>Ga0129316_1000723_pt1 | contig 16074 bp, 17 predicted proteins | sample Cm1ome_2_FD_94429 | JGI IMG/M metagenome (GOLD analysis project Ga0129316, IMG submission 94429) | Eastern black-and-white colobus group fecal microbial communities from Wisconsin, USA - Cm1022B metagenome | ecosystem: Host-associated > Mammals > Digestive system > Large intestine > Fecal...
ACGTCTGCGTCCAGTCACGATAGTGAAACGAGCCGTTTGCAAAGACAGGTTTCTTGTTTCTTGCAACTCTTTTATTTCGTTATGTCTTCCAAAAAATTTCATAATACTACATATTTAGAACTTCTTTTTCGATGGAAATTTTTCCGAAACCGCCATTTCTGAAACAGCGGTTTCGAATGCAAAGATAATAAAATTACTTGAATATCAACCTGTTTGTTCGTCGTTTTAAGCTTTTTTATTTATTACCTTCATGTGTACTCTGGTAAAAAATCCACGGAACACACTGAGGACACGGAGTGTTTAGAGCTTAGTGTTTATAGTTTAAAGGTTATAGTTTAAAGGTTATAGTTTAAAGGTTATAGTTTAAAGGTTATGGGTTGGTGTTTAAAGGTTATGGGTATGGGTTATAGGTTAGTGGTTATAGTTTAAAGTTTATAGGTTATAGTTTAATGTTTATAGATTCTAGTTAAAGATTCTAGTTTAGATGTCGAGCCTGTAAGGCGATCCATAATTAAATCCTCCCCAGAAGCGAGGAACTCGAGCGTATTTTGGTCAAAGATTTTTGTTAAAGATTTTATTTGGAGATAAACTGCGAATCCACAATATTTCTTGCGAAGCAACATTTCATAAAAGATTTCCTCCAAGATTTCTAGCCGTAGGCTACCCCAAAAAATCCTTCCCAGAAACGAGGTGTTCGAGCGCATTTTCGTCAAAGATTATAGTTGAAGATTATATTTATGGAGGCTTAATGAATAGATAATTTCTGGCCTCCGGCCATTCTTAAACAAAGATTTCCTCCAAAGATTTCTTGCGAAGCAACCCCCCAAAAAATTCCGTCTAAATTCCGTCTAAATTCCGATGATTGCTTAGAGTGCCCTCCGTGGATAATCAGAGTGTCCTCCGTGGATTATCAGAGTGCTCTCCGTGAGACATAAAAATTTAAAGTGAGAGATTTTCTTGGTTGTTGCTTATAAAATATGTACCTTTGCAGCCGATTTTAAGATAACAACAACATGAAAGCAGCATTATTCGACTTGGATGGAGTCGTCTTCGATACAGAACCCCAATACACAATCTTCTGGGGACAACAGTGCAGAGAGTTCCATCCGGAACACCCCGGATTGGAACACGAAATAAAAGGCCAGACACTCGACCAAATCTATGACGTATGGTTCGATGGACCCCTGAAAGACAAACGAACCCTCATCACAGAACGCTTGAATAAATATGAAGAGGAGATGGACTATCTCTATGTGAAAGGCTTCGAACAAACCATCAAACTACTGCGTAGCCATGGCGTGAAGACCGCTGTCGTCACCAGTTCCAACCAAGCCAAGATGGAGAATGTCTATCGCCGACATCCTGAGTTCAAAACCTATTTCGATGCCATCCTTACTTCCGAGGATTTCGAATACTCCAAACCGCATCCCGACTGCTACCTGAAGGCAGCAGCACGCTTTGGGGTTAATCCCACCGACTGCGTGGTCTTCGAAGATAGCTTCAATGGACTGCGCTCTGGACGTGCCGCAGGCATGACTGTCGTGGCATTGGCAACAACCAATGCACCAGAACAGATTGCACCACTCAGCGATGAGGTTATCAAAGACTTTAGCGAATATATTCCAAAACTTTAATAATTAATAAGATATAATGGCAGGATATTTGGTTAGTGACACCCGAAAAGTCACATCATGTCGATTAAAGGAAATGAAACAAAAAGGTGAGAAGATTGCCATGCTCACCTCTTACGATTTTACGATGGCAGGTATTGTCGATGGTGCTGGCGTTGATGCCATCCTCGTTGGCGATTCTGCTTCTAATGTCATGGCTGGCAATGCCACCACACTCCCCATCACCGTCGATGAGATGATTGTCTATGCGCGTTCGGTGGTAAGAGCTGTCAAACGTGCCTTTGTGGTCTGCGATATGCCCTTCGGTAGCTATCAGGTGACTGCCGATGATGGTGTACGCAATGCAGTACGCATCATGAAAGAGACAGGTTGCGATGGCGTGAAGATAGAGGGTGGGGCAGAGATTGCCGATATGATACGCCGCATCGTCGGTGCGGGCATCCCCGTAGTGGGTCACCTCGGTCTCACCCCACAGTCTGTGAATGTCTTCGGCGGCTATGGACTGCGTGCGAAAGAGGAGGCTGAGGCTGCCAAACTCCTGGCTGATGCCCATGCCCTTGAAGAGGCTGGCTGCTGTGCTGTCACCCTGGAGAAGGTTCCTGCTGCACTTGCCACACAGGTGTCTCGTGAACTCACCGTTCCTACCATCGGTATCGGTGCAGGTAATGGCTGCGACGGACAGGTCCTCGTGGTACACGATATGCTGGGCATGAACAAGGGCTTCAAACCGAAGTTCCTCCGCCATTACGCCCAACTCCATGATACCATCACCGATGCTGTAGGACAGTATGTGGGTGATGTAAAAACAGGCGATTTCCCCAACGATAACGAGTCTTACTAATCGCACTATATCCCGATGAACGCACAGAATACCCCTATTCATATCCGTCTCTGGCATAGAGAGTTCTGGCAGATGGCTTTAGCAAACCTGCTGTTGTCTATGTCGGTCTATATCCTCTATCCGCTGTTGCCGCAATGCTTGGAGGATAACGGACATTTCACGGCGGTAGAAACAGGGGGCTCTATGGCGGTCTTCGCCTTGGGCTTGTTCCTCTTCGGTCCCTTCTGTTCGTTCCTTGTGCAACACTATCGGCGCAACAAGGTATGCCTCTGGTCTATTGTCATCATGGCGGCATGTCTTGGTGTCCTATGGTATCTCTTTGACGGTGGGTGGCCTTCTGCCACCTTCCCCCTCGTCATGCTGTTGCGATTGGTACAAGGTGCCACCTTCGGTTTGGCACAGATGATACTCTCCAGCACCCTCGTCATCGACACCTGTGAGTCCTACCTCCGTACCGAGGCAAACCACAGCATGTCGTGGTTCGGACGTTTCGCCCTGTCCCTCGGTCCGTTGGCAGGTCTTTTTGCCACCCACCATTTCCACATGCCTGTTCCGGATGTGTTATGGATGGCCGTAGGCTGCGCCTTATTCGCTTTCCTGTTGATCCGCATGGTGAAATTCCCGTTCCGTGCTCCTTCCGATCATGTCACTTTGTTCAGCACCGACCGTTTCTGGTTAGGCAGTGGCTTCATCCTTTTCGTCAACCTGCTCTTCATCTCCGTGGCAGTAGGTATGGTCCTGGCATTAGCCACCACCATCGATTTCTATGCCGGTATCATGGTTGGCTACCTCTTCGCCCTGTTAGCCTGTCGTTTTGTCTTCCGTGATGCAGAACTCAAGAGTGAGGTTGTCAGTGGCCTCATCCTGTTCTTGGCAGCCCTCCTCCTGTTGATGGTACGTCCCACAGCATCCTCCGACTTCATCGCTGCCACCCTGATAGGCATCGCCATCGGCCTCATCGGTTCCCGTTTCCTCCTGTTCTTCATCAAACTCAGTCGCCATTGTCAGCGTGGCACCTCCCAGAGCACCTATATGCTGGCATGGGAGAGTGGCATCGCCCTCGGCGTCGGCATCACCTACGCCCTCCCTGCCTCCCGCTGCACCACTGCCCTGACCACCTCCCTCATCCTCGTCTCCCTCGCCATACTCATCTACAACCTCTACACCCACCGTTGGTTCGAACACCACAAAAACCGGTAAAATATCACACAGAAAGCGGAAATCAATCATCGGAATTTAAACGGATGCAGACGGAATTTTTTATCCACGGAACACACAGAGAATGTTAGTTAAAGATTCTTGTTAAGATTTTAGTTTAGATTTCGAGCATCTCAGATGCGATCCATAATAAATCCCTCCTGCAGAGCAACGTACTGTTGCGAATTTTCAGTCGAGATTTTTATTTAAAGATTTTGTTTTTAGCCTACTAGGTAATTACTTCCTCTAAATATTTCTTGCGAAGCAACATCTTAAACAAGATTTCCCCCAAAGATTTACCTATGGTTTGTTTTGTCACGACTCGGCATAGTGAAAGCGTGCTTTCCCTCTGCTCTCGCTGCTCCAAAACATCTTGCCGACAGGCAACTAAAAAAACATCCGTTTAACATCCGTTTAAATTCCGATGATTCATTTCTTGCGTCAGCAACATCTCATAAAAGATTTCCCCCAAAGATTTCTTGCGCTCGCGCAACCAAAAAACATCCGTCTAAATCCGTTTAAATTCCGATGATCCGATGATCCGATGATCCGATGATTTCCCTCCGTGGACCTTAAACCCAGGGCAGAACGGCTTCCGTGGATCCAGGTCACAGTGTCCCACGACGAGAGCCTTAGGATACCGTTCCTTCAGTTCCTTGATGAGTTTCCACAGTGCAATCTTCTGTTCAGGCGTCCTGGTATCCTTGGGAGTCTTACCATCCGCATCCAGTCCCCCGACATACGCCACTCCGATAGAGTGTTTGTTATGGTTCTTACAGTGGGCCCCCACCAGATCCTCCGCTCTACCTTTCTCGATGGTCCCATCCGTCGGAATCACATAGTGATACCCACATCCTTTCCATCCCAATGACCGGTGATACCGATCGATGTCCTTTACTCTCAGCGTGCTTCCCGCTTTATTAGCGGTACAATGCACAACAATCAATGTTATTGTTCTCATATACTTATAAATTTTAATTTAACCTTTCAACCTTAACCTTAACGCTAACCTATAACCCATAACCCCTAACCCTTTAATAAGGGATGTTAGTTGAAGATTATTCTAAAGATTTTCGTTAGGATGTCGAGCCTGTAAGGCGATCCATAATAAAATTCTCCCCAAAAGCGAGGAACTCGAGCGCATTTTGGTCAATGATTTTTGTTAAAGATTTTGTTTATGGAGGCAGAGCGGTAGATTATTTCTGGCCATAGGCCATTCTTTAAAAAGATTTCCTCTAAGATTTCTTGCGTAGCACCCCCCCCCAAAAAAAATATCCGTTTAACATCCGTTTAAATTCCGATGATTCATTTCTTGCGAAGCAACATCTCGTTAAAGATTTCTTGCGAAGCAACTCAATAAAATCCGTATAAATTCCGTTTAAATTCCGATGATCCGTGGATAAAAACATCCGTCTAAATCCGTCTAAATTCCGATGATCCGATGATCGATAATCCCACCCAAACCCTCCCTTGATCCGCATCACAGCTGAGTCATAGCCCCGCCGGCAGCACCAGTGATCACCAGTTCTATCACTCTCAGAACATACAGCGCTACGCGCTTCCAATTAATTCTCATACTCGTAGTTTTTAAATATAAAAATAGGATTAGTTGCATAAATCTCTCTTGTGGTTATCTGTTACCCCTCCAATCCGCCACCAGGGTTCTGTTCAGACGAATCCCCACCAGTCACCTTCTCGAAGTAGGCTGTGAGTGTCTGACTGCTATTCACCGTGATGGTACGCGACGCAGAGGTGTCGTTATCACTCCATCTCTTAAAGGTGTAGTCCTCCGATGGGGTAGCAGTGATGGTCACTTCCATGCCAGCCTCATACTTACCGCCGCCAGTCACACTACCACCGCCCCTCGGGTTCGCCACCAGTGTCAGCGTCTTTTTCGTGTCTGTTGGGGTAGTAGGCGACACCACCTCATCAGCCTTTTCCTTGTTAGATTTCTCGTCGGGCGAGAGGAAGATGTCGGTCGAACCGCCATAGCTGTTCACCGCCTCTTCGTACGCCTCATCATTCTGGTATGCCTCCAATAGCTTGTTCTCCACGATGAGGTACTGAGCCGATATCTCCGTTTTGTTTTTTCTTTTCTGGGAGTGAATCCATACCATACCGTGGTTGCCGAAGTCATGATCCTGCTGTGCTGCGAGACAGCCCTCCTGGATAGAGAAGCCACGAACGTCTGCAAGGGACAACAGCTTCGTTTCACTACGTCTCACGAGTACCACGCTACTGGCATCCACGTTCACCATCGGCACGTGTGTCACGTCGTTCACCTCTTGTGTGAGGAGGAAGTAGGTGATCTGGTCCCCGTAATCATACCCCCTGTTGTTCTGCACTACGGCATTCGAGAACTCCGCCACGGTGGTCTCTTGTGTGATGACCAGGTCGCCGAGATCGATGTCTGTCACCGCCTGGTTACCCTTACCGGTCACCGATATCGACTTCACCTTACCATGTGTGATCTCATAGGGTGCAACGATGCAGATACCTGCATTCACGTCTGGTTTGGTGAGATACACAGGAGAGTGTGAGAGGTTCGACGACACGAATTTATGGTAGTCGCTACGTCTGTTGCGTGTACCGCCGAAGGCGAGTTTCATATAGGGTTGCAACACCTGATATTCTCTGATGATGTTCGCCCATTTCATGCGCTGTTTCAGCTGTTGACCCGTCTTCGCGTCTTTCTTCTGGGTGATCTTCTCTGATACCACCGTCTGTCCACCGTTTCGCTTGAAGGTGAGATTACCTGCTGAACCACAAAGTTTTGAAATAATACCGTTTAAAATTGCCATAATGTTTGTTGTTTTAATGTTGATTTTGTGCCAATATTGGCTGAATGAATAAAAAAGCTTCCTCGCCACCAGCAAGGAGCTACATCGCTCCCTCCTCGTCGCATTTTCGATCCTTTCTCGTTGTTTTCTCGTCGCTCTTTCGTTCGTTTTTCGCTTGTTCTTCGTTCGGTCCTCGATAGGTCTTCGATAGACTAACGAATAAGCAACGAGAGACGAACGAGAGACGAACGAGGACCTAACGAGAAGTGAACGAGAACCGAACGATAACTGGTAGGGTGTTCATCGGAGAATGATGCGTTTTAGTGCATCTTACTTCCCTCTTCCCTGTTGTTGGATTTCTGATTTTTGTCATAATCTTTGGTTTTAAACTGTTTTAGATTCTCGTGGTGTCTTCCCCTCATCATTCAGGGCTCATCACCTGTTGTCGTTTGCAAAGGTACAAAGTCTGAAAAGGTGACTGTCCAACAATGTCCAACAATGTCCAACAATGTCCAACATTGTCTAACATTGTCCGTTATTCGTCTAAATCAACGCAGAATACCTTACATAGAAATTTTACTGCGCCAGGAGTAAGAAGTTGTCCTTTACGCTTCACACCCAACTTTTCCAGATCATCACGATAAGGCTCGATCCATCTTCCAAATGTTTTAAGACTGACGCCTAACTTGTTGGCGAATTCATACTTGTACAGAGTCTTGTTTTTGCTCATGTTTTTGGTTGTTTTAAGTTTGTAATTATTGTTATTGGAAAAACAAATTAAATTTGTCCGGTAAAAATACTAACAATTTTCCATCTATACCCTCACTCTGGTAAAAGTCCACGGACCAACTGAATAATCCACGGAACACACGGAAGACACGGAGGTTATAGGTTATGGGTTATAGGTTATGGGGGTAGAGTTTAGTGGTTAGAGTGTCTAGAGTTTAAAGGTTATAGGTTAGTGATTAGTGATTAGAGATTCTATTTAAAGATTTTCTTTAAGATTATAGTTAGGATGTCGAGCCTGTAAGGCGATCCATTATAAAATTCTTCCAAAAAGCGAGGAACTCGAGCGCATTTTGGTCAATGATTATAGTTAAAGATTATGTTGTAGCTGCCTATCTGAGTGATAGATTATTTCTGGCCTCAGGCCATATTTTATTAAAGATTTCCTCCAAAGATTTCTTGCCGTAGGCAACCAATAATCCACAGATCACACAGAGGACACGAAAAGAGATTCTAGTTAAAGATTCTTTTCAAGATTTTTGTTAGGATGTCGAGCCTGTAAGGCGATCCAAAAAAATCCCTCCTGCAAAGCAACGTACTGTTGCGCATTTTAGTAAAGATTTTAGTTGAAGATTTTTGATATCAGCCTATCTAGGTAATTACTTTTGTCCTTACAGGACGTATGTGTATATGTTACATCAAGTCCGCAGGGTGTTACCCTGGGCTAAGGAAGTCATAGGGCCTTCAGCCCGTTGTTGCTTGTATATCAAATCTTGCGAAGCAACTCCCCCAAAAAACATCCGTTTAAAATCCGTTTAAATTCCGATGATTGCTTAGAGTGTGCTCCGTGGATAAAAACATCCGTTTAAATTCCGTCTAAATTCCGATGATCCGATGATCCGATGATTGTCCTCCGTGGATAAACAAAATCACTGATTTCTGTGTGATATTAAAAAATAATTCGTAACTTTGTACGCCACATGGGTGGCAACCCACTAAACCTCAAACAATAAAATAAAAAAATGACGCAGGATTGCTCTATAACACCTTCTGTTGCCAATGAAAACGACAAGCGTTTTCCGAAAGGCATACGTATCAAAAGTGCTGATGCTACATCAGAACCAGTAAAACAACAAGTATCTAATGCCGAAGAAAGGGTAGGGGATGACCAACTACCCTGGGGTTACCTCTTCGTACATAACAGACAGGTAGAGGCGTTCAAAAAAGAGATGGACGCCTACAACCTCGCCCATCCCGAAGCCCCTCACGCCTGTTTCGTCCATTACTCCTATAAATATAAACAGAAGAGTAATGGCAAGGGAGTCATCAAGAAACACCTCCCCACCGTCAGTGGCCTCGTCTTCCTACAGGGTGACACCCAGTCGCTCCAAACCTTCTTACGCACCCATTACCCCTCTTACCATCTGATCAAAGACTGCAGCACAGGACTCCCCGCCAGCATCTCCCACCAGAAGATGCAACCTTTCATGCAAGTCCTCTCCAGTCACCCCGAACACATCACCTTCTTACGTGACCCCTTCCTGAAATTCGCCAAGGACCGCGTCAAACTCCGTGTCCTCACCGGCATCTTCAAAGGTTTCGAGGGCTACGTCGTCCGCGTTGACCGCGACCGCCAACTCGTCATCGAGGTCGGCGGCTATGCCGTCGCCCTCCGCGACGTCCACAACGAAGACTTCACCCCCGCCGAATAAATGAAATGTCACACAGAATTTCTTTGCGACATTAAAAAATCCGTTTAAATCCGTCTAAATTCCGATGGTGTAAAAAGATATGACTTAGAGCGTTTCGTTCGAATATAATAATTGTAAAATTTAATATATTGCGCCTATGATTTTATTTGAAGAATTAACAGAAAGAATTATAAAGGCAGCCTATCAAGTACATAACGAGCTAGGTTGTGGTTTTATGGAAAAGGTCTATCAAGAGGCTTTGGCCATACAGATGCATGAGATGAACATTCCTTTTGAACGCGAGAAACATTTATCTGTACAATATCACGGCAAACAGTTGCAATGTGATTATATAGCAGACTTCGTTGTTGATAATAAAGTGATTGTAGAATTAAAGGCGGTGACTCAGATGGATCATGTCTTTCAGGCTCAGGTCATTAATTATCTAAAGATTACAGGCCATAAAATAGGATTCCTTATAAATTTTGGACAAGAAAAATTGGAATTTAAGCGTCTCGTCCGATTGTAGTCATCAGATGAATTATATAATCATCGGAATTTAAACGGAATATATACGGAATTACTGCAAGTTTGTTAGTCGTTTGTCTGCAACGCGACATTAAAAAATCCGTTTAAAATCCGTCTAAATTCCGATGATTGCTTTCGGTGCGACAATTTTTTTTCGTAACATTTTGATGTTTTATACAGAAAAATGTGTACCTTTGTACGCAACAAGGGAAATGATGACCTGAGGGTCACCAGAAAACCCTTGATAGCGACACACGCACGAGGGGAAAATGCTAGACTCAAACAAACCTGTTATCACTGTCATAACCCCTTGCTACGAATCGTAAAACGCAAAACGAAGGACTTATATGATGCCAGTCAATAACTATATGGCACCATCACCACAACAGGTGACCGCCAACGACTCCATCAAATAGAAAGAGAAAATGACGCAGGATTGCTCTATAACTCTTCTTCTATCGCCGACGAAAACCACCGTTTTCCAAAGGGCATCCACGTTACTGGGACTGATACTCCATCGGGTCCAGGAATAGAAGAACTATCCTGTTAAATCCACGAACCACACAGAGAACACGGAGTGTTTAGAGGTTATAGGTTATGGGTTAAAGGTTAGAGTTTATAGGTTAGTGTTTAGAGATTCTGGTTGAAGATTATTCTAAAGATTTTCTTTAAGATTTCGAGCATCTAAGATGCGATCCATAATAAACTCCTCCTGCAGAGCAACGTATTGTTGCGTATTTTAGTCAAGGATTTTTGTTTAAAGATTTTGGTTCATAGGCAATAGAATAATTTCTGGCCTCCGGCCATATTTTATTAAAGATTTCCTCCAAAGATTTCTTGCCGTAGGCAACTAATAATCCACTTATAAATTTCAAGGATATGAATACAGTAATGATTCAAACCATAGCCGACTACTTCAAGTCCCAGCCTGTACTTAAGGCGTGGGTCTTTGGTTCAGTCGCTCGTGGTGAAGATACACCATTGAGTGATGTAGATATCCTAGTAGTTTATGACCGCAACCAGAAGGTAAGTCTTCTCAAGCATGCATCCATGATTTGCGACCTTGAGGACCTTCTTCATCGTTCTGTTGATTTGATAGAAGATGGCACCCTTCTCCCATTTGCAGTCGAAAGTGCTAATAAAGACAGACTATTGATTTATGAGAGAACCAATTAGAGATCGTCAGCGTTTGGAGCATATGATAGCTTCAATTGACAATATACTGCAGTTCGTAGAGGGAAAGACTGAAGAGTCACTTTCCACAGAGAAAGTTCTTTTCTATGCTATTGTCAAGAATATCGAGATTGTAGGCGAAGCAGCTTTCAAGTTGACCAAAGCTTTTTGCTCTCAACATTCAGAGACACCTTGGCGTGCTATCATGAAGATGCGTCATGTACTTGTTCACGACTACTATCGCATTCAGGAACATGAAGTATGGAATGTCATAGAGCAAGACCTTCGACCACTTCGTGATCAGGTGCAGTCATATATAGATACAACAAATTGGGAAGAGTGGGAGCGCAACGAACAGGCAATTGCTGAAAGTGCCATCAATAAATCCCTGATCGAGACCGCTAAACGTATGAAGGCTGATGGCCTCTCCACTATACAGATTTCCAGATATACAGGATTAACTATTGATGAAATTGAGGCCTTTTAGCATCCGTCTAAATCCGTCTAAATTCCGATGATAAAAAATCCACGGACCACACAGAAAGCGGAGTGTTTAGAGATTATGGGATATAGGTTAGAGTTTAAAGGTTAGCGGTTAGCGTTAAGGTTAACGTTAAGGTTATAGTTTAGAGATTCTGGTTGAAGATTATTCTAAAGATTCTAGTTAAGATTTACCATAGGTTATTTTTCTCGCGACTCGGCAAAGAATAAATTTTTGGATTTATTCTCTGCTCTCACTGCTCCAAAAATTCGAGCCTGTAAGGCGATCTCCAAAAAATCCCTCCTGCAAAGCAACGTACTGTTGCGCATTTTGGTCAAGGATTTTTATTTAAAGATTTAGGTTCTCGGGTAATTGAATATATTTCTTGCGCTCGCGCAATACTTAAAAAAGATTTCCTCAAAGATTTCTTGCCTTTAGGCAACTAAAAAAAATCCGTGCCCTCCGTGTGCTCCGTGGATCCATAACATTTCTGGCCTCCGGCCATTCTTTATTAAGATTTCCTCCAAAGATTTACCTGTGGTTATTTTTGTCGTGACTCAGCATAGTGAAAACGCGCTCTCACTCTGTCTTCGCTACTCCAAAACATCTTGCCGACAGGCAACCCCAAACCATCCGTATAAATTCCGTATAAATTCCGTTTAAATTCCGATGATCCGATGATCCGATGATTGATTTCCGTGTAACAAAGCTCAATTACAGGTAATATCTGAAAGGATATAGGGTTCGATACCCTGTTGAAGCACTTTTTTGAAAATAACAGTTTATGATCAAAACACTATCTATAAAGAATTTAGGTCCGATACCCCAGATGCAGTCGGGCGATCTTGGAGCCATAAACCTGATCATTGGCCCAAATCAGTCAGGTAAGACATTTGTTCTTAAGGCACTCTATTCCGCTCTTAAAACCGTTGAACAGTACAAGAGAGGTAAGGAAATCAGAACAGACAAAGAAATTCTATCAGATAAGTTGTATTGGACATTCCAGTCTTCAGAACTCGGTAATATTGTACGCAAAGGTGAGAACTCCATGAGTTTCACCATGACCTCTGAGGACAATGAAGAATTCACTTATTCTTTCGGTCCTTCAACTGTTAAACAGGCGAATATTGATAAGAATACATTCTTACCAAGATCATCCAATACAGTTTTCATCCCTGCCAAAGAGATCTTATCCATTCGTGATATCATCATTGAGGCTAAGGAAGATAATCGTTTTGGATTCGAAGAACCATATAGCGATCTTGCGAAGGCATTAAGTAGAACCCAGAAAGGCAAGAACTTCGATTCATTTGTCCAGGCACGTGACATCGTCAGTTCAATGGTCGGTGGACGATTAGAATACAATGAGGACAAGAAAGAGTGGCAGTTCCAAGATAATGATCGTCGCATCTATGAAATATCCACCACATCCGAGGGTGTGAAAAAACTCTCAATTCTCGATCTTCTTCTTGGCAATCGCTATCTCGATAATCATTCAATTATTATCATCGATGAGATCGAAGCCAATCTCCATCCATCAATGATAGCTCAATTCCTCGATGCTATCTTCAAATTGGCAGAATCAGGAGTTCAATTCTTTATTTCGTCACATTCATATTTCGTCATCAAGCGTCTCTATATTTTGGCTCATCGCAATGCTCTCACCATTCCTGTACTTTCATTTGATAAAGGCCAGTGTACTGTCAGTGATTTAAAGGTGGAAATGCCACAGAATCCTATTATTGATGAGTCGATAGCACTTTATAAAGACGAAATCAGTTTGTGATTATGGAGTTTGTAGAATCATTCATGAAATTCTCTTTCCAGGATGATGATATATTTCGCATTGAGGAGGATGAATTAGTACAATCCACTGATGGAATAAAAGCTTGTGAGTGTGTCGTCCTCATTAGTGAGAATGTTGCCCTTATAGAAGCTAAGTCGTCAGCACCAAAAATTGATAATGAGGAGAAATTTCAGCAGTTTATCTCAGATATTCGTCAGAAGTTTGCCGATTCACTTCAACTCTTTAATGATATCAAGAATAAAAATAGGGGAGAAGAAGTTTTCTTGCGCCTTCCTGTTAATCTGCAGAATAGCCAAGTTCCCACAGAGGCTTATAAGATATATTTGATTATTCATGGTCATCATCTTGATTGGCTCTTGGGACTTACAGATGCACTTCGTGTAGCACTTCAGGAAGAAGTTAAAAAGTGGAATTTGCGAGACTCGAATGTCAAAGTATATAATGAACAGACAGCATTGGAAAACCACCTTATAGTAGCATACATACCTAGAGCAGATGTTGACTCGTTGCGACAGCCGAATGGAAATGCAGATGAAACTAAGATTTTGGGTTATAGGTCATGGGTTAGTGGTTAGAGTTAAGGTTAACGTTAAGGTTGTAGTTTAGAGTTTAGAGTTTAGTGGTTAGTGTTTAGAGGTTATAGTGGATGAATAATTTCTGGCCTCCGGCCATTCTTTATTAAGATTTCCTCCAAGATTTCTAGCCGTAGGCTACCCCAAGCCATCCGTATAAATTCCCCGTAGGCAACCCCAAACCATCCGTATAAATTCCGTTTAAAATCCGATGATCCGATGATTACCCTCCGTGTAACATGTGAGATAATATAATAACGATTATGATTCAAAAACTATTTAATTGGTATTTTACCAGTAAAGCACTACCATATTGGGGCGTATTATGCTTGGACTGCGCCATTGTGATGTTCTCCGGCTACCTCGCCGAATACTTTGAACTCGGAGGTTCAGGGTTTGCCGCCAGTTTCTGGGCCATTACCCACTCCCTGTTGCTATGCGTATTGCTCTTTGTGATAGCCTTTCGCGTGTTTAGCACCTATAGTGGGGTAGTCCGCTACTCCTCCTTCGTTGACCTGCAACGAATCGCAGCAGCAACATCACTCGGATCCCTGCTGACCTACCTGATGTCGTTGGCAGTGAATCATGTATGGTCCATCGATGAAGTCCTGATGCCATCCCTTTCAGGTATAGTCCTGATGTTCACCTCATCAACCTGTTTGATGTTTATGGTCAGAGTCGCCGTGAAGAGCATGTTTGATGCGAGGAGAAAAGACGAACAAGCCCAGAAGACCGTGATCTACGGAATCAAACATGGCGCTATAGGCATGGCGAAGATGATCAAGAGCCAGTCCCCTCAACGCTATGTCCTTGATAGCTTCATTAGTCCCGACGGACAGATGGTAGGTCACATGCTCATGGGTGTGAAGATCCGTGAGGTAGAAGATACGTTAGCATCCCAGTTGAAAGCCGATGGCATTGATGCCATCTTAGTATCCCCGGTTCAAGCAGATAAATTCCGTGAAGACGACCACCTCATCAATGACCTCATCGCTAATGGCATCAAGATCATGATGATGCCCCATGCTTTAGAGTGGGACGGGAAAAGCGAATTACTGCAAGACCAACTCCATGAAGTAGATATCGAAGACCTCCTGCCACGCGATAAGATAGAGGTGGATATGAATGCCATAGGTGCTCTTCTCACTGGTAAAAGGATCATGATAACAGGTGCTGCCGGCAGTATCGGTTCAGAGATGGTACGCCAGGTTGCTGTCTATCATCCCTCAGAACTGATCCTTATCGACCAGGCAGAAACCCCCATGCATGATATCCGCCTGCTGATGCAACGCCAGTTCCCTGCTATCAAGTCAGAGACCATCGTGGCAAGTATCTGCAATGCCTCTTTCATGGAAGCCATCTTTGCAGCGCATCAGCCAGAGTATGTCTTCCATGCCGCAGCCTATAAACACGTGCCGATGATGGAAGACAATCCTGCTATGGCAGTGCAAAACAATATCTATGGTACTCGTGTTATTGCAGACCTGGCAGTCAAGTATGGCACCAAGAAATTTGTGATGATATCAACCGACAAGGCCGTCAATCCCACCAATGTGATGGGCTGCAGCAAGCGTATCTGTGAGATCTACTGTCAATCACTCAATAAAGCCATTGCCGAAGACGAGGTAAAGGGCATCACCCAGTTTGTCACCACCCGCTTCGGTAATGTGCTGGGTAGCAACGGTTCTGTCATCCCCTTGTTCAAGCAACAGATTAGAAATGGCGGTCCTCTCACAGTCACCCATCCCGACATCATCCGTTTCTTCATGCTCATCCCCGAAGCCTGTAAGTTAGTCCTTGAGGCAGGCACCATGGGTAACGGTGGTGAAATCTTCGTCTTCGATATGGGCAAGCCCGTCAAGATTGTTGACCTCGCCAAGCGCATGATAGCCCTTTCCGGTGCTAAAAACATCGGAATAAAATTCACTGGCTTGCGTGAAGGCGAGAAACTCTACGAAGAAGTCCTTTCCGACCAGGAAGAAAACATCCCCACCAAGCATCCCAAGATCATGCGCGCCAAAGTCCGCGAGTACGAATACGCCACAGCATGTGAAAACGAAAAGGCCCTCCTTGACCTCTCCTACACCTACAACGACATGGATATAGTAAAGAAGATGAAGGACATCGTCCCAGAATACAAAAGCCAAGTCTCCAAATACGAAATCCTAGATAAGAAATAGGTTATAGGTTATAGGTTATAGGTTAAAGTTTAGTGGTTAGAGTTTAGTGGTTAGAGTTTAGTGGTTAGAGTTTAGTGGTTAGCGTTAAGGTTAGAGTTTATAGGTTAAAGGTTAGTGATTAGTGTGTAGTGTTTAGTGTTTAGAGTTTAGTGGTTAGCGTTAAGGTTAAGGTTAGAGTTTAAAGATTAGAGTTTATAGGTTATAGGTTAGTGATTAGTGTCTAGAGATTCTGGTTGAAGATTCTTCTAAAGATTTTCGTTAGGATGTCGAGCCGTAAGGCGATCCCCATTAAATTCCTCCAGCAGAGCAACGTACTGTTGCGCATTTTAGTAAGGATTCTAGTTAAAGATTATATTTATGGAGGCTGAGTGATAGATTATTTCTTGCGTCAGCAACATCTTAAAAAAGATTTCCTCCAAGATTTCTAGCGTAGCTACTAAAAAATTCTTCGCTACTCCAAAACATCT
>Ga0129316_1000725_pt1 | contig 16021 bp, 20 predicted proteins | sample Cm1ome_2_FD_94429 | JGI IMG/M metagenome (GOLD analysis project Ga0129316, IMG submission 94429) | Eastern black-and-white colobus group fecal microbial communities from Wisconsin, USA - Cm1022B metagenome | ecosystem: Host-associated > Mammals > Digestive system > Large intestine > Fecal...
AGATCTGCGGCAGCCTGGTGATCCCTTATCAGGGCAACCAGATCAACATGGGCCATTGGGAGCGCCTGACCATGGTGGAGGCTGTGAAAAAGTACTCCGGCGTGGATTTCCACGATTGGAAAACCGACGAGGACGCCATTGCTTCGGCTAAGGAGCATCATGTAGAGCTGCCCGAGGTGCCCACCAAGGGTGCCATTCTGGCCGAGTTCTTTGATGCCTTCGTGGAGGATAAGCTCATTCAGCCCACCTTCATTTACGATTACCCTGTTGAGATCAGCCCCCTGGCAAAGCGCAAGCCCAGCGACCCCGCCTTTACCGAGCGCTTTGAATATTTCATCAACGCCACCGAGTTCGGCAATGCCTTCAGCGAACTGAACGATCCCATTGACCAGAAGGGCCGCTTTGAGCGTCAGGTGGCCGAGCGCAAGGCTGCTGAGCCCGACTGCAAGGCACAGGTGGACTATGATTATGTGAACGCCCTTGAGTACGGCCTGGCCCCCACCGGCGGCCTTGGCTTTGGCGTTGACCGCTTGATCATGCTGCTCACCAACAGCGACTCCATCCGTGATGTGCTGCTGTTCCCGACGATGAAGCCGATAGACTGATTAAGTCTGTATAAGTGTGTATATCTCAAGCTGTCAGAACTTATCGAGCGAATTTAAGCCAATGCTTAAACCAATTTACGCCACAGTTAAGCCAAAACTCCAAGTAATTTTATGCGAATTAAGATAGATTGAGATTACTTACGACAAGTTAATACTGTTTAAGCCCGTTGAGATAATCAGCGGGCTTTTTTCGTTGCTACACTCAGCACATCTAAATCAGATGTGTTGGGTGTTTTTTTATATCCAAACGGAGGTCAGAGAATTTTGAGAAATTTTTTTGAAAAATCTTTTTATTTTGCTTTTCAAATTTCCCAATTGGTTATTGAGGACAAAAACTCACGAACTTTGACAACTGAATACACATTCAACAGGTACATTCCTGAACGGAGTAGAAAGCTCAGCCGAATGAAAGTACGCCAAGAACCACCTGCCCTAATGGGTTATCACGGAAAGCAAGGTGGCGAGCGATTCCGAACTATTCCGAAATATCCGATTGCTACGGATACGGCAATGAAACGTGTCAGGGATAATGATACTTCTCTACGGAGCTGGCGGAGAACCCGGCAGAGGTGAAATTCCTATGAGTTCGGTTAGCAGCCGAACGCTTGTTGATTTCCTTTTACGCATTTGGGGGATGAGATCGAATTAAATGCGACGACTAAAGCACAAAGACTGAGTGCTTTGTGTTTTAGTGGATCAAATGATTCAAATCTAAAAGAAAGGAGCAAACGAAAATGCCAAACTGTAAAACGATTGCTATATGTAATCAGAAAGGCGGAGTCGGGAAAACGACCACAACGGTTAATCTCGGTGTCGGGCTGGCAATGCAGGGTAAAAAGGTACTGCTTGTAGATGCCGATCCGCAGGGCGACCTTACCACTTGTCTTGGGTGGCACGATACAGACGGCTTGCAGATCACGCTTGCAAATAAAATGACAGAAGTAATGCGGGAAGAAACTGCAAATCCGTTTGACGGAATACTCAGGCACAACGAGGGTGTAGAACTTGTCCCTGCCAATCTTGAACTGTCGGCACTTGAAATGAGCCTTGTAACCACAATGAGCCGAGAAACGACTATGAGAGCGTATTTGGAGCAAGTGAAGGGTAACTACGAATATATCCTAATCGACTGTATGCCCTCACTCGGTATGATAACGCTCAATGCACTGACAGCCGCAGACAGCGTAATTATTCCCGTGCAGGCACAGTATCTTCCGGCAAAGGGTATGACACAGTTATTGCAGACCATTTCAAAGGTCAGGCGGCACACAAACCGCCACTTAAAAATTGACGGTATTCTGCTGACATTGGTAGATAACCGGACAAACCTTGCCAAAAGCACCGTTGAAGCATTACGAAACAACTTCGGAAATGCGATCAACATTTACAAGACTTCCATTCCGATTGCAGTCAAAGCAGCCGAAGTCAGTTCCAAAGGGAAAAGCATTTATGCTTACGAACCCAACAGCACGGTGTCTAAGGCATACACCGAATTTACAAAGGAGGTGTTAGCCGATGGCAGGAAGAAAGAGCGACTTCACTCTGCCCACACTCGATGAACTTTTTTCATCGCAGGAGGAACGAGATGACGCTAAGCTGACAAGGCTCAGAGATATTCCCTTAGAGCTGATCGACGATTTCCCCGATCACCCATATAAGGTTCGGGATGATGAGGATATGTTTCAGCTTGTGGAGAGTATCAAAGAGCGTGGGGTGATTACTCCGGCTACGGTCAGACCGAAAGACGATGGCAGATATGAACTCATTTCAGGACACAGACGAAAGAGAGCGTGTGAGCTTGCAGGCTTTGAAACTTTGAGATGTGAGGTCGTGGAACTCGACAGAGATGAAGCGACGATTTTAATGGTAGAAAGTAATCTGCAAAGGTCGGTCATTTTACCAAGCGAGAAAGCGTTTGCATACTGAAACCGAAAAAGAAGAATAAAGAATATGAACGATAGGAGGTGTACGCATAATGGCACGAAAATATGACCTGATCACCGAACTGTATAACCGTACCTGCAAGACGGTGGTATCAAATCCGCAGAACTGGCAAGCCTTTCTGACCTCTGCCTGCCGAAACTATAAGCTCCGTTTTGACGAGCAGCTTTTGGTGTTTGCACAAAGACCGGATGCGACTGCCGTGCTTGAAATCGAGCGTTGGAACGGTACTTTTGGTCGCTGGGTAAATAAAGGTGCTACGGGCATTGCCGTCTTTGATGATGTAAACAGAAGCAGACAGCGGCTTGTCCATTACTTTGATATTTCCGATACCCACGAAAGTAGATTCTCAAGACCTGTCCCGATTTGGTCAATGAAGCCGGAGTATGAGGAAGAAATCATTGAAACGCTGGAAAGCACCTTCGGAGAGTTGAAAAGCAGAGCCGACCTTGCTTCTGCCATTCTGTCTGCCGCAGAAAATGCCGCAGAGGATAATCTGCCGGACTATACCCGTGATCTTTTTTATGGCACAAACGACAGCTTTTTAGAGGAACTTGACGAGGATAATATTTCTCTCATTTACCGAAAAGCAGTTACGAACAGCGTTGCATTTATGATAATGGCAAGGCTTGGTATGGATACGGCACAGTATTTTGAGCGTGAGGACTTTGAGGATATTATCAACTTCAACACGCCGCAAACCCTCAATGCACTCGGCTTTGCCACAAGCGATATTGCGGAAATGGGACTTGCTGAAATCTCAAAAACGGTGATGTCCCTTGAAAAGCAAAATCGCATAATTGCTGAAAATCGAAAACCTGACTACAATGTAGTCAAAGAAAACCAAACTGAAAGGAGTCCTAACAATGACCGAACTGACTTACACGATGCAGGGCGATTACAGACTGCCCAACCTGACATTACCGGAGCAGCCGGAAGCACCGACGGGACACTTCGCACGGATGAGAGCGAAGTACCTGAAGGAGAACCGCAGGATTCTGTACTACAATCTCCTGACGAGCTGCAAGCTGAACGAGCATCTGACGGAAGTGGAACAGACGGCGACCGAGCTGACGGAACGCCTGACGAAAGAACTGTCGGAGAAAGAGGGCGTGGCGGAGAGCCTGAAAGCGACGGATATGATGAGCTGGGTTCGCAAGACCAACAACATAAAAAGCAGAGTTCAGGAAGTGGTGTTGAAGCAGGTAGTTTACGCTTAGACTACTACGACCGTTCCAATGAAGATAAAAGCCTGCCATTCTTCGGCGGCGATGACACCATAAGGGAAATTCTCGGAACGACACCCCACCTGAAAGCAAGTAAAGATGAGATACGGGCATTTTTTGAAGCACACGCAGAGAAAGATGCCCGTATTTCTTTTATCAAGAATATTTTTAACAACGACTACACCGAAGTGATTTTAAGTGATGATCGGCGTGTCGGATATAAGACCTATCAGAATGTGTTGCAGTTTTGGGAAGGCAGTTATCTCAGCCGCACCGCACAGAGCTTTTACGACTGGGGCGTTGTTGCCGACCATTTTGAAGCAATGCGGCTTTTAGGCGAGCTTCAGGATAAAATGAAACCCCTGCCCTCAATGGATGGACAGATGAGCTTAACTCCGAGTTTATCATTATGCTCAATCAGGCTTCGACTGACAGAATTAAACTTGCTGAACTGCTCAACATCTCCGATTTGCAGATGTCCTATATCACTAATGTTGAAGCGGGACACGGACTTATCAAGGTTGGCAGCTCTCTTGTTCCTTTTGCCAATAAGTTCCCGAAGAACACGAAGCTCTATAAACTGATGACAACCCGCCCCGGTGAGAGTGCTTAACTCTCACTTGGGGCAGCCTGTTTGCAAAAGTTTTGTGACTTTCGCAAAACCCCTTGATTTTTCATCTGTTCTTGGGTATAATAATATCAAATCACGATTTAGTAAATCAGGATTAGATGTTGGCGGAGGCGCTTTTGATGTTTATCGGCAGAGAAGCAGAACTGAAATTCTTAAATGATAAATACGAAACCGAGGGCGGTCAGCTTGTAGTTCTTTACGGCAGACGGCGTGTCGGCAAAACGGAAACGCTCAGGGAGTTCTGTAAAGGGAAACCGCATATTTTCTTCTCCTGCACACAGACTACCGACAGAGTGCAGCTACAGAAGTTTTCAAGGCAGATATTAAAGGAGAATATTCCTGCAAGAAACTATGTTACTGAGTTTGCAGATTGGGAAAAAGCCATCCGTGCAATTCTTGACCTGCCTTACGGCGATAAAAAGAAACTGCTGATCATAGATGAGTTTCCGTATATGTGCAAGGGCAATAAGAGCATTCCTTCCATTCTGCAAAACTTATGGGATGCAGAGCTTCGGGATGCGAATGTAATGGTTGTGTTGTGCGGAAGTGCGATGAGTTTCATTGAAAAAGAACTCCTTGCGGAGAAAAATCCGCTTTACGGTCGTGCAACCGGAATTTACAAGATGAAGGAAATGGGATTTTACGATGCAGTAAAATTCTTCCCCAATTACTCCGAGCGTGACAAGGTGATTGCCTATTCTGTCCTCGGCGGTATTCCCCATTATTTAAGACAGTGGAATCCAAAGCTGTCGGTTGGAGAAAATATCAAGCGGAACATTCTGACAAAGGGCTGTATTTTATACAGCGAGGTGGACTTCCTGCTTCATCAGGAGCTTCGGGAAACACCGATTTACAACTCCATTATTGAAGCGGTGGCACTTGGCAACACAACGCTGAATAATATCAGTCAGAAGTCGCTTGTTGAGGATACTTCCAAAACAAGCGTGTATCTGAAAAATCTGATTGAACTTGGCATTGTGGAAAGGGAGTTTTCCGTTGATACCAAAGTAAAGGAGCAGGCAAACGGAAACAGAGGAACCTATAAACTGACGGATAACTTTTTCCGCTTTTGGTATGCTTTCGGCTTTGCCAACTTCTCACAGCTTGAGGACGGCGATGTTGACGGCGTATATGAATATATCGTAGAGCCTGCACTTCACGAATTTGCTTCCTTTGCCTTTGAAGATGTCTGCCGTGAATTTGTCCGTGAAATGCAAAAGAAAAATGAACTGCCGTTCCGTTATTCCAAGATGGGACGATGGACGGGCAAAACCACGATTCGAGATAAAAATGCAGAAAACGGACTCAGGATCGGAGAAACGGAAATCGACCTTTTGTGTATCGACCAAAAAGCAGAAAAGTATTTGGTCGGGGAATGTAAGTTTAAGAAAGAACCGTTTACTTATGCGGAATATCTTAATACGCTTGCAAAGCTGACTCCGCTGAAAGAAAAGGCAGCATTTTATTATGCTCTGTTTTCGGAAAGCGGTTTTGATGAAAAAATCGCAGAAGAAGCCAAGACGAACGGAACACTTCTGTATTCCCTTGAACAGATCGTGGGTTACAATTAAACAGATAAATTTACCGAAAACGCTCTCATTACGAGGGCGTTTTCTTTATGAAAGAAAGGACAATTTATGCACAAGAATATTTATATTTCACTCATCGGCGTGTTTCTGCTGATCGCTCTTATCAGCGGTATGATGATATACAGCCATTACAGAGAAGCAGATGAGCAGGAACAATTATATGAAAGTCTTGCTCAAATGGTTGAGCGAAGCGAAAGTATACCGGAAACCGAAACGGAAGCGTTAGAAACAGAGCCGACAATTCTTCCTGAGTATGCAGAACTCTATGAGCAGAACAGCGATTTAATCGGTTGGATCTGCATTGAGGACACGAAAATCAATTATCCCGTGATGCAGTCGGTTGATGAGCCGAACTTTTATTTGAAACACGGCTTTGATAAAGGCTACCCGAACTTCACGGGCAAGAAAGTTGCATACGATGATACAAAAGATCCAAAGTACTTCAACGAAGAAACTGATGTAGCCAGCGTAACCATCACTTGGACGGATATGAGTTTCTCCTATAACAAGGGAACTTGGAACACACAGACGCTCTCTTGGGATGGCGGCGGCTGGGTTGCCGATAAGGATTGCGGTAAAGCCCGGCGAATATGTAAAGACAATTGAATTTGATACCGTTCCGAAGAACGGCGATAAGATAATTTACAAGATAATGGCTTACGAGCCGGAAACCTATTACAGTGCGGGACCGATTACATTGGAAACCGTCGCACAGATCGGAGGATGACAAGATGAAAAAAATCCTATCTGCAATACTGACCTTGATTTTGATATGCTCCTGCTCTGCCGTATGCTTTGCGGCGGAAGTGCCGGATACCGAGTCGCAGAATGTGTATGCAAAATATGTAGGCAGCGAAAGTACAGCCGAGGTGCCTGTGCCGGACGGTGAAGATAAAATCGTCACCGAACTGCCCGACGGTACGGACGTGACAGTGGATGATGTTCCGACCGGAGCGAAAGCCATTGTGATCCGCCCGATCCCGAAAACCGAAACCGAAGCACATAAATGGTTTGCCGAGTGCTTAAAAGACAAAGGCAAACCCCTTGCGGTCTATGAGATCTATTTCCTCAAAGCAGACGGAAGCAGGCTGAGTGTCAACGGTGCGAAAATCACCATTGACTGCCCGAAAGCCGATAATCCTATCGTGTGCAGTATTCTTGCTACGGACGGAAAGACCAATGTCCTCTCATCCGAAGTAAAGGACGGTAAAATAATCTTTACCGCCGATGGCGGCACATACTTCTCCATTACGGAGAAAAAAGCCGACAACACCAATATCCCCGGCACAAACGGCGACGCCCCGCAAACCGGAGATAACAGTCATATGTGGCTGTGGTGGCTGCTGCTTGTCGTAAGCATTGCGGCAATGCTCGGTATATGGGGATACGGTAAGAGAAAAAAGAAAGTTTAATCCACATATAAATTTATAAAAGAATTTATCGCAGGCGGTGACGGAGAAATTCGCCACTGCCTTTTCATTTGTTAAGGAGTCTGATATATGCAAAAATCAAATGATTAAAACTTAGGAGGAACGGATGCAGAAAAACAGAATATTAGCGGTGTATCCCGACCTCAATGAACAACTTTATCTGCAAGAAATATTTTCAGGTTCCAATAATGAGATTATCTGTACTTCCTGCGTAATCGAAGCTATAAAGTTGTTGCTGGCAGATTCATTCTCCATTATTCTTGTTGGCAGTAAAACGGCAGACTGTGATAATATCGTAACTACGCTGAAGACAATAACAGATGTACCGATTATTGTTGCCGAGATGATAGTTTGTAAAAAGAACTTGAGCATTATAGGCTCACATCAAAATAGCAATCTTGAAAAAGATTCCGAGATAAACTCTCGGAAAGTGCTGAATTTCGGAGAACTGATTGTTGATCCTGACAGAAGATTGGTTCTTCTGAACGGAGCGGATATTGAGTTGACGAAAATCGAGTTTGATATTTTATATTTACTTGCCAAGCACACAGGTCGTGTCCTAAGCAGAGATCAAATATACAATAATGTGTGGCAGCATAATACGTCGTATGACATTGATGAATTGGTAAAAGCACACATTAAAAGGCTGAGAAAAAAGTTGGAGCTTTCAAAGCACGATTACATACAAAATGTTCGTGGTATCGGATATAAATTTGCAGTTAAGAACAGCTATATTCAATAAGTGTCTGTTCTTTTTTTATATCCATTTTTGAGAAAATGTCCCCAATCTGTCCCTTTCCTGCCCCGTCAAAGTCCCGCTGAAATGTTAAACTATGGACAAGGAAAGGCAGAAAGGGGTGAGTCCAATGCACAAATGATTCCTTATAAAATTGGTTACAATGTGTAAATTGATTGGATATTGAAAGGAGATCAGCTATGGCATCTAATAGTAGAGTAAATAATGTTTTGGATATGGTTAAAAACATTCCGTCAGAAGGCGAATTTGAACAGTTTGAGGATCTTCCTTACTATGCTAATATTGCTGTGGATCATATTCAAGGTTATGGAAGAGGAACTATTGCAGGAAAAACATATTATGTTCTGACTCATAGCTTAAGAAATAAGGATGAAGGAAGAATCATCTTTTCGGATAATTTAGAAGGCGATCATATTGAAATTCATGCTCCCGATGGCGTATGGCATCCGGCTGGAGTTCAGTTTATAGGAGATTATGCGTTTGTATCTTCTTCCGGAAGGAAAGCACATGTTTACGATGTGTGCAAGGTGATGAATAAGCAGACAACGGAGCCTGTTGCTACATACAGCGTTCGAGGAGGAACCTGCCTCGGAATTGCTGATTTCTATCGTGACAGTAAACATTATTACCTTCTTATGATGGTAGAAAGTCAGGATACCTGCGTTGCATATATTGCCGAGGATACCGGAGATATTGCAAAACTTACCTTTGAAGAAAAAGGTTCGTATTATCTTGAAAATCACAATTACACCACGCAAGGAATTGGTTTGGTAACAGACATAAATGAAAATGTCTTTATGATCGTAACCGAAATCAGAGGTGAGGGTACTACATATGGAGATTATATCAATTTGTATCCGCTGTGCATCGGTTCCGATATGAGTGTAGTAGTGAAAGATTCACAAAGGGTTGTTCGTCATCTTGTTAATAAAGGAGGACTGGCAGGCGTTGATGGATCACATTTTAGATGGGGACCCGGCATTGAAGTTACATCTGACGGAACAATCAATGTTTTAACTACAAGTCGAAATATTATTGCCGGAACACATCTTAATACTACGGTCTGGAAAGGAAAGATAAAGTAATTATCGTAGCGGTTCTTATTAAAAAATACAAAATTAACGCAAAGCCCGTCTGCTCATCCGAGAAGACGGGCTTTGCTAATTCATTCAATATTTATTGCACCATAAACTATATATGAACAAGACCACCGCAATCTCATTGCTGAGAAAATGGTGGTCTTGATTAGTTTTGAGGGTTATTTGATCAAGCTATTAAGCAGTCCTAAATAAATGCATTTTATTCTATCAATCACGTTTAATTCGTTTTTGTATATCCTCAACAGACGGTAGCTGTTTGCTCAAGTTTTCAGGTAGATCGCTTGTAACTTTGTATTCGCTGACACCGATAGGCTTTGACATATCTTTGAGTGCATATTCCGCAACCAAATTATTTTTGCTCTTGCAAAGCAACAATCCGATAGAGGGATTGTCATTTTCTTTTTTCAAAATACCATCAACGGCGGAAAGATAGAAATTGAGCTGACCGCCATAATCGGGTTTGAACTCTCCGGTTTTCAGTTCAATTACCACATAGCAGCGGAGATTTAGGTTGTAAAACAGAAGATCAATGTAAAAATCGTCACCGCCGACATTAAGGTGATATTGATTGCCGAGAAATGCAAATCCCGTTCCTAACTCTAAAAGCAGTTTTGTGACATCTTTTACAAGAGCTTGCTCAATATCACGTTCAACCATATCTTCTTTGAATGGAATAAAATCAAAGATATAAGGATCTTTCATTGTTTGAACTGCCAGTTCACTTTGAGGTGTGGCAAGACGATTTTCAAAATTGCTGATTTTATCGGCAATGGCTTGATGTTGGTACAGCCCGCTTTCGATTTGATGAATCAAAACATTTCTTGACCAACCATTTTCGATTGTCTTTTCAATATACCAATTTCTGATTGTATTATCTGAAAATTTATCTAATAGTACAACAGTATGTCCCCACGGAATTTGTGCAACAGCCTGTTGCATAAATTCATCATCAGCATAAGTCGCAGCTAATTTTGCCATATATTTAAGATTGCGAACGGAATAACCCTTTGCGTCGGGAAACGATAATTTGATGTCGGTGGCAAGGTTTTCGATAAATTTATTGCCCCAAGTTTTATGCTCGTTTATGATTTTGCCAATGTTGTAATAAAGGGTAATCAATTCCTTGTTTACGCTTACAGTGGCTTTGTATTGTGCCTGCTTAATTTACTGCTTAACGCTCTGTACTAAATCAAGATACTCGTTGTTGTTTATTAACATTTGGGATTCTCCTTTATTTCAAAAAATTCCTTTTATATTCCTGCGATCTGAGTTTGTAGCCCTGCATTATAAGAGCATCGGCTTTCAGAGCCACAAGATTGATGTCAGAGTGCATTGTTCTTGCAATCTGCTGAATGTCATATCCACGTTCTATGTATTCCAGTATTTCATCATCGGGTAGTGAAATCTGAGCCGTAAAAATGTTTGCTTCGTATTCCATTCTGTTGTCCCGCATATCAAAAATATTAAACTCTTGGAAACCGCCGACTTTGGTGGCTTCGTTTCTGTGCAGAGTGTCGTGTCCGAGTTCGTGCAGGAGTACGATCTTCTCCATTACCGGATGAAGGTCGCTCTTTATAAACATAAAGCGGTTTCGCATTACGACCTTGTATGCTCCACGCTGTTGAGAGAATGAGCAGTACATAATTTCCACGCCCAGCTCTCTTGCAATTCTGTGCGGATCACGAGTACCGCACTGCTTCACAATATCGTCAGCTTTTTGGAGAATGTCATAAGTGCTAACATTCATCGGATTTCACCCCTTTCGCAGCTTCCTCTTATATTATCTCAAAGTATGTGTCCCGTAATACGGACATTATTTTTTGCGGTACTTCTTTGGCGTATATTTTTTATTCTTTTCCTTTGCAATCCAATAAGCATCCTGCACGGCTTTCATCATAACATCCATATCTTCTTCTGCAAGTTCTCCGCCTGCAAACAGACCGCTGAGTTCTTCCGCAAGCTCACGAGCCTGCTTTGCACCTCTTGCACCGTACTTTTCGGCGGCTTCTGCTTCAAACCTGCCGGGATTGCCCAGCAGCTCATCGGTGGTAACTCCCAATGCGATTGCAATCTTTTCGGCAGCGTCTAAACGGGGACGGGACTTTCCGTACTCGTATCTCTGAATCATACGAGAGGAAACACCGGATTTTTTCGCAAGCTGCTCCTGCGTCAATTTGTTCTGTTCTCTTAATTCTTTCAATCTCTCGTTGAACTTCATAATCATACTCCTTCGGGTTAAATTTCAACTTTTTTTCTGAACACGACATTTATTTCGCCATAAGTTATTGATACGACATTGTCGGCGTGATATAATTTACCCACGAGCACGAACAATGTGGCGTATCTATATATTACTCCACGACACAGGGTTTGTCAAGGGATTTCGCTGAAAATTCAAAAAGAATTACTCTTTAACGACTATGTAAAGGTCAAATGCCGAGTTGCTTTTGCTAAGGTCGGGAAAGGAATTGTGCTACATCTGAAAAGAGTGATGTGTATGAAAAGTATTTGGTTGAGGTGATGTAATTGAAAAATGATGTATGGACTCCGATCCCGATGTACTGCCCGAACTGTGGGCATCTGATTTACGGTTATCGGAATGATGAAGGAAAAATCAAGTATGAATGCGACCGATGCAGAATTGTTGCAGTAAGGACACAGAAAGGTCGCAGACACAACCGTATTGATATTTATGCTCCCGTGGGGCAGGAAAGTTATGAATGAGGTAAGAAAATGGCATATATGGATTTGAAAACATTTGAGATATGGGCAGAGTCGAATATAGACGGATTCCACGACGGTCAGGCGGAGATAGACGAGGTAATCGCTCCGGTTATCCGAGAATTAAACATAAAAGGATATAGAACAAGCTATTGCTGTTCGGGACACCCGTTTTATTCAATGAACGAAGCCTTTACAAGCTCCGAAGAAATCGCAAACGGAATTGTCGGGCTGGTTAAGACAGAACCGAGCAACAACAAAAAATTCCCAATCCGAGCATTATATATGATGCCCGATACCGATTTTTATATATTTCCTTTGACGAAGTAAGAAAAGAAGATTTCTCTATTCCACTTCCTGATGGCTTTTGTGGGATGATGATACGATACGCTACACATATTCCAAAAGCGAGGTTTACGAACTTCTTGCAGAAAGGCTGAACGCCTGCAAGACATTATACAAGTGGGCATTGGAATTGCCCGATAAGAATTAACGACAAAAACTATAAAACTGAATACGGCGACACGACGGTAAGGTTGAGATGAAACAGGCTGCATAATTCCTTATCAGGTCAGTTGCTTTGAATTTACTTCGGTATGTTAAACCAGACCTGCTAAACGCTAATATGAGAGGCTGCCGACAAGACAGAGAGCCATAGGCTCATTCTGTCTTGCCGGTGGCTTTTTCTTTTTGGCAGACATACGAAAACACAGAGAGCTTCCGGCTGAGAAATCAGAAAGGAAGCTCTTTTTATGTTTACGATTAACTGCTGGAATTGTTTACTTGCCAAATACCCTTGATCTCCACAGATTTTGAAAAAACAAAAAAATCAAAATTTAAGGAGATTAAGGAAATGAAAAAAATATACCTTGTTAAGAAAGATCCCACACAGCCTGCTGATTGTGAAAATTGGATTGTGATGAACGCTTATGAATTTGCTATGTTTATGAAAACATCCGACGGACAATCCCGAAAGGATAACTTTGGTCCGTTAGACGCTTGTTCTTATGATGATTATCAAATTATTGGAGAATGCGGAAAAGAATGTGCTAAAAAGTGGCGTTCAGAAAAGGATAGGCACGATTATTTGAAGCACCTTGAAAAACAAAGTGGACTAACAACATTCTCTTATAATGCTCTTGAAATTAACGATGAAGAACTTTCGGGAGAAGAATTGCTTGTTGATGAGGAATGTGATGTGGAAGCAAGTGCATTGAAAGAATTGAAGTATGAAGAATTATACAAAGCCATAGAACAACTTGAACAAAGCGATAGGCTGATAATAGGATGTCTTTTTCTTCAACAAAACCCTATGACATCGGTGGAATTTGGAAAAAAATACGGATATAGCCCGCAATTAGTCAAGTATTATAAGTTCCGAGCTTTGGATAGATTGAAAAAGTTGTTAGAAAAATAAAATTTCTTTTTTATTTTCACTTAAAAATTTCCCAATTGGTTATCAGAGGGACAAATTCCTGATGACTATAAGGAGATGCAAGAAATGAAAAAGATTTTGAGGACAAACTTTAATTCTCGTGAGTGGAGAAGCGTAGATAAGGACAGTGTTTACAGAGTGTTCAATATGCTTGGTTTTAAGACCGTTTCTGATGTTATGCAGCTAAGAGTCTTTGACCTTTTGAACCTGAACAGCATTAATAATAACCGAGCCGAAGAAATGCTGCTCTGTATATATAGCCTGCTTTATCCTAACCGAAAGCTCGATGATGGAATCTATAATGATGAAATCGAACAATACTTTTCGTACAGAGAGTGGAAGAAAACACATAAGAAACTCGATCAGGTTACTGTATCGGACATTTTACTTACGGAAGGGATCAATCAGGCGGCTCTGCTTCGCATTTTTGACGGTGTCACATCGGCATTTTATAAGTCAGATGAGTACAATAGCCGCAGTTATCGGTATAGCAATTTATCCGATATTTTGAAGCAACGAGGAAAGGAGGACGACAGCAATGGGAAAGCCGAATAAAGAGTATGTTGTTCCCCTTTGGGAGAAAACAAATTTAACCGTTTATGAAGCGGCAGCCTATACGGGCATTGGAGCAGATAAATTAAGAGAAATGTCCGATAGAGAAGATTGCGAGTTTGTGCTTTGGAATGGGACAAAACGCCTTTTCAAAAGAAAGAAACTTGATGAATATTTGGAAAAAGCATATTCAATCTAAATGGCAAATGTGCGGTTAAGAAAATCGCATAATTGTCAGGTTTGGCTTTTGTCAGTATCCTTATATCAGCAAAAGCGATAGGAGGATTACCGATATGACCAAGAAAGACAAAGAGCAGATTGTTCCGATTTGGGAACGCAGAAACTTAACCTTATATGAAGCGGCAGCCTATACGGGTATCGGGGCAGACAAGTTAAGAGAACTGTCCGACAGAGAGGATTGTAATTTTGTTTTGTGGAATGGCACAAAGCGATTACTGAAACGAAAACAATTAGAGGAATACTTGGACAAGTGTTTTTCAATCTAAGAACAAGGAGGTCATTATGGCAAAGAAAAAACAAGTCGGTGTACGATACGACAGCAACAGAACACGATTAAAAACAGGAGAAAGCCAGCGTCCCAACGGTACTTATGTGTACCGTTGGACAACGCCGGACGGTAAGCGACACGCTACCTATGCTCCAACACTGGAGCAATTACGAGAGCAGGAAGAACAAATCATTGTTGATAAGCACGACGGTATTCGTTCAGACAAAAAACACATTACGGTAAATGAAATGTTCGCCCTTTGGTGTCAGATCAAAAGGGGCATCAAGGACAGCACATTCAAAAATTATATCTATATGTATGAGTTGTTTGTAATGCCTGCCTTCGGGAAAAACAGAATAACACTTGTGAAGAAGTCGGATGTCCGTAAATTTTACAACAGCCTTGCTGACGGCAAGGTACTTAACATTGCCACTATAGATAATGTTCATAATGTCCTGCACCAAGTTTTTCAGGTTGCGGTTGATGACGGTATCATAAGGGCGAACCCTACGGATAATATGCTTAAAGAACTGAAAATGTCGCACGGATTTGAACGGGAAAAGAAAAAGGCTCTGACTGTAGAACAGCAGAAACTCTTTTTCGACTATATGCTCAGCCATCCGAAAGACCGTCATTGGTATCCGGTCTTTTATATTATGGCAAACACGGGTATGCGTGTCGGAGAAATAACGGGACTCAGATGGTGTGATATTGACTTGGAGGAAGGGATCATAAGCATAAATCACACGCTTGTCTACTACAATCATCGTGATGAGAAAGGCTGTTATTTCTCCATAAATACTCCCAAAACAAAAGCAGGAGAAAGAGAAATCCCAATGACCGAGGGTGTCAAACAGGCGTTCCTTATGGAGCGTGAGTTCCAAAATGAGATTGAGCTTTCAAGTAGAAGCCGAGTAGACGGGTATGACGATTTTATTTTCGTAAACCGTTTCGGAGATGTTCAAAATCAAGGAAATCTCAATAAAGCTATACAGCGAATGATGCGTGACTGTAATGATGAAATACTTGAAAAGTACGGTGCTGATTCCAATCCGGTTTTACTGCCCCATTTTTCCTGTCATATACTCAGACATACATTCGCCACACGGCTTTGTGAGTCGGGTATCAATCTAAAGGTTATTCAAGATATTTTAGGACACGCTGATGTTTCAACGACGATGAATATTTATGTCGATGTAACAAACTCAATGAAGAAAAAGGAAATCGCCGCCTTTGGTGATTATATGGCAAGTACCGCAATTTCATAGGATACTGAAAGCACTCTGTAAATTTTGCAGGGTGCTTTTCTCAGTTCGCACATTTCTCAAAATCAAAGAAACGAACTATACTAAAGTCAGCAAATATAAAGGAGCTTTGGTATGGATAACAGTTTATATAATATGCGACCGCATCTTGTTTCCGAATGGTCGGAAAAAAATCTGCTATTAACCCCGAAAGATATATCGTATGGATCAAATAAAGTTGTTTGGTGGAGTGGGAAATGCGGTCACGAATGGCAGGCAAGC
>Ga0129316_1000726_pt1 | contig 16011 bp, 9 predicted proteins | sample Cm1ome_2_FD_94429 | JGI IMG/M metagenome (GOLD analysis project Ga0129316, IMG submission 94429) | Eastern black-and-white colobus group fecal microbial communities from Wisconsin, USA - Cm1022B metagenome | ecosystem: Host-associated > Mammals > Digestive system > Large intestine > Fecal...
CGTAGACTATGTCGTAGATAGGTCAGAGGTGGAAGCACGGTAACGTGTGGAGCTGACTGATACTAATAAGCCGAAAGCTTGACCAAAGCGCAGGCTCAGTGAAGGCTTTCAAGGATTGCAGAAGCACAGTGTTCAGTTTTCAAGGTATATGGAATCCAATTTATGCGCCTTTAGCTCAGCTGGTAGAGCAACTGACTCTTAATCAGTGGGTCCCGGGTTCGAGTCCCTGAAGGCGCACCAGAGGTTAAAAGCTCCGGCTTTTGACATAACAGCTGCCTTGTGCAGCCTACATGAGTTGGTATTGATTGCGACGAGGGTCCACCTGTTCCCATCCCGAACACAGAAGTTAAGCTCGTCCGCGCCGACAATACTTGCAGGGTGACTTGCCGGGAAGATAGGTAATGCCAACACAAACAAGACCGCTTCGTTGTTGCGAGGCGGTTTTTTTGTACAAAAGCCTTCCCCTGGGGCGGTGCGTCGCGCAGCGAATCTAATGAAACATAGCTGCCAGTGGCAGCTATACCATAAAAAGTGATGCTGGCAGGGCGAAGCCCTGACGGATGAGGGGCGGAACAAGCTCTGAATGCGGGACGACTACGCATGATGTATTCCATAGGCTCCACGAACGGCACGCAGGCCGTTCCCTACGATTTTGAAATTGGCGCCCCTTCAATTTCAATAAATGGCGCCCGGCTGCTCCGTAGGGGACGATCCCCAGATCGTCCCGCGGGGTGCGGGCGGAACATGTGTCGGATAAAACGTATGCGCCTACCTGCGGTATTCTAAGTCTGTACTATACAGAAGCATTCCAAAAACATGGGTTTCGGGACGATCTGGGGATCGTCCCCTACGTTTTGTTAGGGTGGCGGTTCTGTTTATTAAGACCCTCGGAACGGCACACAGGCCGTTCCCTACGATCGATTCAGGGAATGTAATGATTTATAGGGGCAATACGATAACAAAACCATTTTGTAGGGGATCGTCCCCTACATTTCTTTATTTTGAAAGCGGGGCCGTCTGTGGGTCTCACGGAACGGCGCAAAGGTCGTTCCCTGTGTTTTTTAATAGGCAGCTGACCGGCGGGGGATACTGTGCCAACGTCCGGTCTGGGGCAAGAAAAGTGAATCTTTCCGGCGGGGGAAACAATGCGCTTTTTGTGAATTTACGCAAAAACCCAGTTGTTTTTTTTTATGCTATAATGATATAGTGCAACATTACGCATAAAGAAATGGAGGAACTACGAATGAAGCGTCTGCTTTCTTTCCTGCTGGCGTTGGCGATGTGTGTGGGGATGCTCCCTGCCGGTGTCTGGGCGGATCCTGCCCAGGATGGCCAGACCAGTGAGCCCACCACGGAGATCACGGCTCCCGTGGAGAGCACGCAGCCAACTGAAACAGAGGCGCCTACGGAAGCGCCGACTGTAGAAGCAACCGAGACAACGGAACCCGAGGTCACGGAACCCGAGGCCACGGAGCCCGAGACCGTTCCGGAGACTAAAGAGGCAGAGGAGACTCAGCCGGAGACGGAGGAAGGCCAGTCCGATTACCGGCTTGTGATCACGGAGCAGCCGGAGGACACCCAGATCGTTGGCGGCACGGCATACTACTATGTGGGTGCCGAGCTTCTGGAGAACGATTCTGTTGTGGAGGACGCCCTGCTTTCCTACCGCTGGCAGCAGAAGACCGACGAGGACTGGACCGACATTGAAGGCCAGACCGTGGAGGTCCTGACGGTGCAGGAACCCAGCCGGGACAGCGTTTTCCGCTGCGTTGTAAGCTGGGAGGACCTGGAGGTCATCTCCGAAAGCGCCGGCATTCTGGCGGATGAGCCGGAGAATATGGGCAGCGTTACCCACCTGAGCACCACCACCAAGGTCTACATCTCCCCGCTGTACCAGGGGAAGATCACCGAGGAAGAGGTTCTGGCGGAGCTTGCGGCAAGACCCGAAACCTGTGCCCTGACGCCGGACTGCTACTCCTGGGATGAATTCAACGCGGCCGTAAAGGAAGCGCTGCACAACCATGAGGAGAGCTTCAGAGTGTCGATCTGGTTGGAAAATCAGGTTGGCAACGACTTCTGGAACCATGTTATTAACGAGTTTGAGCACAACGGCGACCCCATTATGGGCGACTACGCGGTGGGCCACTATATCGGAGGCACCAAGAGCTGCGATACAGACGTTGTGCAGAAGACCATGCCGGACGGCAGCACCAAGACCTACTACGTCTACACCTATAAGAATGACTTCCTGCACAGAACGACCCAGGCCCAGGAAAAGGCGGTGGACGCCAAGGTCAACCAGATCCTTCAGGAACTGAATGTGGACGGCAAGACGGATGTTGAGAAGGTCTACGCCATCTACGATTATATGATCAACCATATCCGGTACGACTACAAGAATCTGGACGATGCGACGTATATGCAGAAGTACACCGCCTACGCGGCGTTGGTAGAGAATACCTCCGTATGCATGGGCTACGCCCTGGCTTTCTACCGGCTGGCGCTGGAGTGCGGCGTTGACGCCCGCTTTATCCACAGCGATCCCATGAATCACGCCTGGGATATCGTCAAGGTGGACGGTCAGTACTACTATCTGGACGCCACCTGGGACGAGAAGGTCACCAACGACATGGCGGACCTTCCGGGAAGCTATTTCCTCCGGGGTACGGAGAGCTGGCAGCGTGTCCATGTACTTAATGGCATCAGCGATCCGGGGACGCTGATCTATGGACAAAGCCTGGCAGACAACGGATACGTTGTTTCCGCGGCGGACTATCATGACTGGACGCTTTCGGAAGACGGTACTCTGACGATTCCCACCGGCATTGGGCTCCTGCAGTCCGACAGCAAAAGCACGTCCCCCTTTGCGGCCATTGCCGATCAGGTGCGCAGCATCCGGCTGACCGCGCCCATTTTGGTGCTGCCCTACGGGGCGTTTGAAGGCTTTGCCAATGCGGAAAGTATTGTCCTCTCCGATACCATTGAGAAGATAGGAGACCGGTCGCTTTCCGGCTGCAATTCTCTAAAGAGCATCGCTCTGCCCGATAAAGTCACAGAGCTCCCCGAGGGAATGTTCAGTGACTGTGAAGCGCTCGAAAGCGTAAAGCTCCCGGCCGCGCTGGAAGAGATCGGGAAATACACCTTCTGCGGCTGCAAAAACCTGAAGGAAGTTACCTTTGGCAATTCCCTGAAGAAAATCGGGGAGGACGCCTTCTACCGCTGCCAGGGCTTGGAAACCGTTGCGTTCCCGGATTCTCTGAAGACCATTGAGGATGGCGCTTTCTTCTATTCCGGGCTGAAAAAACTGACGCTCGGCGCCAATGTGGAAACGGTTGGCGGCAACGCGTTCGGCGGGTGCGTTAATCTGGAAGAGCTGACAATCCTCTCCGATAAGGTCACCTTTGGAGAATCTGCCATCTGGACCAGCGGTGATCTGAACGCGCTGACCATGCCCGCGTCCCTCCGGATCACCCAGGGCACTGTCAGTGCCACGAGGATCGCTACCCTGACGCTGACAGGTCCCGGAAAAATGGCGGATTACTCCGAGGAGCAGCTGCCCTTCTGGGTCAGCGTTGAGAACGTGATCATTGAGGATTCCGTCACGCAGCTTGGCCGCTATGGCCTTGCCGGCAAATTTATCAATCATGTTGAACTTCCGGAGGGAATCACGGACATTCCGGAGGGCTTCCTCTGGAACAACCAGACGATGGAAAGCATTCGTCTGCCCGCCTCTGTGACCCACATCGGAAACAAGGCTTTCGGCCAGATGAACAATTCGGGGGATCAGTACCCAACCATCATCTTCACCGGCAAGAATCTGCCCAAGCTCGAAGCGAATGCTTTCGTGGGCCTGAAATACAACGTCATCTGTGTCTACCCCTGCAATTGGACCACGAAGCCCTCCGGCAGCTACGGCGGGGCCTCCGTTTGGGGCGAAGTGGCGTGGGTTTCCAGTCATATTCTGACCCATTACCCCGCACAGCCCGCGACCGAGGAGAAAAACGGCTGGCTTGAGCACTGGAAGTGCGATACCTGCGGCAAGCTCTTCCTGGATGAAAAGGGTGAGCGGCCCACCACGGCAGAGGAGATCGTGGACCGTGTAGCCGGCACCTATATTCTGACCTATGAGAATATGGAGGGCATCGAGAATCCCAATCCCGCCGCGTGGAGCACCAATGAGACGCTGGTCCTGCAGGCGCCCCGGCAGCCGGGCTTCCGTTTCCTGGGCTGGAGTCTGGATCAGGCTGGCAGGCAGATCGTCGATTCCATCCCCGCGGGCGAGAGAACGGAAATCACCCTCTATGCCCAGTGGACTCCCGGCAGCTACACCGTGGTCTACGACGGCAATGGCGCGGACAAGGGGACTATGAAGCCCCAGGCTATGGTCTGCGGCAAGACCTATACGCTGACTGGCAATGCCTTTACCCGGGCGGGCTATACCTTCCAGGGCTGGGCAGCCGATCCGGACAGCCGTACCCCGGAGTACACCAATAAGCAGAAGGGCGTGGCACTGTCCAATACGGACCGGGATGTGGTGACGCTGTACGCGGTCTGGGCGCCGGTGGTTTACAAGCTTACTTATAAGAACCTGACGGCGGAGGAACTGAGCACCGTTCCCCAGACCTATACCATTGAGGACACCATCGAGCTGCCCGCAATGAGCCGGGACGGCTTCGACTTCGGCGGCTGGTATCTGGACGGGGCTTTCAGAAAGCCCGCGGACACCATTTCCGGCATCGGCGCCAGGACCATCTATGCCAAGTGGACGGCCCACAAGTACACCGTGACCTTCCACGGAAACGGCGCGGACAAGGGCGCCATGAAGGATCAGCCCATGGTCTGCGGCACTGCCAAGGCTCTGACGAAAAATGCCTTTACCCGTGTGGGCTACACCTTCTCCGGCTGGACGAGAGATCCCAATTCCGGGAATGCGGAGTTCACCAACGGCCAGAAGACCCTGAACCTGACCTATGCGGACGGCGATACCGTGGAGCTGTACGCTGTATGGACGCCCATCGTCTACAAGATCACCTATAAGAACCTGACCGCTGACGAGCTGACCTAGGTTCCCCAGACCTATACCATTGAAGATATGGTTCAGCTTCCCGCCATGGCCCGGGACGGCTTCGACTTCGGCGGCTGGTATCTGGACGGGGCCTTCAAGAAGCCCGCGGACACCATTTCCGGCATCGGCGCCAGGACCATCTACGCCAAGTGGACGGCCCACAAGTACACCGTGACCTTCCACGGCAACGGCGCGGACAAGGGCGCCATGAAGGATCAGCCCATGGTCTGCGGCACCGCCAAGGCTCTGACAAGAAACGCCTTTAAGCGTGCGGGCTACACCTTCTCCGGCTGGACGAGAGATCCCGATTCCGGGAATGCGGAGTTCACCAACGGCCAGAAGACCCTGAACCTGACCTATGCGGACGGCGATACCGTGGAGCTGTACGCTGTATGGACGCCCATTGTCTACAAGATCACCTATAAGAACCTGACCGCTGAGGAGCTGACCAAGGTTCCCCAGTCCTATACCATCGAGGATTCCCTCCTTCTTCAGGATTTGCATCGCCGCGGCTATGACTTCGGCGGCTGGTATCTGGACGGGGCCTTCAAGAAGCCTGTGGACGCCATTTCCGGCATCGGGGCCAAGACCATCTATGCCAAGTGGACGGCCCACAAGTACACCGTGACCTTCGACGGCAACGGCGCGGACAAGGGCACCATGAAGGATCAGCCCATGGTCTGCGGCACTGCCAGGGCTCTGACCAGAAACGCCTACACCCGGACGGGCTACATCTTCGCGGGTTGGGCCAGAGATCCCATTTCCGGCGTTGTGGACTTCACCAACGGCGAGAAGGTCCTGCAATATTACGAAACCGACAACTATGTCATGGAGCTGTTCGCGGTCTGGGTTCCCATCCAGTACAAGATCACCTATAAGAATCTGACCGCGGATGAGGCCGAAAAAATGCAGCAGACCTACACCGTCGAAAACACGGTCTATCTGCCGGAGCTCATGCGGGATGGCTTTGACTTCGGCGGCTGGTATTCCGACGGGGCTTTCAAGAAGCCTGTGGAAACCATTTCCGGCATGGGAGCCAGAACGGTCTACGCCAAGTGGACGGCCCACAAGTACACGGTGGTGTTCGACGGCAACGGCGCGGACAAGGGCACCATGAAGGATCAGCCCATGGTCTGCGGCACTGCCAAGGCTCTGACCAGGAACGCCTACACCCGGACGGGCTACACCTTCCTGGGCTGGTCCGCGGATCCGAATGCCGTGGAGGCGCAGTACAAAAACTGCGAAAAACTGCAGAACCTCACCGACAAAGACGGCGGAATCGTGACCCTGTACGCAGTCTGGAAAGCAAAATAAAACAACAGGCGCCCGGCTTTTCAGCCGGGCGCCTGGAGCTATCGGCCCCCCTTGGCTCCCCCTCTGGGGGAGCTGGCGTGCGCAGCACGACTGAGAGGGTATCAGCGGAGGACCCCGCATGAAAGTCTCAGCATCGCAGCCCTCTCAGTCACGGCGTTTCCGCCGCGCCAGCTCTCCCATAGGGAGAGCCAAGGGGTACGGCAAATACTGCAAAGCCCGTTTAACACGCTGAAGCGCCCGGCTTTTCAGCCGGGCGCCTGCTTATGCATGGCAACTCAATCAATATACTGATCCGTCCGGGAAAGCCGCTTGACCATTCTGGAGGTAATCAGGAACAGGACGGCAACGAAAACAAGGAACACCCATTCGGAATTGCCTGTCTCGGAGGAGGCAATGAAGTCGTAAATGCCGTGGAGCACCATGGGGACGATCACCGCCAGACGGCGGCAGTTTTTGGAGGCCCGTTCATAGCCGTAATTGGCGCAGCGTCTGGCCATGCCGTAAAACGCGCCCATGAACACGCCGAAGCAGGCGTGTCCCGGTACGGCGGTGACGGCTCGGACAAGGGCTGTGCCGAAGCCATACATGACCACATAGCCGATGTTCTCCCACAGGGCAAAGCCCAGAGCCACACACACGGCGTAGACCACGCCGTCAAACTGGCAGTTGAAATCCGGAGAGTACCATGTCCGGCGTTTCAGCAGCAGATACTTGAAGCCCTCCTCGGAAAGGCCCACCACGATGAAATACATGCACAGCCGGTACGCAAGGCTGCTTTCGTCCCAAAGACTGTCCAGCAGCGCCGTGCCCAGCCGTTCGGTGATGACCGCCAGGGCCGTGGAGATGATGCCCTGAATGACCAGGGATATGAGCAGCCCGGCGGGCTCTTTGTCCAGCTTATCGGCTTTGTTCACCTGCACCAGCAGAAAAATGGCGGGAATAACAGCGGCGGCGATCAGAATGGGATTGCCGTAGAGCAGGTACATCATTTGCATTCCTCCGTCTTTTCCCGAATGGCTGCGGCGATCCGGCACTCCGCCTCATAGGGGCAGGACCCGAAATTGCAGTCCACGTCGATTTCGCCATCCTCAATTTCCAGCAGGACCCGACGGCTTTGGTCCAGACAGCGGCAGTAGCCGGAGAGGAAGTATTCCATGGTTTACGCCTCCACAATGCAGAATCCGTGGGGGGACAGAATCAGCTGATCCCGTGCTACGGTGTCCAGATACTTGCCCATGCGGACCTTTCCGGCGGGAACCTGCCAGGGATCGCCGCTTCGGTTTACATAAATCGCAAATTTCCGGCCCGCGTAACACCGGGTATAGGCCAGATGCTTGTCTCCCGCGGTCTGGAAGGAGATGGTTCCCTTTCCCAGAGCGGGAATGTCTTTCCGCAGCTGGCCCAGCTGCCGGAAGAAGCGGAGCATCTCCGGATCCTCCCGGCCCCAGGGGTAGGTCCGGCGGTTGAAGGGATCCTTATAGCCCTCCATGAGCGCCTCGTCTCCATAGTAAAGGCTGGGGGCGCCGGGAAGGGTGTATTGCAGGAAGGCGGCCATATGCAGCCGGTCTCTGGCGACCTCCAGCTGATTCTTACTCAGACGCCGGGCGGCTTTCTCCTCCCGGGAACCGTCGAAGTCATCCACCAGGGCGGTCAGGATCCGGGGGGTATCGTGGGTGCCCAGCAGGTTCATGTTGCAGGCCACCACCTGAGCGGGATAGTTCTCCACAATGGTCATAACGGTGTCCCGCAGCTTTTTCCCGCTGTCCCGGCCCCGCATGAAGTCCAGAATGGCGGTGCGGAAGGGGTAGTTCATGACGCTGTCCAGCTCGCCGTCCGTAAAGTACCGGCGGCGGATATCATAGGCTATTTTGTTGGAGGCGTCCTCCCACACCTCCCCCATGAGCAGGGCGTCGGGTTTGATCTCCCGGATGCGCTCCCGCAGCAGGGAAATGAATTCGTCCGGCAGTTCATCGGCCACATCCAGCCGGAAGCCGTCGGCTCCCAGCTTCAGCCAGTGGGCCACTACACTGTCCTCGTCTCGGATGATGTAGTTCAGAAAGCTGTCGTCCATCTTATTGACCGTGGGCAGGGTGTCGAAGCCCCACCAGGAATTGTAGCGGTCCGGCCAGTGGTAGAAGGTGTACCAGCTGCGGTAGGGGGAGTCCGGGCGGCAGTAGGCTCCGTTGCCGCCGAAGGTATACTTCTTGTCGAAATACAGGCTGTCAGAGCCGGTGTGGGAGTAGACCCCGTCCAGAATTACCCGGATGCCGTGGGCATGGGCCGTCCGGCACAGGGCGGCGAAGTCCCCCTCGGTGCCCAGCATGGGATCCGGAGTCTTGTAGTCGCCGGTGTCGTAGCGGTGGGAGGAGAAGCTCTTGCTGATGGGGTTCAGGTAGAGGATGGTCGTTCCCAGAGAGGCAATATAGTCCATTTTCCCGGCGATTCCCCGGAAGTTGCCGCCGAAGAAGTCGTTGTTCTGGATGACCCCGTGTTCGTCCGGCCGCCAGTCCACCTCGTCATACCAGTTTTCGTGAACGGAGTAGGGCTCCAGCTTGCCGGTGCAGTCGCACCAGCCGCTGCGGGCGAACCGGTCCGGGAACACCTGATAGATCACCGCTCCCTGAGCCCAGCTTGGGGTATAGAAGTCCGCCGGGATGCAGCTGACCTGCCACTTTTCCCCGGCCTCCATATTGGCGTCGTCCCCTTCTTTGAACAGCCGGAAGGTGCCGTGGGGGTCTGTGATGCGGAAAAAGTAGAAGTACAGGCCGGTTTCAGCCAGAGAAAAGTCGCCGGACCAGTATTCATAGGGCCCGACGGTCTTTTCAAAGCGCATATCCGCCTTGCTGAATTCCTGACCATCCGCCCCGCAAAGGACGATCTCCGCCCCCCGGGTGGCCACGGCAGAGGGAATATGCAGCCGCAACATGCAGCTCTCTCCCGGGGTCAGGCACCCAAAAGGGAGCTTGTGCTGAGGATTTTTGCTGTCAAAAAGGATGCGCATAGGGGTTGGTCTCCTTGTGTTAGTGTGGGTGGGAACAAAGGCTTCCCCTCCGGGGAAGCTGTCGCGGCCCTATGGGCCGTGACTGATGAGGGGCGGCATGCAGAACCGATGCGGGATCGGCCTAAGCAGTCGCTCGTTTATTGAGCAGAACATAATTGCGAAGGGTTCTCCCTATCGGTTCTGCGTATCGCCCCTCATCCGACCCGCCTATGGCGGGCCACCTTCCCCCAGGGGAAGGCATTTTCGCAGTCTCTCACAAATTCAGGCGGAAACCAATATGGTTTCCGCCTGAAAGTTAAATCGGCGTTACCAGGCCAGCATGTTCCGGAACTGCTCCATGTATTTTCTGGCGGGGACGTTCCAGCTGAAGTCCTGTTCCATGTCCCGCTTCTGCAGGGCGGCAAAGGCTTCCCGGTTGGTGGTATACAGGCCTAAGCAGCGGCGCAGGGAGGCGTAGAAGTCGTCGGCGTTGTAGCTCTGGAAGGTGAAGCCCAGACCGCCGTTGCCGAATTCGTCACAGGGGGGCACGGTGTCCTTCAGGCCGCCGGTGGCGTGAACCACGGGCACGGTGCCGTAGCGCATGGCGTTCATCTGGCTCAGGCCGCAGGGCTCGCTCTTGGAGGGCATCAGGTACACATCGCCCGCGGCGTAGACCCGGGCCGCCAAGCCCACGTTAAAGGTGATCTGGGCGGAGACCTGCTCGGGGAACTGCTGCTGCAGATCCCGGAAGAAGTTCTCGTACTGGGCCTCTCCCGTGCCGACCACCACCAGCTGGGCATTTTCCTCCCACAGCAGACGCCGGGCAATATAGCACAGCAGGTCCAGACCCTTGTGCCCGGCAAACCGGGTGACCATGACCATCATGGGCACATCCGGGTCCACGGGCAGCCCCAGCTCCTTTTGCAGGGCCATTTTGCACCGGGATTTTCCGGGCTGGATGGCCGCGGCGGAGTAGTGCTCCGGCAGGGCGGGATCCGTCTCCGGGTCAAAGATCGCGGTATCGATGCCGTTGGTGATGCCCGTGAGCTTCCAGGCGTTCCGGGCCAGAATGCCGTCCAGACCGTGGGCATAGTAGGGATACATCAGTTCCCTCGCGTAGGTCTCGGAGACGGTGGTCACCAGGTCGGCGGTCTCAATGGCGCCCTTCATCATGTTCACGGAGCCGTTCATGTCCATGCAGCCCCGGTAGGACCAGGGCAGGCCCAGAGTATCGTCAAAGAAATTGCCGTTGGCCCAGCCTTGATACTCGATGTTGTGGATGGTGTACATGCAGCGGGTCTTTTTCAGAATCCCATCATGGTAGCTGGCCTTGAGGTACACGGGAATGAGCCCTGTCTGCCAGTCGTTGCACTGGATGATGTTGGGGGCGTAGTCCAGAGCCACCATGGCGTCCAGGCAGGCTTTGGAGAAATAGGCGAACCGCTCGCCGTCGTCCATGTCGCCATAGATGGCGCCGGTGCGGGTGCCGAAATAGTAGTCGTTGTCAATGAAGTAGACGGTGACGCCGCCGGGGGCGGTGGTCAGCTTCATCAGGCCGGCGAACTGCTGCCGCCAGCCCATCTGCACCCGAAACTGGGCGACCTTTTCCACTTCATAGGCGGTATTGGTTTTGATCTTGTTGTAGTAGGGCAGGAACAGGGTCACTTCGTTGCCCTCAATGGCGGCCAGCGCCTTGGGCAGAGCCTCCATCACGTCGCCCAGACCGCCGGATTTGGCATAGGGTGCCCCTTCCGAAGCGCAGATGGCTATTTTCATACGGTATCCCCCCGCTTGATAACGATCGGATTGTTCCGGGTGCCGATGAGCTTGGCGCCGGGACGGACGGTGACGTTCTTATCCAGAATCACGTTCTTGAGCTCCGCACCCTCGCCAATGACGGTATCGTTCATAATGACGCAGTCCTCCACATGGGCGCCGGGGGCCAGCGTCACCTGCCGGAACAGGATGGAATCCTTGGCGGACCCTTCCAGCATGCAGCCATCGGCCACCATGCAGTTGTCGATATTGCTCTCCTCGCCGTAGTAGGCGGGCACACGGTCACGGACCTTGGTGTAGATGGGGTGCTTCCGGTCAAAGATGGACTTGTGCACATCGGGCTTCAGCAGCGCCATGGAGTTTTTGAAGTACTCCTCCACGCTGTCGTTGTACAGGGCAACGCCCTCAAATTCGTAGGCGTTGACGCTGACCTTGCCGGAGTTCCAGCCGCCCAGAATCAGATCCCGGTCCATGTGGAAGAAGTTGTGGGCAATGCGCTCCCGGACCATGGAGATCAGCCACTTCTTGGTGGTGACGAAGATATCCATGGAGGCCAGATACTCGGGGCCTGCGGCGTAGTCCACCACAATATCGTTGATTTCCTTGTTTTCGTCCAGAGTCACGGCCAGGTCCAGCACCTTCTTATTGTTGGCAATGCCGGACTTGACCACCATGGTGATGTCCTTGCCGCTCTGGATGTGCTCGGCCAGCACCCGTTTCAGGTCGATATTGGAGATAACGGCGGAATCCACCAGGAATACATACTCGTCTTCCTCGCTGTATTCCAGGAAGGCCATGGCGTTGTTCAAAGATTCCAGCTTGCCCCGGTAGCTGTGGGTCTCGGAGGTGGAGTAGGGGGTGATGTATTGCAGGCCGCCCTCGCCCAGCTCCAGGCCCCACTCCTCGCCGTCACCGATGTGGTCCATCAGGGACTGGTAGTTGAACCGGGAGATCATGGCCACGTGGTGTACACCGGCCCAGCTCAGGTTGGTCAGGCCGAAGTCCACCTGGCGGTAGCGGCCGCCGAAGGGAATGGAGGCGATGGACCGCTTGGCGGTCAGCTCGCCGATGTTGGCGTCATTGGTGAAGATAATACCCATTGCGTTCATAGCTGCGCGCCTCCTTACATCATGTCGCCGGGACGAAGCACGGCGTTTTCTTCTACCACGGCACCCTTGGAGGTGACGCTGATCTGCATTTCCTCACCGGGGGCGTAGGCGCCGCCCACCACGGCATTCTTGCAGACCTTGCTGTTCTCGCCCAGAATGGCGTGCCGGACAATGGCCCCGGACTCAATGACCACGCCGGGCATGACCACGCTGTCTTCTACCACAGCGCCGGCACCGATCTTGCAGCCCACGGAAATCACACTGTGGCGGACTTCGCCCTCAATCTCGCAGCCCTCGGCAATGAAGCAGTTGACGGTGGTAGCAGTGGCGGCGATAAAGGAGGAGGGCATGGCACTGTTCCGGGCGTAGATCTTAAACCGCTCGCCCCGGATGTTGAATACCGGCTCCTTGCCCAGCAAATCCATGTTGGCTTCCCACAAAGACTGGATGGTTCCCACGTCTTTCCAGTAGCCGTCGAAGGGATAGGCCATCATCTTGTGGCCGGCGTTCAAGAGGTTCGGAATGATGTTCTTGCCGAAGTCGTTGGAGGAGTTGGGGTCGTCCTCGTCCTCGATCAGGGCGGCTTTCAGAACCTGCCAGTTGAAGACGTAAATGCCCATGGAGGCGTTGGTGGACTTGGGCCGGGCGGGCTTTTCCTCGAACTCGTATATGGACATGTCCGGATTGGTGTTCAGGATGCCGAACCGGGAAGCCTCCGCCAGAGGCACGTTCCGCACGGCGATGGTGCAGGAGGCCTCATGCTTTTCATGGTACTCCACCATGGCGGCGTAGTCCATTTTGTAGATATGGTCGCCGGAGAGAATCACCACATAGTCGGGATCGTACCGGTCGATAAAGTCGATATTCTGGTAAATGGCGTTGGCGGTGCCCTTGTACCAGCCGCTCTTCTTGTCGTGGCGCTCGTAGGGGGGCAGCACCTGGGCGCAGGAATGGGTCTTGTTCAGGTTCCAGGGCTGGCCGTTGCCGATGTATTCATTCAGCTCCAGAGGCTGATACTGGGTCAGAATGCCCACGGTATCGATGCCGGAATTGACACAGTTGGACAGAGGAAAATCAATAATGCGGTATTTGCCGCCGAAGGGGACGGCAGGCTTGGCGGTCTTTTCCGTCAGAACCTTGAGTCGGCTGCCCTGGCCGCCGGCCAGAAGCATGGCGATGCAGCGTTTTTTCTGAAAGTACATGGTCACAACTCCTCATATTGTCATTTGAAAATACAAAGGGGAAACGGAAGACGATTGGTCAAAACGTGTTCCACTATCCGGGGGATTGCCACACCAGTCTGAGGACTGGTTCGCAATGACATGCGGAACTGCGGAGGACGATTGGTCAAAAATCGTATTTTCTCCCATGCATAACATATCATACTTTTTCGGATTCCGAAAGTGACAATTTGCCTAAAATATTTTGAACCTTTTGGGCATCTTTGCTAAACTCACTCCATGCTATTGGGAAATTACTGGGAATTTCGACTGGAATCAGCCGTTTCTCCAACCATTCGACATCCAACCAGCGGCCAAATTTCAGCCCGCATTTTACCATTTCGGCGCATTTTTCGTAGCCAAGCGCCCGATGAAAGGCCAGAGAGGTCCTGTTCTCCCCCGTAATGATGGCAAAGCTGACCTGGTAGCCCATCTGAGATAAAAGAGCCTCCAGCGCCGCGTAAAGCCTTTTCCCGATTCCCCTGCCCCGGGCATCCTGCCGCAGGTAGATGGAGGGCTCGGCGCACCAGGCGTAAGCCGCCCGTTCAAAGGGGGCGCTGGCATAGGCATAGCCCAGAATCCGGCCCCGCTCTTCCCAGACCAGCCAGGGAAATTTTTCTGTGATCCCGGCAAAACGGGCCTGAAAGGCATCCGGGGCAGGCACTTCGTATTCAAAGGTGATGGTTGTCTCACGGACATAGGGCGCATAAATGTCCAGCATGGACGGTACATCCAAAGCGGTGGCGGGGCGTATCATTTTGCGTTCTCCCCTTCTCTTTTTCTCTTATTTTATGCCCAAAGAAATCCGCTGTCAAGGTTGACTTTTGGCCTTTTTCAGACTACAATAAGAACGATTTGTGTAAACAGGGAGGGATATCCATGGATGCCGGCGGAAGCGGCAATATACCCGGCCGAAGTAGACGCGCGCCCGCATCCGGACGGGCTGCGCAGTATCTGCTTTGCGCCAATATTTTCTGAATATTGGAGGTCAAACTATGGCAGAACGTTTTGAAATTGTGGAAAAAGCCCTGCTGAAAATGCTGGACGAGAAGAAATACGCCTCCCTGCGGGACATTCTGGTCACCATGAACCCCAGCGATGTGGCCGGGCTCTTTGACGGACTGGAGGAAAAGCAGATCCCCGTCATGTTCCGTCTGCTGCCCAAGGAGCAGGCGGCGGAGACCTTTGTGGAAATGGAACCCGAGGCTCAGCAGCTGCTGATCCAGGGCTTCTCGGACAATGAGCTGCGGGAAGTTCTGGATGAGCTGTATGTGGACGACGCGGCGGATCTGGTAGAGGAAATGCCCGCAAACGTTGTCAAGCGCATCCTCACCCAGGCGGACCCGGAAATGCGCAGCTCCATCAACCAGATCCTGCGCTACCCCGAAAACTCCGCCGGCGCGCTGATGACCATGGAGTATGTCTCTCTTCGGCCGGATATGACCGTTGAGGAATCCATCCTCCGCATCCGCCGTCAGGGCGTGGACAAGGAGACCATCTATACCTGCTATGTGCTGGCCAAGGACCGGACGCTGCTTGGCATCGTCACGGTGAAGGACCTGCTGCTGGCGGAGAGCGATGATACGGAAATTCAGGAGATCATGACGGAGAACGTGATCTCCGTCACCACCCGGGACGATCAGGAAGAGGTCGCCAAGATGTTCTCCAAGTATAATTTCCTGGCGCTGCCCGTGGTGGACACGGAAAAGCGTATGGTGGGCATCGTCACCTTCGATGACGCCATGGACGTTATGGAAGAAGAGGCCACGGAGGACATGGAGATCATGGCCGCTATGACCCCTTCCGAGAAAAGCTATCTGAAAAGCTCCCCCTTCGACCTGTACAAGCACCGGATCCCCTGGCTGATGCTGCTGATGGTCTCGGCCACCTTTACGGGCATGATTATTTCGTCCTTTGAAAGCGCTCTGGCGCTGCTGCCCGCCCTGACGGCCTTCATCCCCATGCTGATGGACACCGGCGGCAACTGCGGCTCCCAGTCCTCCGTTACCGTTATCCGTGCCCTGAGTCTGGACGAGCTGGAGCTGAGCGATGTGTTTATCGTGCTGTGGAAGGAAGTCCGCACGGCGGTGCTCTGCGGCGTGACTCTGGCAGCCCTGTGCTTTTTGAAGGTGCTGCTCATCGATCGGCTGCTCATGGGCAACCAGAGCATCAGCCTCGGCGTGGATCTGGTCATCTGTCTGGCTCTGGGCGTCACCGTGGTCATGGCAAAAATGGTGGGCTGCACCCTGCCTCTGCTTGCCAAGCGTCTGGGCTTCGACCCGGCGGTAATGGCCAGTCCGTTCATCACCACCATTGTGGACGCCCTGTCCCTGCTGGTGTACTTCCTGTTCGCGAAGACCATTCTGGGACTGTAGGAATTGACAATTGACAATGGACAATTGACGGCTAACAGTTGACAATTGACAATGCGAATCAAGAGTTGACAGCCGCCCCTGTATGTAAAATCTAAAACCATATGCATCTTGAAAAAACAGGAAATCTGACGGGCGAGAGTCAAGCCTTCCCCTGGGAGGGGAAGGTGCCGAG
>Ga0129316_1000731_pt1 | contig 15996 bp, 14 predicted proteins | sample Cm1ome_2_FD_94429 | JGI IMG/M metagenome (GOLD analysis project Ga0129316, IMG submission 94429) | Eastern black-and-white colobus group fecal microbial communities from Wisconsin, USA - Cm1022B metagenome | ecosystem: Host-associated > Mammals > Digestive system > Large intestine > Fecal...
CAAACAGTATGGTTATCAATATAGCGAAATCATCCGTTCACTCATGAGTATCTACTTCTGTGGCGGCTCATGTATTGAGGATGTCACTACTCATTTGATGAACCATCTCTCGCTTCATCCGACACTTTGCACTTGTAGTTCTGACACTATCCTCAGAGCGATAAAGGAACTGACGCAAGAAAACATCTCATACACATCAGATACGGGTAAGAACTACGATTTCAATACGGCTGAGACCCTCAATACTTTATTGCTCAATTGTATGTTTGCATCTGGTCAACTGCAAGATGGTGAGATGTATGATGTTGATTTCGACCATCAGTTCATAGAGACTGAGAAGTATGATGCAAAGCCTACATACAAGAAATTCTTTGGTTATCGCCCTGGTGTGGCGGTTATTGGCGACTTGATTGTTGGCATTGAGAATAGCGATGGTAACACAAATGTTCGTTTCCAACAAAAGGACACGCTGAAGAGGTTCTTTGAGAGATTAGAACAGAACGGACTTACTATCAATCGTTTCAGAGCTGATTGTGGATCATGTTCCGAGGAAATCGTGGAGGAAATAGAGAAACACTGCAAGTCCTTCTATATCCGCGCTAACCGCTGCAGTTCGCTCTACAATGACATCTTTGCTCTCAGAGGCTGGAAGACTGAGGATATCAATGGCATTGAGTTTGAATTGAACTCTATCCTTGTTGAGAAGTGGAAAGGCAAAGCATACCGACTTGTGATTCAAAGACAGAAACGGATGGACGGTGTGCAGGATCTTTGGGAAGGAGAATACACATACCGTTGTATCCTGACTAACGACTATGAATCTTCAACAAGAGAAATTGTCGAGTTCTATAAACTTCGTGGAGGTAAGGAACGTATCTTCGATGATATGAACAATGGTTTCGGGTGGGACAGATTGCCCAAATCCTTTATGGCAGAAAACACTGTATTCCTTCTTCTCACAGCACTTGTACGCAACTTCTACAAATTCATCATGGAGAGGCTTGAAGTGAAAAAGTTCGGACTCAAAGCAACAAGTCGCATCAAAGCATTTGTGTTCAAGTTCATCACAGTACCTGCCAAATGGATTAGAACGTCTAGGCAGTTTATACTGAATATATACACAGACAATCAAGCTTACGGAGAGTTATTCAATACAGACTTTGGCTAATTCATATTTCTTGTCGGTTTTCAACTGCGTATTGCCTCAAGTCGCTTGGTGGGGTAAGGGGATGAAATGGCTTATCACGAGAAATACAGCATTCAAATAAAGCCTCAAGACACCATAATGACAATTTTGAGTCCAACAAACGATTTATTGAAACAGTTGCGGAATTAAGGTTTATCTAAACTCCTTGAACATAGTCTTGTCCCCGCCTATAAGACAAGCAAAAAATTAAGCTATGAAAGTCAAGAGACATCAATTTCTCTTCATGTATTGTTTGGGCTTACAGCCTATTATCGCCTCAAACTGGCGTGAGAAATGGCTTAGGTTGGTAAAGCCCATGCGATAGCCCACTTCCGTCACGCTATATTGTCCAGTATCCAACAATGACGCTGCTTTCTGCATACGGCGCAACTGATAATAATGAAACACACTGTCGCCAAATATCTGCTTGAAAAGACGCTTAAACTTGGATTCGCTCATGCCTGCATCCGCTGCCAACTGAGCAAGCACAGGAGGAGTATGGAGCGAGCTCAACATCCGATTTCTCGCCTTGTAGATGTTTTGCAAATCGTCGGGATGGACAGGATAAAGCGTCTTCTCGCTCCTGACGCATAGCGACATGAGCAATTGACAAATCAATTCATTAGCCTTGTTTGCCACATCGTAAGCCCGAAATATAGACTCATCACTGCTCTTCTCCATCTCACGGATGAGTGCCACCTGCTTGCTGTTGATGCAATTCTCAAAGAAACGCGGTTGACGGTTCTCCATAATCTGTTCCAACAATTTTGACTCTCTGTAATTTGGTATCTGCTGCATCAAGAAAGCCGAACTAATCGTAATATACACGTCAGCCCTGTTGTGGACATTCAGCAAATTGTTCTCCATAAAGATGTTCATCGTGGAAACTTGCACGGTAGGCTCTTCCAAGCCTTCTCCTGCCGTGGAAAGGCAATTCTTAAACTGAAAGAGAAGGTAAGAAGGAACATCCCTCGCTTGTGAGAAATCAGGAATCTTGAAAATTGGCAGAGAGGGCTGCATGGGGATTTCCCCATACAGCTGATAATTGGCCATCAAAATGCCCATGTGCTCATTGGGTCTCATCCCCTTGATGAATCCCTTGCCTTTATCTGCAGGAATCACGATTTCTCCCTTGTTTACCTCGGTGTAAAGAATCTTTGCCAACTTTTCCATCGGTCTTGGGCCTTGATTTTCTTCCATTATTGCCATATTGAACGTTTGCGACTATTTTGTTGGCAAAAATAGCTATTTTTATTCGAAAAAAGCCAGTACCTTTGCAAAAAAAATAAAAACATCGAAAATATGAAGAAAAGGACTGTATTCATGGCTACCTGCCTCTTCGCATCGGCAACAGCATTTGCACAAACAAGCAACGACAGCTCAGCTACGATGTAACGCTCACTGATGTCGTGGTAAAATCATCTCTCCCCAAGGAAAAGACCATCACGGGTGGAAAGTCCACTCGCATCGTAGGAACAACGCTTGCCAAAGTGGGAACTGCCAAACAAGTGATTGGCCATCTTTCGGGCGTGTATCTGAAAAAGGATGGCTGCATCGAGGTGGCAGGCAAAGGCACACCTATTATATATGTTAACGACAAGTTGCTGAGAGACCCTCAAGAGTTGGAACGCCTCAAATCGGAAGACGTGCAGAAGATTGAGGTTCTCACTTCGCCAGGTGCAAAATATGATGCCAACACCTCTTCCGTCATCCGAATCTTTACCTTGAAAAACAAAGAGGATGGATGGACGCTGGACGTGATGTCGAAGGACGGATACGCCGAGAGAACAGACATGAGCCAGCAAATCAACTGGGGCTACAAGCACAACAAGTTAGAAACGATGGCAAGCATCAGATACGACTTAGTCCACAAGTTGTCGGATAGCTCTTACGACATTGCCACCCACGTAGATTCCCTCTGGCAGCAGCAAGCCACCACACACGACTACGGCAAGAACCATACACTATCAGGCAACTTGGCTTTCAACTACAACTTCTCTCTCTCCACTTCCATCGGAGCGCAATACGACATCTCGCTTCAGCCAACAGCCAAGACGCATAGTCACAACCTCACCGAGGTCTTTGCCAACCAAGAGTATTATGACAGTTGGAACACCAGCGAAGACGTGGATTCGCACCGGCAGCAAACTCATACGCTCAATGCCTTTCTGAACAGCACTTTGGGCAAATGGACATTCAGCCTCAATGGTTGTTTCTTGTCAAGCACCAACAAACCTCAATCTTCCATCTCTGAGCAAAGTGAGCGTTATCAAGACTATACGGCTGCCACCCATGAGCGCACCAACAACCGCCTGTGGGCATTCAAGTACCTGATGAGCAGAAACATCGGCATGGGCGAATTGTCCTTGGGAGCAGAATACACCTCCACCCGTCGCCACACGACTTTCTCAGGATACGCAGGCGTATTGGAAGGTACGAACGATAAAATCCACGACTATAATCTTGCTGGCTTCGCCGATTGGCAGATGAAACTGAGCGAGCACACCAAATGGGGCATCGGACTCAGATACGAGCACGTAATCTATGATTTCTTCGAAGACCAAATCAAGAGCGACCTGGAGAGCAAGGTTTACAACAATATCTTTCCTACCCTCTCGTTCTCATCAGCCATCGGGCAAGTGAACTATGGTTTCGATTATCACGTTCGCACGATTCGTCCAGCTTACGAAATGCTCAAGAGTGCGGTTAACTACGGCAACCGACTCACCTACATGAGCGGCACACCATCATTGCAACCCACCTACATCCACGAGTTGGGAGTAAATGCTGCTTACAAGGTTTTGAACATCCAGATGGGATTCAACCATTATAAGGATGACATTTTCTTCAACATCGAGCAATTGGCTGGCAACGAAAAGGTTTCGGTCAACAAGTTTACCAACCACCCTTCGCGCAACGAGATGACAGCAGCCATCAGCTATGCTCCCACCTTCGGATTTTGGCATCCGATGCTTGCAGCCAACATGAATTACCAATGGTTGGAGGTAGAGCATCTTGGCGAGGCAAAAAACATGGACGGAATATCCGCTATCTTACAATGGGAGAATTCTTTCCGTCTTCCATCCCAATGGCTCATTCGCTTGGACGGTCTCTTCATGTCAGCAGGCAAGCGTCAGAACATGAGCACGAAATCTTCAGGAGCCGTGAACATGAGCATTTACAAGGAATGGATGAACGGCAAGTTGAGTTGCCTCCTGGAAGCCACCGACTTGTTTCACATCCAGAAGGAAGTTTTCACCTTATATTTCAGCAAGACCAAGGAATACAGCTCCTCATCCTCCAACACATGCGGTGTCAGCCTCACTCTCCGCTATAGCCTAAACGGCAAGAGCACCAAATACAAAGGCACAGGAGCTGGAGAAGAGGAGCTGAGAAGATTGTAATTGCGCAGCTGACTTATTGTAATCAGCATCTTCAAAACAAAGAAGACTATAAAACAAGTGGTACTCGGTTTTTCCGAGTGCCACTTTATTCATGAATTACATTCCAAACTTTCGTTCCTTTGTGCAAATTCCATTTTTCAAGTTATCCCATTGCTCCTTGAACCACTCTGTTATAGGTCGTCTATTGACAGCCAATATCAAGAGATTAGGTTTTGCTGATGTTGAGAAGACTTTGATTTCGGCATCCTCCACATTGAATTTCTTCTTGTATTCATCGGAATAGAGCGAGCCACTAAATTTTAAGGCTTTTTCTGTTAGAATTTCTGCGTTTTTAGGCGTGATTTTTCAGTAAAAATCGCCCCACTTGTAGACCCTCACCATGTCTTTGTCGCCGCCTACAAGCTGGCTGCACCTGTTGAGCCGCCCCGTGTCGTGGAAACAGCATTTCTCCATGACATGGCTCAAGGCCGGGTTGCCCACGAAATGGTCGGTCCAGATATTCTTGAAGTGCTTCACATGAAAGCAGTAGTCGAGCAACAGCCTTAAGGCCTCGGTGCAGATGCCACGGTTCCAGTAAGGCCGGCCTACCCAGTAGCCCACCTCGCAGTCGGCTTCGCCGATAGAGATGTTGCTTGTATCGTGCGTGTAATAGCCTATGTACCTATCGGCTCGTCTGTCGATTGCAGTACAATAGCCCAGGTGCAGTCGTTTGAGAAATAGCGGCGTATGATCTCCCTGCTCTCCTCTGCCGACTTATGCACAGGCCAACCGGCCCGTGGGCCGACATCCGGGTCGGAGGCATACTTGTAAAGGGCCTCTGCGTCTTGCTCTGTCCAGCGGCGCAGCAACAGGCGGTCGGTTTGCATCATGTCATTCATTCTGTAAACCTTCATTTATCTCCAATGGGGGCAGGTTCTTTTCACGTTTGTCATAGGCATCGCGCATATCCATCAGTATGGCTCAGAACTCATTTTCTGTCAATATTGTTTTATAAGGATTAACCTGTTGACGGGATTAACTAAGTGCGTACTTAATTCTGCCGATGGGTTTACCATTGATAAAATTTACATATTGCAAAATGAAATCTTTCCAATCGGCAAATATCCAAATAACATCATACAAGAAGAAAATCAATGTAAATGATAGCCATCCTATAAAAGCAATTGACTTCTTTCTTTTTCGGCTCGCTTTGAAGTATTTCAAACGAGGCGGACACTGGTTGCCAAGCGCAAAAAGAAAATTATTGTACTTTGCCATATCGTTTTTACGCAAAAGTAAGAATAAAAGCCCAATATGCCGCATTTATCCTGATAAAGCGGAATTATCGGGCTTTAAAACGGAAATATTCACATTTGAATTGAATATGTACGCTATATTTTGGGGTGTTCTTAACCTTGTTCCAATAAGTTCTTGTCCGTAAGGAAGTCCAGTAGTCCTATAGTCAGCACTCCAAGTTCATCTTCTTTGCGGTGAATATCATCACCAATAATTACGATTTTTCGGAAATGGTCGTTGATAGACAACAATGGGCGGCGTTCTTGATTCTCTTTTTCTGGCGTTGGCATATGGAATGCAGACTGGATATACACACGATATGGAGGACGGTTCACGACAAAGTCTACCTCCAGTTGTCTTCTGACAAACTTGCCATTCTCATTCTTGCCTCCAATTTCAACCAAGCCAACATCCACGTTGTATCCACGGCTGCGAAGCTCGTTGTAGATGATATTTTCCATAATGTGCGTCTCCTCTTGCTGGCGGTAGTTGAGGATGGCAGCACGAATACCAATGTCGGCAAAGTAATATTTTGTTTCTGTGCCAATATACTTTCTACCCTTTACGTCATAGCGCAAAGCTTCCTCTATGAGGAAAGAGTCCTTTAGATAATCAATATATTGCTTTATCGTGTCTCTTTTTATGGCAACACCCTGTGACGACTGGAAAGTATTGGCTATCCTGGCAGGATTGGTAGAAGAACCGATGCCAGACGCAAGCACACGAACAAGCTCTTTCATGCCTTCGGAATTGCGCAAATGATTGCGTTCTATTACGTCGCACAAGTAAGTCGTTTCATACAATCCACGCAAATAGTCAGTTTTCTTTTCCTCCGTCTCCAATAAGGCGACTTGCGGCAACCCACCAAAAGTATAATAGTCTTGCCATGCTTTGCGGATGTCACCACCCACACCACCAAAGTATTCATCAAAGGTAAGGGGCCAGATACGTATCTCATCGCCCCTGCCACGGAACTCGGTGACGACATCGCTTGAAAGGAAACGCGAATTAGAGCCAGACACATACACATCCACATTTCTCATGTGAGTCAGACTGAGGATAACCTCAACAAACTCATCAACAAGTTGCACCTCATCCAAAACTACGTAATAAGGATTACCGTCATCCGTAATCTTGGAGTCTATATGGTCAAGCAAGGCATCTGGATTCCTTAATTTTCTGTTGCGGAAATCATCAAGTTGTATCTCAATGATGTGACTGTCTGTCACACCATGTTCCAACAACCAGTTATGCCAGATATCAAACAGCAGGAAAGACTTTCCACATCGTCTGACACCTGTTATAATCTTCACAAGACCGTTTCCAAGTCCTGCAATAAGTTCATCCAAGTATTTCTTACGTTCAAATATCATATTAGAGTGCTATTTTTGATACTGGTATCATATTTTACACCGCAAAGATATTAGTTTTATCCCAAAATCCAGCACAATCAATGAAAAAACTGCGTTTATCAAGTAAAAAAAGTAAAACATAGCATCATAAACTACACAAAAATGCTTTTTCGAACGTAGGGTATGACATGTAATCACACCCTACGTTCAAGGAAGTCGTTTCAACCGTACCCCTTTATGAATTTCATCCTATAACTTCAATTCACCACATTATGTGGTCGGTTAAAAGCCCTCCCAAACCTTATTTCGTTATTCCTGATGTGATCGAAAGTTAAATACGTTAAATATTCACCTTTTCGTATCTAATCAGAATCCATATGGGCACTTTTCTACCGTTTAGAGCGTATAACACTGATAATCAACTAATAATAAATTCTCTTATTTGAAATCAAGTCAAGATGGACAAGCGATCGTTCTGTACTGATGAGTACAATGCAGCATAGACGGTCATACGAGAATAGTGATAATTACGCTTTGCTGGCAACCGATATGGTTGGCTATGATATGGATCGTGTGCGAAGGCATGAATATCCGAGTTTTGAAGAAGTTAAGCCTAGAATTGCAGTTTTGGATAATATCGGGGAACTTAACGAACGCTTGAAGGATGCTACCCTGAATAATGATAACAAGGTACATGTAGCTGGTGGTTATCAAGTTCTCGTTTCGCAAGATGTAATTCAGCATGAAGGCAAAACTTTTGAATCGTTCATTGACTCTCTGAAAGACAAAATCAGGCAAGAATTGCAACGACAAAAGTCTGCATCTTAATATTTTAACGAATAAAAACTCTTGTGCGTGCAAATTATCATAACCCACAGAAGGGGATATTACTTGACAAATCCTTACTAGTACGGTTCTTCCTTTTTTTGTTGCTCGGGAAAGTAATGAGTTGAAGAATATACATGTGTAGATTAGAGACAAGAATGAAGTATACGAAACGCACAAAACCGTATAAGATTAATATATAAAAGAATTAGAAAAATAAATATATGTCAAGAGGACTGCCCAAAATAGTAAAAAGTTGCCTTGCTAAGGCACTAGATTCTGCATTGTTAGCTATCGAAACATATAATAAACCTGCCATTAAATTCCGTTCTGGGGGATATATAGTTTTGATGAATATCGCCTGGACTTCTTTGTTTCATGCAATATTTATAAGGCGAGGAATAAAACCATATTATAAAGAGAAAGATGAGCGGCATTACAAGAAAGTTGATGGAGATTATCAATTTTGGGAACTAAAGACTTGTGTTAAGCACTATTTCAGCAACGACGCAAATAGCCCTATCAGAAAAAATCTAGAATTCTTTATCCCACTCAGAAACAAGTTAGAGCATAAATTTATGCCCTCTCTTGATCCTACAATCTTTGCTGAATGCCAATCTTTATTAATGAATTTTGACAAAATTGTAGAAAAGGAGTTTGGAGAATCCTATTGTATTCGAGAGTCATTATCGTTCGCTTTACAGCTTTATCCTTCTAATAGGACAATTGCTACTGCTGTTTCCGATAATCCAGGAGCCAAAAAGATATATGAATGGATAGAAAAGTATCGTTCTTCTATATCTACCGAAATATTAAAAAGTGGTGAGTATTCTTTTAAAGCATTTTTAATACAAGTTGCAAATCATGATTCACAAGATGCCATGCCGATTCAATTCATTGCATATGATAAACTAACTGACGAGCAGAAGCATAATGTGGAGAGAGTAACGACACTAATAAAAACCAAGACCGAAATCCATAATGTTACGAACTTAAATCTAATGAAGCCAGGGGAGGTTATAGCTAAGGTCCAAAAGAGATTAGAGAAAGGTAAGGTCGCTAAAGGAAGCAAGCTAGTTGATTACTTTAATCAAGACACACATACTAGATGTTGGAAAAAATATGGAATACGACCAGCAAACAATTCTGAACATCCAGAAGCGACAAATCAGAAATATTGCATTTACGATTCTATGAATAAAAACTATGGCTATACTCAAGCATGGGTAGATTTTCTTGTTTTGAAAATGCAAAACGAGGAAGAATACAAATCTTTGTATGACAGAATCTGATGTCTCTTTTCCCGCATGGTGTCAAAATCAAAATAAATGAGTGGTAATTTCTAAATTGGGAAAAGCCACTCATATTTATATTTACGTGTGCGCGCGAGGACTATTTGCTCAACGACAGTTTGAACCTATTACCAGGATAATGTTTGGCATGGGCATATCGCATAGCACGGCGGGCCCAATCGAGAAAGTCTTCATCCTTATCTCGCCATGGCATATCGTTTGATGTGCCGCCACCGCCTGACACCTGGGCTACGCCAGTCGCGCCATCTATTCCGGCAATGAAGACTCTCAAACCTGTGCTTAGCACATCCTTCCAACGGAAATCGTTACGGTCATCAATGAAGGTGTCCTCTGCCATTGCCTCTGCTTCGGGGATTTCTCGGCATATTTTGACTGCTTCATATAGCACTTGATCAAAAATGGAAGCTTTGAGAATAATCTCGGCATCTCTGTTGATATAGTTTATCATGACATTGTCCTTCTTCATGATTGCGTCCAGCCCTTTCAATTTGGCATTGTAGGTAGATTTGAGACTATCCAATTCCTGATTAACTTGGTCAAGTTTTCCTCGCTTTTCTCTCAAATTGATTCTGATTTCAGTCAGTGTTTGATAGAGGAACTTTATCTGACGCAAGATATCCTCTTTATTGGAGTCGGATTCCTGTTGTTGAGCTTCAAGTTCTGCTATCTGTGATTGGATTTCCTCTTGCCGACGAGTAAGATTCTCAATCATGGTGGTGAGTCCTTTCACGGCACGACGCTTGGTTTCAAGTTCCTCTTCAAGAGATTTGTTCTCACGATGGAGTTCGCGGTTATGCTCTTCGAGCGACTTGTGACGTGCGCCCGTCTCGTGAATATCATCGCCACGTTCAAGTCCCCATTTCTCATTGACGGCAGCATACCAATCGTGCCATTCACGCATCTTGTCGCGAGCTGCAACAAGAGAATCGCCTCCGAACATGTCCTTTGCGGATAGGCGACCGTCCTCTAAAATTGGAGTAATGGTAGCATGAATGTGACAGTTCTTCTCATCACAGTGTGCGATGAAGGAAATGATATTCTTCTCTCCGATACGTTCTGTGAGAGCCTTGTAATTGTCGAGGGCGAACTGCTCTATCTCAGGCATACGCTTGATGTGAGCATTGTTTCCTCGTTCTTGAAGCACCTGATTTCCGAATGCAAGTTCATTCATGCGTTCACAGTTACCACCAATAACAAGAGAAACAGAGAGATGTTGAGTGCTTCTGACTATCGGATCTTTTCCTGTTGCAGCAAGCCTTTCGGCTTTCCATTCTGCGATACGTGCATCTACTTTTTCCTTGATGCAGACCGATTGATCTATTGGTGCGATGACACCTCCTTTGCGTACCTCGAAGTTGAGATGTGCACGGCTCTTGTCGTAATTACGTTCTGGGTCATCAAGTTTACATTCCCATCGGGACTCATCCCATTTGCGCTGATGTTCTGCGCCGAGTGCTGGAGTCATCTTCATTTTGCTGACTTCGAGCATAGCTTTTTTTCCTGTTGTCATAATATTCTGCTGATTTATGTTAATACTATAAGTGTTCATTCCTGCCAGAGCTTGCTCTTTCACAAGGCAGACAAAAACCCCTCGGAGAGCCTAACAGCCAAGTGCGCTTGGTATATTAGGCTACACCAAAGGGTTATAAGGTCTGCAAGCAGACTCGTTACGGCTTACTTCTCCCAAGGTTCAGCTCCGAGGTATCTGTTCAGATACATCTGGTCAATAGCGTTAGGCGTTTGACTGATGTAGGTTTGAACAAAACCGATGGCCTTACGTTTCTTCTCTTCGCTGAAAGATTCCCAAATGGAGAGCGATTCATTGCGATAAGTACCGAGTTTGGGATATACCGCTTCGATTGCATCAAGAGGGAGCGATTCTTCAACTACGTCTGATGTTTCTGTAACATCGTCTGCGATTTGCTGCGATTCGCTATCAGTTGATGTCACTTTCTTGACAACCTTCTTTTTTGCAGCCGACTTCTTGCCCATGGCATTAGTCGTATTGATTTCGCTGCGTTTTGCAGAAGATTCGCGTTGCGCTTCGATATTGGAGCGAAACAGGGTGAAGATTGCTTTGAGCGCACTATTGCTGAACGAAGGAGCAATACCAATACCCTTGTTGGCATACTGGGCGATGGCTTTTGCCATCAGTCCCGCGTCCTTATCATCTAGTTCTGCCAACATCACAAGATGATCAATAGGAATAATAAGATTTTTCATACACTACGCATTTAAGATTTTGGAATACACATTAGCATAGACCTGACTGTTGACAGCATAGGTGCAACTTGCAAGTTTGGGATTCGCATAGAATGTTCGATAGAACGAAACCTGCTGATTGTTACTTGCTGCACAGATTGATTGTACAGGCTTCACAATGCCAGCGAGAATTAGCAATACGCCAACACAATGGCAGTATGCGTCAATATTCTTCTTATTTCCAGCATTGGCAGCAAGACTTCCACCGAATATGCATTGGAGTGTGAAGGCATCACGTACAGTTGCCAAAGGACTCTTGTCGTCAAGATTGAGTTCCTGAATGGCCACAATCTCCGAAGGAGTAAGATACTTGCGTCCAGAAGGAAGTTCGTCATATTCGGTTTTGCTGCGACCGAAATCCATGACAACCTTCATGGGCTCATTCATACTGATTGCATTGATAGAAGGCTTGTTTGCCTTAGTTGCCATCTTAACTTTGGTTGGAATGATGGCGAATTCCTTTTTCTTAAGATTTTTCATATTAATTTTGTTTTTTGTGGGCTTTCGCCTGGTTTAAATTAAACTTGTAGCTTTTTGTATCTACCTTGTTCGATTCTTTGAAGTCTGCCATCCTCAATGAACTTATCAATCCACTTAGAGGCGGTACTTGCATTTTCGTTCCTTTCCTCAACGATTCTATCATAGGTGGCTCTATCAAAAGTATCGGGCAGATAGTTGAAGAAACTATAACGTCGAGCTTTGACTCCTGATTCGGGAATAGACAGTGGTTTTTGTGAATCATGAGAAGATAACTTTACATATATGTATGCTGAATGGTAGAGTAATGTTTCGCAGATACATAATGCGGAAAAGAAATCCTCTTCTGTGCATTCAAGCACAATATTTCCATTAGGAGATCTAATCTTGGGTATGGACTCACTCATTGCACGGATAACCGTAAAAATCATCATTATGCGATAAGCTATGAGTCCCAATCTACGTACCAGTCCTTGCATTCCGTTATCAATACTATCACAGCTCTCTTCGTTGAGGTTGGTTAGCCACGCACAGAAAAGGAGCACATGATATCTCGGAACAACAATTTCCACTATCCCAAGTTGCATGAATTGGTCATACATTTTTATAAATCTCTCACCAAGTTGCTTGAATGCCACATGCTTGGAATTGCTGATGCTATCAGTAGCAAAAACATTGCGTATTCCTCTACGAAAGGGAATGAAGTAGTATATAAATCTACTAAGCAATCCATCTTCCTCATCGGGTATCAGGCGCTGCACCTGTCTGGGAGTTCCAGAAAGAATGACAGAAAAACGTGGTTCTGGTACTTCGATGAACTCTCTATCCTTTCTTCTGCTCATACTGATTGTTTCATGGTGGAAATCCTTTCTCAGAACATCGGAGTAATTGCCATGTTCTGACTTGAGAGTCTGGCTTAGGGTGTCACCTTCAGTTTCAAAGAGTAAACCAATTCCATCATTGTCTGACAAGAGACCTATGAAAGCGCTGGAGCTACTGTTTGCAGGAATGATCAATGTCTTCTGTGTAGGAGAAACTGGTTCAATCAATTCAGAGTTCTTCTTTTTGTTCTGCTGATATTCTGCCAGTTGGGATTTGTAATCAATCATCAACAGCTTACTCTCTTCGTGAAGCCAGTTATTAATAGGTACTATCAGTTCTCTGCATAGATTCAGTGAACCTTTGCCCATACCAGCATCTGCTACCAAAAACAAAAAAAGATTGGGATAGACGATATGGTCATCATAGAGTCCACATACATTTGGGAAACAAGCAGAGAAGCATCCGATGGCACCTAATAGCACTACTTCTCGATCTTCCACCGATATGGAACTGTTTACCACTTCCAGAATGAAAGGAGGAAGAGAGGAGTAAAGAGACTCTGGCAGGACAGGTAAGTCAGTGCTGTCAATTTTCCATTTGTCCTTTTCTCCATTTTGGATATTTGGTAATATGGTCTTTTTGTGATTGAATAGCACAATACCTGCTTTTGATGCAAGATAGAAGAAGGTTGAAAGAGTAATGCCACAACCTTTACTATTAAGGCACTTGGTGTATTGCTTATCTGCTACATGATAGTCATAGTCCGAATGTAACTTACTCAATCTGTGAAAATATGCACGACCATTCTCACCATATTCATCGACCAATCCAAATCCAAGGTTTACCCAGTCACTGTATGTTGGCGCAATATCAAGATTCCTCGCTTCTATTTCGCCAATAACAGTTTCCACCTTCTCCTGAACATCTTCTGATGTAGTGTATGGATGCCTATCTGGAATATAGCCGGTCTTCGGCATATTCTTAGAAGGGGCATTCTCCCAATCTGGGGCGGAAAATATTTTCTTCGACATATTCCGAGTATTTAGGGTTAATGTATGCCTGTGGGTCGTAGGGCAGGAAGCAGGAACGTGCCACGTCGCTTCCTGACTTATCCACAGGTTGTAATCCAGTTGACTTAATCCAGTTGGCAACAGCTTTGAAATAGCGGGAATGCTCCCAGCCTTTCAAGTCGATGGGAATAATCCATTTCACGCCATCGCCAGACGGACTTGTGAACATCAGTTCCGTATCGAAGTAGTCGTGCTTTAGAAGTTGCTCTTTGAACCTGTCGGGATTTCCGACATGATCAAAATCGAGGCACAACAAACCTGAGTGCTGAATCAGCTCTTTCTCATTTCGCTTGCGAAACAATCCCGAGAATGTACAGTAGTCAAAGTGAGTTGCCTTGTACTTCTTGGCTTCCGAAGGAGATGTCAAAGAGCGGAGTGTGTCGGTCTGCGGCTTGGCATAGTGACCGACAAGGTAACGATAGACATCAACTACCGTGATGGCACGGCATGGCTCAATGTTCTGAATGGGTTTTCGGTAAAAGGAGAATCCATGCAGGTCGTCCATACCACGCCAGAAATCGGTTGCGTAGTCTTGCGTCATACTTCTTTCCCTTTCTTTGAGAGAACAAATTCACGCGCCTCACGCATAAGGTCTTCCTCGGACTTCTGAGCACCACTCTTAAGCCACTCATCTATCTCAGACTGTAGGAACATAAGTCCCTTGGTCATCTTATGATAGGGTATCGTCTTCTTGGATACCCATTCATAGACGGTCTGCTTCTTGGGATGGCTGGGGTGATAAGCGCAAAGCTCATCGATATTCATCCATCGGGGTGATTCACTGGCGCGCTCCTTCTTGCGCAGGTTGTTGACGTCTTGCTGTAACGTCTCCACTTTGTTGATGAGGTAAGACAATGCCTTGGGCATCTCTTCCAATGTTTTGACTTCGTAAATGTCACACATAGTTACTATATTTTGAATTGTATTTTATGCCTTTTCTTTTGCTTTGGCGATGCAAAGTTATAGCAAGTTTTTTATACGGCAAAATCCGTAAAATGCTGTAAAATAGCGTTTTGTGCGGTGTTTTTTTGCGTGGTATTTAACAATCAAAACAAGTGGCAAACGAAAGTCAAAAACAATTAAGAGAATCAACTCACTGAAAGTGGCAAAGTTCGCCCATTGTCCATATCATTATAAGTGGCAAATGAAAAAGAAATGAAAACACCTTTCAGACTCAAACAAAGATGATTGAGGTTAGTAACAAGTGGCAAATAGTACAATCTGCAACAATGGATGTAAGTGGATAATTCGACCTATTTTCACATGGCAAGAATGGAAAAGGGTCAAGTGGCAGAATATGAAATAATCAAGTGGCAAAAGATGTGGCAGAATTCTTCGGGAAACAGTGTCAATACCCAAAAATCACTTTTAACATAAGTTTTTATTCGAGTATGAAATTGCAGAAGAAATCATACTATAAATTCAGTTTTTGCTAAAATATAGGTAAACATGACAAGCAAAATCTTGAAGTAAAAGGAAAAAAATCCATTAAAATTGCAAATCTCGATATTTATATGTATCTTTGCAACGGAGACAATAGATCTTTATTAACTTGTTGCTTAATTCCAGGTTATCAAGGAATAATCTTGCCACTGTTTGATATTAACGTAATAGCTTGTACTTGTACAATTTGCTGTTTCTTAAAGGAATTCAGAAAGGAGATTATGAACATGATTACACTATATCTTAATGGCGTGTTATTTGTGGGTCTGTGGCATCCAGGTTTAAATTGAGATCGGAAAGCGGCAATAAGTGAACGGGATAGTATCCACAAATGACGAGGTTGGTTCAATTCCAACATGCCATACACAGGGGGGCACTACTAATAATAGTGCTCTCTTTTTTTATACAAAAAAGGCTCAATAGATTTTTCATAGGGGTAAATGAGGCTCACCCGATAAACCAGTGGGATTAAGCATATAGCTTTGTAAGTCTGAAAAGAAAGAACTTTATATCCGTTACTCCCCTTAAAGCAGCTCTAAACGCCTTAATTTTAGCATTGAATGACTC
>Ga0129316_1000746_pt1 | contig 15777 bp, 12 predicted proteins | sample Cm1ome_2_FD_94429 | JGI IMG/M metagenome (GOLD analysis project Ga0129316, IMG submission 94429) | Eastern black-and-white colobus group fecal microbial communities from Wisconsin, USA - Cm1022B metagenome | ecosystem: Host-associated > Mammals > Digestive system > Large intestine > Fecal...
GGCGATTGGCCATCTTTTTCCAGAGCCAACCGGATTTCTCTATTCATAGACGCTTTTGCCTTAAACGTTACGCGATAACTTCCAGCAGCCGGCACATCAATCACCTTGGTTATTTCTCTACCCCAACTATTGACATAGAGCCCAACAAAACAAAGGTTCTGAAGCGAATCTGCTTCGGTATGCGGAATTTCTCCAATTTCAGAAAGAGAATCCTTTTCTGCCATACATAAAAACCGTGCCGGAGCTATTCACCCCGACACGATCTATCATCGCTTGGTTTTTTCTCTACCCCAACTATTGACATAGAGCCTTATTGACATAGAGCCGGAATTTTGTGGGCTTAACCTAAATTTCACACAAAAACGAAAAGAAAAAGTCCTGTACGAAATAGGAATCGTACAGGACACTTGGAGGTACCGCCCAGATTTGAACTGGGGAATGAAGGTTTTGCAGACCTTTGCCTTACCACTTGGCCACGGTACCATTTGAAATTGGAGCGGGTGACGAGGCTCGAACTCGCTACCTCCACCTTGGCAAGGTGGCGCTCTACCGGATGAGCTACACCCGCATCTAAACGGTGCCGACCGTCGGAATCGAATTTCTTCGATTCCTGGGATCGACTCCTGAATGGTGCCTCCGGTCGGAATCGAACCAACGACACGCGGATTTTCAGTCCGCTGCTCTACCTACTGAGCTACAGAGGCGTCTTGCGCAAATTTGCGCAGATGCGAAAAGGAAAAATGGCGACCCGGAACGGACTCGAACCGTCGACCTCCAGCGTGACAGGCTGGCGTGCTAACCGACTGCACCACCGGGCCAGATACATGGTGGGAACAACAGGGCTCGAACCTGTGACCTCCTGCTTGTAAGGCAGATGCTCTCCCAGCTGAGCTATGCTCCCGTACCGGCTGTCGCTTCCGACTGCTCATCAGCGACAAGACGTATTATACACGAGAGGTACCATTTTGTCAAGCAAAAAATCCCATTTTTTCGAAAAACTTTTCAAGGCAGGAAACGGCGGAAACACCACCGTTTCCTGTCCAAAATCAAATCTTCTTCAGAAGTGCCTGGATATCCTCCGGAGTGAAGGTATACACAGTGTCACAGAACTGGCACTCCACCGGAAATGCCTTTCCGTCTCGAACGATGTCCCCCAGCTCTTCCCGGCCCAGGCTGATGAGGGCCTGTTCCACCCGATCCCGGCTGCAATAGCATTTGTAGACAACCGGCACCGTCTCCATGAACACCACGCCCAGATCACCGCAAACCTGGCCCAGAATGTCCTCCGGGGTCATGCCCTGCTCCAACATAGGCGTCACAGCACCGGCGCGCTGAATGCCGGCTTCCAGCTTGTCAATGATCTCATCCGGAGCGCCGGGCAATAGTTGGATAAGATAACCGCCGGCAACCTTTACGCTGTGGTCCCGGTCCACCAGAACCCCCAGAGCGCAGGCGGTGGGCACCTGCTCACTCTGGACAAAGTAGGCCGTTACATCATCGCCGATCTCACCGGACACCAGCTGCACGGAGCCGATATACGGTTCCTTCATCTGCAGATCCCGGATCACCGTCAGCGTGCCGTCTGTGCCCACGGTTGCGCCCACGTCCAGCTTGCCGGGATATTTCTCAGCCAGAGGTACATTGGCCTCTGTAACACAGCCCCGGACATTGCCCACAGCGTCGGACACCACCGTAATGGTGCCGATGGGGCCGCCGCCCCGGATCTGCAGGGTCATGGACCCGTTTTCCACCTTCTGCATATTGCCCATCATGGAGGCAGCCGTCAACGCCCGTCCAAAGGCCGCCGTGGCATTGGGCGTGGTCTTGTGAATGGACGCTCCCCGCTGCACAAGCTCGGTAGAGCGGATGGCGGCGACCTTCACGAAGCCATCCATGCTCATACCGCGAACCAGATAATCACTCATTTGATAATTCCCTTTCTCGCTTTGATATAAATGCGCTGCTCCCCTTTTTCAGGGGGTGCCATACGGCGGTCACCATAGACGGCGATCCTTGTGAAGCCCGCCTGCTTTAAGTAGTCCGTCAGTGTCTCGGCGGAATAGGCATATTCCCGGTGCTCCTCAAAAGAGCGGCTCCAGAGCTTTCCCTGCCGCTGGAACAGATCCATACCATAGGAACAGATATTGGTCTGCTCATCGAATTCCCCCCGCCAGACGCAGTACACATCATCGTCCTCGTCCAGGAACACCTGGCCGTCCATAGCACGGAGTTTTTCCGGCGTGTTCACGTCAAAGATAAAGATACCGCCTGGGTTCAGCGCCCTATAGACCCGCCGAATGGCCTCCCGGCACTTTTCCGGCTCCGTAATATAGTCCAGGCTATCCAGCGCGCACACCGCCAGATCCACAGCCCTGGGCAGCCGCAGCCGCTCCAGCCGTTGGCAGGAGAAGAATGGCCGGGGCGTCAGCTCCATGGTCTTCTGCTGGGCTACCGTCAGCATATCCTCAGACATATCCACACCGGTGGTCGGAATGCCCATCTTTGCGAGAATCGCCGTTACGGAACCGGTACCGCAGGCCAGGTCCGCCGCCGTTCTGGGATGTACCTTCTCGGCGTTCAGAATCTGCCGGTAGAATTTCACCGTGGCTTCATAGTCCACGTCACTGGTCAAGCGGTCATAGCTGACCGCCAAAGCTCTGTAAGCGTCCATAGTGTCTCCACATACTTTGAAGGGGCGGCCGAAAGCCGCCCCTGAAAGATCTTTATTTACTTCTTGAAGATACTGAAGATCTCGTCAATATCGCTGATATCGCCGGACTTGACAGGCTTCTGAGTACCGGCCAGAGGCGCGCCGATATCATCGGCGGGGGCTACACCGGCAGCAGCCTTGGGGGCAAAGCTGCCCTCGGCATTCTCAAAACCGGTGGCGATAACGGTGACCCGCATCTCATCCTGACAATCCTCAGAGCAGGTGGCGCCGAAGATAATGTTCGCATCGGGGTTGGCAGCTTCCTGCACGATCCCGGCGGCGGTCTCCACATCGTCCAGAGTCATCTCGGAAGAGCCGGTAATGTTGATCAGCACACCGGTAGCGCCGTTGATGGAGGTCTCCAGCAGGGGGCTGGAAACGGCGGCAGTAGCAGCCTGCTCGGCCTTCTCCCGGCCGGAGGCGGCGCCAACACCCATATGGGCACGGCCGGCGGACTTCATGACGGCGGAAACGTCCGCAAAGTCCAGGTTGATGATAACATTCTTGGAGAACCCGACCAACTCAGAGATGGAAGTAACAGCCTGCTTCAGAACATCGTCCGCAATGCCAAACGCATTGGCAAAGGTGATTTTCTGGTCGGTAACGTATTTCAGGCGGTCATTGGGGATGATAATCAGGGAGTCTACCTTGCCCTTCAGGTCAGCAATACCCTGCTCGGCCTGACGCATCCGGTTTGCGCCCTCAAATTTGAAGGGCTTGGTCACAACGCCAACGGTCAGGATGCCCGCCTCATGGGCAAGCTCCGCCACAACGGGCGCCGCGCCGGTGCCGGTGCCGCCGCCCATACCGGCGGTGATGAATACCATGTCCGTCCCTTCCAGGGTCTGGGCCAAGGTGGAACGGCTCTCCTCGGCGGACTTCTTGCCAATTTCAGGCTTGGAGCCCGCGCCCATGCCGCCCGTCAGCTTCTCGCCGATCTGCACCTTGTTCTTGCAGACGGACTTGTTAAGGTCCTGCTTATCCGTATTCACGGCCACAAATTCCACACCGCTGACACCGGACTCAATCATCCGGTTGATAACATTATTGCCAGCGCCGCCAACGCCGATCACCTTGATCTTGACGACGCGATCCTGAATGGTTTCAGACATACATTCTTTCCTCCTATGTATCTTTTTGCAGTTTGAGCCCGACCGCTTCTGCATAATATCCGAATCGTACCTTTCTATTTTAGCTTGTTATGGTGGATTGGTCAATAGAAAATCTTTGAAATCCACAAAAATTTCATGGATTTTTCCTTGGAATCATCCGCTCAGGAGCTGAAGGGCGTCAAAACGACCTGGTCCTCCCGGATGGTAAAGCTCACATCCAGAATGCCCGTAGTATACTCTGCCATCTGCAGAATGGCGTCATACATGCAGGCAATGCGGTAATCGATGCTGTGGGTGGTATCCGCGCCATCGCCCAGGTTCACCTGATACTGGGTGCCATACCAGAGGATGATATCATCAAGGTAGGTAATATCGATACTGGCAACGGAACCCACGATATCGTTGTTCTCCAGAGCCTTCAGGATTTCCAGCAAGACATCCATCTTCTGGGCACCCGTCACAACGTTGGAAGGCGCAACCGTTGGCAGCGTCGTCTCCTCCGAGCTGACGGAAGGATCTGTGGCGTCGATCTGCACCGCCCGTTCTGTGGCGACAGCAGTCTGGCCCACCACGGCATCCGAAATAGTCAGGCCCGTGATTTGGGTGTATTGGCTGGCCCGGACGGTGTTGGCCATTTCCGTGACTTTGCCCTCCGCACTCATGAGCCACCAGATGCCTGTGTCATCCTGAATGGCGTAGACAATGCTGTCTTCCTTGATTTCAATATTAACCGTATCCGGTAATTTTATTCCAATTCTAACACTTTTTACATAGGGCAGCTTTGCCAAAATCTGGCTGGTGGCCCGGGCTCGGCTGAAGGTCAGGAGATTGTCTCCCTCTGAAATGCCGGATGCCTCCTGAATGGAATAAGGGCTGTAAACACCTGCGCCGGAAACCGTGATGACCTTCACCTTGAAAAACACGGAAAGGCCGATCATGAATGCCGCCACCACAGCCAGAACCGTGATGAGCTGCACAATCAACCGGTCCCGGTTGAAGGACGCGGGCTGGGTGTAGATAACGGCAGGCGTATTCAGGCGGTTCTGGCGTCTGCGGCGCTTTTCCTCTTCCGCCGCCCGGTGTTCCTTACGCTGCCGGGCAAGATCCGAATTCTCGGCAAAGCTGTCCTTGCTGTAGCGGACCTTTTCAAACCACTTGAGTACCGGATTCTGGGCGGAGAAGAAGGTCTTCACATCCATAGACCGCTGAGCTTTCCGCTTCTGGTTTGCCCGGCGGTAGGGCTGGTAGCCGGAATCCCCCGTGTTCTGTCTGGGCTTCCGGTCGGATGACGCCTGTGTACGCTTCCGGGGCTCCGCAGGCGTGCGCCGGGCGCTCTGGCCCTCTGCCGCGGCGGCAGGTCTTGGCCTCGGCTGCCGGGGGCGCTCCTCCGCCTGGGCATTTCTCTGCTGGCCGGAACGCCGGTCGCCTTTCGCTACGCTCTGGGACGGGCGGCGCCTGGGCGCCTGGCTGCCCTGTGCGTTTCCGGTCTTTTCCGGTTCCCTCTTCCGGGGACGGTCTGCCGCTTCCCCCGGGCGGCGGGGCCGCCCGCCGACATCGGAAGCGCTCATTCTGGGCGCGCTCTGCTTCGGTGCTTTCCGTACCTCTTCCCGGTTGTTTTCGTTTGTATCCATGCTATGTTCCTCCGGGCCTTGTTCAGACCTTGGTCAGTTCCTCGGCGATGTCGCAGATGCGCTGGGCAGAATCGACGCGCACCATGGTTTTCAGTGTCTTGCTCATGTTCTCCCGCCGCTCCGGGTCTGCCAGCAGACGGTTGATCTCGTCAAAAAGCACCTGTGCCGTGCAGTCCTTTTCCAGAATGGTCACGGCGGCGTCTCTGTCGGACAGCAGCCGGGCATTGTGCTCCTGATGGTTATTGGTCACATTGGGAGACGGGATCAGAATGCTTGGCGTTCCGGAAACGCCGATCTCATTGCAGGTAGCCGCGCCGGAACGGCTGATGACAACATCCGCCGCCGCCATCTCCACAGGCATATCGTAGATATACTCCCGCATATCGATGCTGGGGGTATGGGGCAAATCCAGACCGTCCTTTTCCAAAAGCTCCGGCATCCATTCCCAGCCGAAACCGCCGGTGGCGTGGATATGGTGGAAGGGATAGCCCGCCTCTTTTTCCAGGCACATAAGCTCGGCTACGATCTCATTCATATGCTTTGCGCCCAGGCTGCCGAAAGCGGAGAGCACCACAGGCTTGTCTCCCAGGCCCAACTCCTTCCGGGCACTGGCCTTGTCGTTGTACAAAAAGCCCTGCTGCACCGGCATACCTACAACCTCCACCCTTTCGGGATGGCTGTAGTATTTGACGCTCTCCTCAAAGGCCACCAGCACCCGGCTGGCCCGGTTGGCAATCATCTTTGTGGTAACACCGGGCACGGCGTTGGACTCGTGGACGCAGGTGGGGATGCCCATTTTGCTTCCGGCATAGAGAGCCGGGAAGCTGGCATAGCCGCCGGTACCAATAATCACATCCGGCTGGAATTCCCGAAAAATCTTCTTGCAGGCGGAAACAGCCTGCAGCACGCAGTTGATGGCGTGGATATTCTGCTTCAGGCCCGCCAGCGTCTTTTTGCGGCTCAGGCCGGAGCCCGGCAGAGTCCGCAGCTCATAGCCCGCCTGAGGCACCAGCTTTTCCTCCATATGGCCTACGGCACCGATGAACAGGACCTTGCAGTCCGGGTGCCGCTGCCGCATTTCGTTGGCAATGGCGATGGCGGGGTTAATATGTCCGGCGGTACCGCCGCAAGTAAAAACAAAATTCAATTTGCTGCCTCCTGAATGGTTCTTTTCTTCCCGGAACGGGATATATTCAGCACGATCCCCATCTCCCCCAGATTCACCGCCAGCGCCGTGCCGCCATAGGAAAAGAATGGCAGCGCAATGCCGGTGGAGGGCAGAAGATTCGTGACAACGCACAAGTTCAGAATGGTCTGCACCGCGATCAGGCTGATAAGCCCCGCGGCCAGAGCCGTGGAAAAACGATTCTCCGCCTGCCGCGCGATGCGGTAGCCCCGGAAAATCAGCAGCGCGAACAGCGCCATAATGCCCAGCGCGCCCACAAGGCCCAATTCCTCGCAGACGATGGCAAAGATATAGTCGTTATATTGAAACGGCAGATAGAGATACTTCTGTCTGCTCTTGCCCGGCCCCAGGCCGAAAAAGCCGCCGGAGCCGATGGCATAAAGGGATTGCAGAATCTGATACCCCGTATCCCCGGGGTCCAGCTCCGGATGCCGCCAGGCAGTCACCCGGTCGCCGGCGTAGCCCATAAACCGGATATACACCAGCAGGAATACCGCCGCGCCCGCTGCCCCCAGCAGAAGCCACTTGGGATGGGTCCCGGCGATATACATCATGACCACTGCCACCATGCCCATGAGCATAATGGCGCTCAAATGCTTTTCCAGTGCCAGCGGCACCAGAATTCCCAGCAGCGCCCCGCCGAAGCCAAGGACGCCGAAGCGGAAGCGCTTTGCCTTCTCCCCATAGTTCCGGGTCAGCCGGGAAAGCAAGACGATCATGGCAAATTTCGCCACTTCCGATGGCTGGAACTGAAGCCCCGCGATATTGATCCAGCGCTTCGCGCCGTTCACCTGCTGACCGATCACAAGCACGCTCAGCAAAAGCACAATGCTGACAACGTAAATGGGCCAGGCCAATCTGTACCAGACAATTGCCGGAATGCGGCTGAAGGCCCACATGGCAATCAGCCCCAGCCCAGCGCACACGGCCTGTTTCTGCAGATACCGGGTGGTCATGGTGTAGCGGGTGTCATAGGCGCTTTGGGCCGAGCTTGCGGAATACAGCACCGCAAGCCCCACCGTCAGCAGCAGGAGCGTCAGGACCAGAAATGGAATGTCCACAGCTGCGCCGTTTTGGCGGTCCTCTTTGGCAAAGAGCTTCGCTCCCGCCATATGACGCTCCTTTCAGAATCGTTAATGGGTCAGACCGGAAATGCTGAACCAGGCGATCAGACACATGACGGCAGACACGGCCGCAAAGGTCAGCACGATTTTCTCTTCCTTCCAGCCGCTCATTTCAAAATGATGGTGGATGGGGGACATCTTGAACAGGCGCTTGCCGTGGGTCGCCTTGAAATAGGTCACCTGAAGGATCACGGAAAGGGTCTCCACAATGTAGACAAAGCCCGCCAAAATCAGGACCAGAGGAATATCCAGGGCAAAGGCCAGGCCGCAGACGATTCCGCCCATGAACAGAGAGCCGGTATCGCCCATGAATGCCTTTGCGGGGTGCCAGTTCAGGCGCAGATAGGCAAGCAGGCCGCCGATCATGCAGGCGGGCAGCAGCGCCAGGTTTTCTCTGCCCAGCGCGACGGACGCAGCAACGAAGAATACCATGACCGGAATGGTCACGGAAGCGCTCAGGCCATCGATGCCGTCAGTCAGGTTCACAGCGTTGACGGTGCCCACAATGACAAACATGGCAAAGAGGATGAAGAACGCCGGGTGGATATAGAACCGGACGTTCCAGAAGGGAATGTACAGGTCGCAGGTCAGGACGCCCTCTCTGTACAGCACGTACAGGAACACCGCGGATACCGCCATCTGCAGCAGGGACTTTTGAATGGCCGTCAGACCCATGTCCCGCTTTTTCTTGACCTTGCAATAGTCATCCAGAAAACCCACGGCGCCGAAGCAGAAGGCCAGGGCGTAAACATAGAAGGGGGTGTAGTCCGTCATACCGAAGGCCAGATTGACCAGCAGGCAGATCAGTGTGCCGCCGATGAACATCAGGCCCATCATCAGCGGGGTACCCGCCTTGTTGTTATGCCAGGTGGGGCCAATGGAGCGGACGGACTGCCCGGCCTTCAGCGCCCGAAGCACCGGCAGCAGAAAATGGCCCAGCAGGGCAGATACACCGCAGCAGACAGCCGCGGTAAGCAGAATTCGGATCATACGGGATCTCCTCCGTTCAGGTCTTTTTCGTATTTCATAAAGGCGTCCAATACACGCTCCATGTGCATGCTGTGACTGCCCTTAAACAGAATCACATCTCCGGGCCTGGCAATGCGCTGCAGTTCGCAGGACAATGCCTGCTGGTCCTTAAAAGCCTGGGCACGGCTGTCCGGCATACCCCCGGTAATACAGCCGCCGATGACCCGATCCGCACAGTCGCCGTAGGCAAGCACAAAGTCCACCCGCTCCGCGGCAATGCGGCCAATGCGGTAGTGCTCCGCGGCGGCACGGTCGCCCAGCTCCAGCATATCGCCCAGAACGGCGATTTTCCGTCCCTGCTTCTCCCCCAGCACCTTCAGCGCCGCTTCCATGGATTCAGGGCCCGCGTTGTAGCAATCCTTGATCAGGGTATAGCCGTAAGCGCGCAGGGTCTCCTGCCGCCCGGCCAGATTCCGGAAGGAGCGCAGGCCCTGCCGGATCCTTTCCTCGGGCACACCCATTTCCAGACCCACCGCCACGGCTGCCATGGCGTCGCTGACAAAATGGCGGCCCTCCAGATTCATGATAACGGAAAAACTCTCGTCTCCGTGGGTCACCCGAAACCGCAGGCCGTCCACGGCGTTGACGATCTCCCGGCAGCGCACGGCGCAGCCCTCATCGGCCCCGAAATAGACGATGCGCTGCCCAGGGATCTGGTCCAGATCCCGCAGCATCCGGTCGTCCCCATTGAGCAGCAGGGTGCCGTTTTCGGGCATTCCCTCCACAATTTCCATCTTCGCCTGACGGATCCCCGTCTGGCTGCCCAGGTACTCAATATGGGCCGTACCAATATTGACGATCACAGCGATGTCCGGCTTCCCGATGGAGGACAGATACGCCATTTCCCGGAAGTGGTTCATACCCATTTCCAGCACGGCAACCTCCGTATCCGCGGGCATGCCCAGAATCGCCATGGGCATACCGATATCGTTGTTGTGGTTCACCGGGGTCTTGGCCGTGCGATAGGTCTTTTCCAGCACTGCCGCGATCATCTCTTTTGTAGTGCTCTTGCCCACGGAGCCGGTGACGCCAACTACCTTCATGCCGATGCGCTCACGCTCTCCCCGGGCGATGTCTCCCAGGGCCAGACGCACATCCTTGACGATGATTGCCGGATAATCCCCCACGCTGTGGGTACACAACACGGCAGCCGCTCCTTTTTCCATGGCGGCGGGGATAAAGTCGTGCCCGTCCCGGACACCCTGCAGAGCCAGAAACAGCTGGCCGGGCTGCAAAGTCCGGGTGTCATTGTTGGCTCCCAAAAATTCGATATCCGCGTACTTTTCTTCCACAGTGCCGCCGCACCAGGCAGCCGCCTGCTTCAGGGATATTTTACTCATGCGATTTCCTCAATTCCGACAGGTAAGATTGGACCTCTTCCCGTTCGTCCAGATGATACTTATGTCCACCGATATCCTGATATGTTTCATGGCCCTTTCCTGCCAATACAATTATATCATTTTTTTTGCCAATGTCCATAGCGTATCTGATGGCCTTGCGCCGATCTTCAATAACAGTATATTCCCCCATATCCGGGGAAACGCCCTTCAAAATGTCCTCTATGATGGCCATAGGCTCCTCCGTCCGGGGATTGTCAGAGGTAATGACGGCAATATCCGCGTTTTTGACGCCGATCTTTCCCATAATGGGCCGCTTCATCGGGTCCCGGTCGCCGCCGCAGCCGAACACCGCGATCAGCCGCCCCTTGCAGAAGTCCCGCACGGACAGCAAAACTTTTTCCAGGCCGTCTGGTGTATGGGCGTAGTCGATCAGCACCGTATAGGGCATTCCTGGGGTGGGAACCACCTCAATGCGTCCCTTGACGCCGGAAACCTTTCCCATGGCCTCGGCGCATTCGGCAAGAGAAATGCCCAGCTGCTTCGCCACACCCAGCACTGTCAGGGCGTTATAAACCGTAAACCGTCCCGGAATGGGCACTGCCACATGCGCCGTCTCCTCTGCGCAAACCGCCGTAAACTCCACACCCTGAGCATGGAGGGCAATGTCTTTGGCGTACAGCCCAGCTTCACTGTGTGCCGATACCGTCAGCACCGGGCATGCGGCTGCACCGAGTATCCGGGAGGCGTATGGGTCGTCCTGATTGACGACTGCCCGATCACAGCGGCGGAACAGCTCCGCCTTGGCGTCGCAATAGGCGTCCATGGTCTTGTGGAAATCCAGATGGTCCTCCGTCAGGTTGGTAAAGGCCGCCACGTCATAGTGAACGCCCCCGATGCGGTCCAACGCAATGGCATGACTGGATACCTCCATAACGGCATACCGGCAGCCGGCATCCCGCATCCGGGCAAAGAGCTGCTGCAGCTCCAGGCTTTCCGGGGTCGTCCGGTCCGAAGCAATGGCCTCCTGGCCGATCATATTGCCCATGGTGCCCACAAGGCCAACCTTGGCCCCCCTGGTCTGCTCCAGGACGGATTTCAGAAGCAGCGTCACGGAGGTCTTTCCGTTGGTGCCCGTAATGCCGATGAGCTTCATGGATCTGGCCGGATTTCCATAGAAATTACAGGCCGTCCGGGCCAGGGCCAGCCGGTCGGAAGCCACCAGTACATAGGGCACATCCTCTTCCGGCTTTCTGGCGGTAATGACCGCTGCGGCCCCTTTTTCCAGCGCCATGGGGATGAATCGGTTTCCATCGGAGGCAAAGCCGGAAATGGCCGCGAACAGACATCCCGGCTCTGCTTTTCTGGAATCATAGGCAATGGAGGTGATCTCCGTCTCCGGGTCGGCGTGGATTTCCAGCACCGCTACCCCCTGCAAAAGCTCTCGTAGTTTCATAAAAAAACGCTCCTGTATCTCTAATCTTCTGCCGAACCGTCGGCAAAGCGAATTGTAATCGTTGTTCCGGCGCGTACCTGAGTCCCCGCCGCCATATCCTGAGAAATGGCCGTGACGCCTGCTGCCGTATCCGGATTGCCGGATGCCAGAATATACAGCCCCAGAGCCCCCGCCAGGTCGGCGGCCTGCTGGCGGGTCTTGCCCAGAAAATCCGGCACTGTAACCAGCCTTTCCTCCGGCGTCTCTCCGAAGTACAGCAAAACCTCACTGCCGCCGGGCAGGCTCATTCCCGCCGCCGGAATCTGCCCTGTGACCGTCTCCCCGCCGCCGACACACCGGGAAGACAGCCCGGAATCTTTCAAGAGTTCCTGCGCTTCTTTCGCTGACAGTCCCGCGCAATCCGGCAGGAGGATCTGCCGCCCGGGCAGGTCGTCTTCGGTATAATTCCGCCGGACGCCCAGATAGGGCAGGATATCCGTCATAACGGCCCCCACGGTTGGAGCCGCCATAACGCCGCCGGAAATATAAATGCCGGTGCTTCTCGACGGCGTGTCCAGGGCCGCCAATACAATATACTCCGGATCTTCCATTGGCGCAATCCCCACGAAGGAGACAATTTTATCCAGAACACGCTGGCCGTTTTCATCAAAAACGTCAATTTTCTCGCTGGTTCCGGTTTTTCCCCCAATGGAAAAGCCCGCAACACTGGCGTTTTTCGCGGTTCCCTCCGTCACCACGGAGCGAATGAGCGTCCGCATGGTCTCGGAGGTCCGCGGCGAAATGGTCCGGCGCACCACCGTAGGCTCCTGCTTCAGAACCGTATTGCCGTCCTTGTCGATGACCTCGGAGACGATGTAGGGCTCCAGCAGATTCCCGCCGTTGACCACGGAGGCGATGGCCCGGACCAGCTGCAAAGGCGTGATCTTGAAAGTCTGGCCGAAGGAGCCGGAGGTCAGACTGGCCGTGCCCCATTTGTCCGTGTTTGTCACCAGAGCCTTGTCGAAAAACACGCCCTTGCTCTCGCCAGACAGATCGATGCCGGTTTTTTCCAGAATACCGAAGGTCTTCACATAGTCATAAAACCGCTCGCCCCCCAATTTCAGAGCGATGTGGGCGAAAGCCAGGTTACAGGAGTTCTGCAGGGCCTGGGGCGTTTTTTCCGATCCATGACCGGCAGCACGCCAGCAGTGCAGCAGCTGGGACCGTCCGGGGATCTGCTCGGCGCCCTTGCAATAGAAGGAGGTATTCAGATCAATGGCCCCGCAATCCAGAGCTGCCGCCATGGTCAGCACCTTGAAGGTAGACCCCGGCTCGTAGCCATCGGACAGAACCCGGTTGCGCCACTGCTTCAGTCGCGCCTGGGTCAGTGCCGTCTCATAGCTCTGCTTCCCCTGAAGATATTCCGCGCTTCCCTGAGGGTACCGGGTATAGGTGCTTTTGGCATTCTCCAGAGCGGCCCGCACATCTTCGTCCCACACCAGCTGGTAGTCATTGGGGTCATAGCTGCCAAGCGTTGCCATGGCCAGGATCTCCCCGGTCTTGCAGTTCATGACCAGTCCGAAGGCGCCGTTGCGCACATCATAGCGGTCTATGGCCGCCCGGAGCTGCTTTTCCAGAATCTCCTGGATTGTGGCATCCAAGGTCAGCACTACGCTGCAGCCCGTCTGGGATGCCGTAAAATTCTCATAGGAAAAGGGCATATCCATTTCGTTATTGCCCTTGGTGGTAATCACTTTTCCGGTCTTTCCGGAGAGGAAGCTGTCGTAGGCCGCCTCAATGCCCTCGCTACCCTGGCCGGATAGATTGGTAAAGCCAATGACCTGGGCGGCCAACGTTTCAAAGGGATAGGTCCGCAGGGCGGCCGGCTCCAGGTGGATGCCGGAAATGTTCTCTTCCTGAATGTAGTCCCGGATCTTCGCGGCGGTGTCCTCCGGGATACGGCTGCCCACTTGTTTATAGCGGCGGCGGAGATCCTGTCCCTGCTCCAGAATCCACCGGGCATCCCTTTCCAGCAGCGGGCTAAGAAAGGCGGCGATCCGCGTCAGGTCCGCCTGGGACTGCTTCAGCTCATGGGGGTCCAAATAGACATTCTCCACGCTCTGAGACGCCGCCAGAATATTCATATTCCGGTCGTACACATAGCCCCGGTTTGAGGCCGCCGCCGTGGAACGGGTCTGATTGTTCAGGGCCTTGGCGGCGTAATAGTCATAATCCACCACCATCAGCCGGTACAGTCGTGCCGCCACAGTCAGAAAGCCCAGCAATCCAAGCATCAGCGCCGTCAGTCGGATCCGCCAGTGCTGGGCACTGTCCATACGTACCCTGCGATAAATTGGTTTTCCCAAGGCGATACCCCTTCCGGCAGCGGATGACTTTCAAAATGGGCGGCAAGGGAATCCCTCGCCGCCCATTCGCAGCTGCCGTTTTGAGTATATGCCTGGGCGAATGGCTTCATGCCCTCAGGGCGTTGCCTCCGTCGGGGCCAGCAGGCCGGACAGGAACCAGAGGAAATTCTCCCAGGCCGTAGGCTCCTGGGCACGCTCGGGTACCGTGACCTGAATGCTGATATGCTCGGCGTCCTCAGCGGGGATCATGCCCAGCTTTTCTGCCTGCTCCCGCACCGCGTCCAGGTTCAGGGAGGTACGGTAGGCATGCTCCAGCTTGGCGTTTTCCCGCTTCAGCTCCGTCAGCGTATCCACAGCTTCATTATAGCCCTGCATGCAGGCGGAAAGCTGCAAGGCGCCGACCACCAGAGCAATCAGCACCACTACAGCAAGCGCAATACCGCCTACAGCTACAGGGTCCACGTAAACGCGGCGTTCCTTGCCGGGCTTCAGCTTCGGCAGAACAGCCTTTTTCGGAGTTTGCTTCTTCTTCGGCGCTTTTACTTCGCTGCCGTATACATAAAACTGGCCAACATATTGAATAACAGGTTTCTGATCCATGTTTTTGCCTCCGGCCAATGTTATCGTTTCTCACAAACGCGCAGCTTTGCGCTCCTTGCTCTGGGGTTCCGTTCCAGCTCTTCCTCGCCGGATACGATGGGCTTCCGGGTAAGTACAGTCACCTGAGGCTTCCGGCCGCAGACGCACACCGGGAATTCCGGCGGGCAGATGCAGCCCTTGGCCGCAGCTGCCATGGCGTTCTTCACGATCCGGTCCTCCAGAGAATGGAAGGTGATCACCGCCAGCCGTCCACCGGGATTCAGGCAGGGAATGGCGGCATCCATGGCTTTCGCCACGGAATTCAATTCGTCATTTACCGCAATGCGGATGGCCTGAAAGGTTCGCTTTGCCGGATGCTGTTTTTCCCGCAGGGCAGCGGGGGGCATGGCGGAGCGGATCACATCCACAAGTTCCAAAGTCGTTCGGATAGGGGTATTCTCCCGCCTGCGGACGATGGCCGCCGCAATGGCCGGGGCGTAGCGCTCCTCACCGTAGTCATAGAGGATCCGCTTCAGTTCCTCATAGGACCAGGTATTGACCACCGCATCGGCAGTCAGCGCGTCTCCATTGTCCATGCGCATATCCAGCGGGGCATCCGTCATATAGGAGAAGCCTCTGCTGCCGTCATCTAATTGGGGGGACGAAACGCCCAGATCCAGCAAAATGCCGTCCACACCGGAAATGCCCAGATCCCGCAGGACCTCTCCCATACGGCAGAAATTGGAGTGTACCAGGGTCACTCTGTCCGCAAAGGGTTCCAACCGCTTTCCCGCGGCCTCCAGGGCCACAGGGTCCCGGTCGATGCCGATGAGCCGCCCGGTGGTCAGCTTCTCGGCAATGTGACAGGAGTGGCCCGCGCCGCCCAGGGTGCCGTCCACATAGATCCCGTCAGGCTTGATGTTCAAGCCCTCGATGCATTCGTCCAGGAGGACGGAAACGTGATGAAATTCGCTCATAGTCCGATTGCCTCCAAGGATGCCAACAATTTTTCGGGCGTCAGATTTTCTTCCTCAAACTTCTGGAATTCCGCCGCGTCCCATATCTCTGCCTGGCCTGCCCGACCCACGATCATGACGTCCCGGTCAATCCCGGCGTAGGTCTGCAGGAAAGGCGTCAGGGTAAAACGGAACTGCTTGTCCGGAGTGCATTCCGCGGCGTTCATGAAGATCAGGCTGGTGGCTCCCGCCCGCTGAGAGATGCTCAGGGCGTTGAAGTTCTCGCTGAGACGCTGCCACTCCTCCGCGGTA
>Ga0129316_1000747_pt1 | contig 15766 bp, 12 predicted proteins | sample Cm1ome_2_FD_94429 | JGI IMG/M metagenome (GOLD analysis project Ga0129316, IMG submission 94429) | Eastern black-and-white colobus group fecal microbial communities from Wisconsin, USA - Cm1022B metagenome | ecosystem: Host-associated > Mammals > Digestive system > Large intestine > Fecal...
TGAACGAGGCGAAATCTCTCGGATCAGAACAGGCCGGCATCACGCTTGAACCGCTTGAAAAAGGGAAACATTAAGGATAAACGAGATAATATATCATTAACAAAATTAGATTACAAACATTTATGAAGATGAATAAATTATTTTTAGGTATGTTCGTATGCATCGCATTGTGTGCATGCTCGAACGACGAATCAGGAATTATTCCGGATGATACACCGAATGCCTTCACAGGAGACGAGGCGTACATCAATATCCGCCTCGCTGATGCAGGTTCACTTACAAAGGCGCAAGAAGGTGACTTTGAGTACGGAATAAACGAACAGTCTGTAAAAAACGCCTACTTCTACTTTTACGATGCAGACGGTGTATTCGTGACACAAGGTAATGCTTGGGGAGGTGGCAACGCCTCAACGACTGCCCCTGCCGAAAACATTGAATTTGTGAGCAACAACGTCGTTGTACTGAAAGGACTGGACAAAAAAGACTATCCTAAATATATGGTAACAGTGCTCAACAAACCGACCAACTTCGTGTATGGAAAAACACTCGACGAAATGCAAACAGTGCTTGCAGACAATAACGCGGAAGGTATTTATTATCCGGAAACGACCAATAACGTCACAACCAATTACTTTACCATGAGCACTACGAGCTACACCGAAACCAATCGGACAAAATATTTCGTGACGGAAGTTAAAGAGGAAAATTTCTCTCTTGAACCGATAACAGATGTGAGTGCCATTAGCAATGCAGTGACTGTATATGTGGAGCGTCTGGCTGCCAAAGTAACCTTGAATGTATCCGATGAACTTCCAAAGGATGTAAATGGGCGTTATCCGATAAAAGTCACTGTAGCAGGCGAAGACAACCCAGCCGGAAGCGGTAATATCGCTTCGGAAGAGCTTTATGTGGAATTGCTCGGATGGAAATTGAACGCCACAGCGAAGAAATCGTACATGATTAAGAACATAGATGCAACTTGGACGGATAATGACTTGGGCTTTACATGGAACAGATGGACCGACCACCGCAGCCACTGGGGCAAGTCGTTCAACTACGGTTTGTCCGGCTATCCTGAAAATGCGGCGGGAGTTCCCGCCAATTCCACATATCTGAATTATGTCGATTTGGAAAGCGACTTAACCGCATTGGGAACCCCTGCCTATTGCGCCGAGAACACCAACACAAACACCATCGTGACTGGCAACTTTCCTTCTGCCGCTACGAGTGTCCTGTTGAAAGCCAAGATATGCGATGCAAGCGGCAATGCACTCGACCTCGTACGTTACAATGGTGTACTTTTCAAACAAGACTCCTTCCTCGAATATGTACTCAACGTACTGAAGACGAAAAACCAACTGAACATGTGGTATGAAGACGGTCAAGACGATGGAGGTAATACAAAATATACCCAGATTGGTAAAGAGTATGTGAAGTTGGAGAATATGGGCGACGGAAAAGTAAAAGTGGTATTTACGAATGAGAATGAAACCTCATTATATACAGAGGACGGCGCCAACAGTTCGGATCAAATCATCGCCGCTCTTAACGAAAATCTGGCCGCCGCTTCCGCAGATGCCATCGCTTACAACGGTGGATCGATGTACTACAATATACCTATCGAACACCTCAACAATGGCGATGTCGTAAACGGGACTATTCCGGAAGCCAAATACGGTGTGGTGCGCAATCACCACTACGTAGTCACCATTGACAAATTGGAAAATATAGGCAAGGGGATCTTTGACGAAGACGAAAAAATCGTTCCCGGCGAAGATCCGGACGGTGACACTTATTACGTTGGCGCGAAAATCAATATCCTTTCCTGGAAGATTGTCAGCCAAAATGTGGAACTTTAATTTTTCTTGAAACAATCTTTATCTTATAAAACAACCATTCCATGAGGGGGTTATCCCACATGGAATGGCTTTAGAAAAGCGCTTCCGCTCCGGCGCAAAGAGAGGACGGAACCGGAAAGGGCGCATCTGCCATTTCCCACCGAAAATGAAAATCCCCTGCGGTATTTTCCGCAGCATACATATATAAAATAAATAATATAAATCAAATGAATATACGGTCTTACATAAAAAAAATAAACGTCAAGTCGATGGTGATCATCGCTTGCACCTTGATGCTATATGCCTGCGACAGCTTAATCTATGACGATGAGGGCGACTGCTCAGTGAACTACCGTGTGAAGTTCCGCTACGATTACAACATGAAGTTTGCCGACGCCTTTGCCCACGAAGTGAACGTAGTAACACTTTACCTGCTCGATGTCAACGGCAAGGTGGTTTGGCAACGTACCGAACAGGGAGAATCCCTTGCGGCAGATGATTATGCCATGACCATAGATGTAGAACCAGGCGAATACGACCTGCTCGCTTGGTGTGGCACAACTGACAAAGGTTCTTTCTCAAGACCAGCAACAACCGTCGGCAAAGAACTGACCTGCACGCTTAACAGACAATACGATGCCGGGAACAAAGCATTCGTCAACGAAGACCTCGACCGCTTATTCCACGGGCGACTGCCGGAACAGACGTTCGGTGAAACTGAAGGTACATACACTTATACCATACCGTTAGTGAAAAACACCAACAACGTCCGAGTGGTGTTACAACACCTCTCGGGAGAGGCAGTGGACAAAGACAAGTTCGTCTTCACCATCACCGATACTAACGGGAGCATGGACTGGGACAACACATTGCTACCCGACGAACCGGTGACTTTCTTCGCATGGCATACCGACGCCGGGGAAGCAGGCATAGACTCCCAATCCGAAGAAATACAGACTGTGTCTCGCGCCATTTTCAGCGCAGCCATAGCCGAACTGACCGTACCACGTCTTGTAAAAGGACAGAAAACACAGCTCACCGTGACCAACAAGGAAACAGGAAAACCAGTTTTCTCCATTCCTCTTATCGACTATGCCTTGCTTGTGAAAGGTTTCTATAACCGGGATATGGACGACCAGGAATATCTCGATAGGCAGGACGTATACGACATGGTGTTCTTTCTTGATAAAGGTGACCGTTGGCTCGATGCTTATATTTACATCAACTCTTGGAAAGTAGTACTGCAAAACAACGAATTGTAATAGGAGGAATACGAATGAAGAATGTGGTAAAACATATCATCATGGGGACTCTGATGCTCCTTGCGTTGTGGAATACCTCATGTAGCCATGAAACGGAAGTCTTCGGCATATCCGATAAAGAAACAGCTCTCGGCATCGGTCTCAGATTGCCAACTAGAAGCTCGGAGACAGGTAATGGCTATGAAGTTGGCGAAACCTATGAAAACTACATAGATATAGAAAATAACAACTACAGGATTTATTTTTTCACTTCCGACAATAAGCTCATCGCTCGTTTTGAGCCGGACGGTTTCGTAGTAACTGAAAAAAGCGATTACAGGGATTATAATGTGCTTGGCAAGGCACCCGCCGCTTTGGCCAATCACAAAAACTTCAAGATGGTCGTGCTTGCCAACTGGCCACAATATAGCGATGACGAGATGAAGACCGGAGAAACGTTGCTTGCAGATATCTGCGATGCCAATTGGGGGCAGTTCGATAGTTTTTCTTCTTTCGAGTTGAAACCAGAACGCCTGATTCCTTTCTATGGTGTTCATGAATACAACAATATAGAGTTCAAGTCCGGAGAGGTCACCTTCCTGCCCGAGCCTATCACTCTACTCCGTGCCGTAGCAAAGGTGGAAATGATACTCAAAACAGATGACTATTTTGACCTGTCGATTAGTGAAGTAAAGGTTCGCCGCTATAATAAAAAAGGATATTGTGCTCCGAAAGATATTTTCTCACAGGACGACTACGACCACAGTGGTGAGTGGAACAACGATTACGTTAACGATTTGCATCTCGTGGGAAATAGCAACGATGCGGAAGAAAAAATACAAAATTTCCGCTTTGCAAACCAGTGGATTGATGTTGATGGAAATAAATATGAGAAATGGATTGCTTACCTGCCTGAATACCAAAATATCGATGCAGGCGACAAATACTCGTATATTGAAGTAAGGCTCGATGCCCAGACCGATGAGGACGAATCGTATAAAGTCTATTTCGCAAATTACAACGAAAGTGGAAAGACTGATAATAATGACAATACCAAGCGTTTCAACATCACGCGCAATAACCTCTACCGTTTCACTATCACCGTTCGCGACAACAGGCTCACGGTAAACGTGCAAGAATGGAAATATACTTATGATAACGAATATACATTTGACTGATATGAAACATTATTTCTTATTTATATATCTATTGGCAATCTTTACAATGGGGGGTTGCACAGAAGAACTGCAACTGGAGACAAGTGGAACAAACGGGGCAGGTCTTGATGAAGGCGAACTAACGGAAGCCGTATTGAATTTGTCCGTCAATACATTTGCCGTTGAAGCACAAGCAAAAACAAGGGCGTCTCTACCAAGCGACACACCAGAAAAAGAGACTTCGGAAGAAAAAGAGATACATAACATCTGGGTGTTCCAATACGATGCGACAACCAAAGAACTGCTGATAAAGCCGCGTTACTATACCATCGCCGATCAGGCAATGTTACAAGACCTACCCGTATATCTGAAAGCCGGAGTTCCGTCCACTGTATATGTCGTAACCAACACGAGTTATGACAACTGGGCCAACGATGGCACGGATGCTTCATGGCAAAAGTTCAAAAAATTGGAACAACTGAAGAAACAGACCCTCCCTACCGCTTTCCCTTTACGATCGATAGATAAGGTATCGATACCAATGGACGGAGCAAGCGAAGATGTGGAAGTAACGACAGGTATTAAGGTCACAGTACCGGTTACACGTATGTATGCCAAACTCAAAGTAAAGGTAGAGATGCTGAAAGCAGAAATGAAACTCAACAACGTCAACGTAAGGCAAATTCCGAATATTTGCCGGGTAGAGACATTGGCCGGCGACGGAAATGGAGAGCCAATGGATGCGGTTCCATTTCCTGTCGGAACGACATTCAGTTCTATAGCCTTTGCCGCCTCGGATTTGGAAAAGAACGAAGATAAAGAATGGGCTGTTTTCTATCTCCCGGAAAACCTGCAAGGAGAAATAGATACCCAAGGCGGTAACAAGTCTGATGCAGCTCCTTCCAATGCACTAGTAGTAGATGTCACCACCGAAATCGGTGGTGAAAGGTATCTCTATGCAGCTTATCCCGGAGGAAACTCATTCAATAATTTTAATATACAACGTAATCAAGTTTACCGTATGACGGTGACTGTCACGGGAGAGAAAGGTCAAAACAATCCATCATCCAACTGTTTTGTTATAAAACCAAACGATTTCCTCTCTTTTGAGCCTTATTACCGTGTAGAGACAGGAGGCGGGTATAATTTTGCAGACTATTTAAACCCTCATGACGAAAATCTGAAAATAGCCCGTGTCGGCATTATCTGGCAAACCAAAGACTGCATCGGTGATAATACGAATGGAACGTTGGTACAACTCGGTGAGAACACAGGCGACATTCATCAGAAAATCTATGTTAGAACGCAAAAGAAAGGTAATGCCTTAATCGGTGCTTACAATAGCAAGGGAGACATTATATGGTCTTGGCACATCTGGGTTACAGACCATGAACCGGACAATCTCGGTAAAGCTGTCACTTATTACACATACGACTGGGACAATAATGGTATACATCCTGAGAAACCGCGTATTCAAGGCTATGCTGTCATGTCGTGCAACCTCGGTGCATTGGCAGAGGATCAGAAAGGTATAGGAAGTGGTCTTCATCGGTATCCGGATGAAATGACGCAAGCCTTCGGCATGTTGTATCAATGGGGACGAAAGGACCCGTTCCCACCTTTACGCTATATTACAAATACACATCAGGATTATAACGACGAGCACACAGATCTGCATTATGACAACTCCAACCAAATTGAAGTACATAAGACATCCCTTACCGATGAAAACAAGCTGTTCCATTCGATAATCGGAAGCACTCTGACCGGGGCTGTCAGACACGCCATCGCCAATCCTACTGTTTTTATCTGTGGAACGAACGATGCTTACCGAGGCGAAAGTTATACACAAACAAAGAGTAACTATTTTAATGATGGAGACTGGTGTCCAACAGGAGAAAGCGACAACAAACTTTGGGGTGGACTGGAACCCGCCTCCGATGGAATGAAGGCCTACACAATTAACCAGAATAATAATGTACATATATACGATAATTACGGAACAGAAAAATCCATTTTCGATCCCTGTCCCACAGGCTGGAGAGTAGCTTCGGGTGAATTGTGGCTCGAATTTACAAATACAGGACTTAATCCGGAATCTATGAGCGGTATCAATTATGACAACAAATATCCGAACGGATATGGAATAAACATGTATATGCAAAAATGGAAAGATGGTCCGACATCTTATTTCCCGACACAAGGGACACGTGTGGGCGATGGAGGAGGTTTTCGTACAAACAGTTGCGGGAACTACCATAATGCAACCACGGACACGGACAACCGAGTGAACATTTTACATATCCATATGGATTATAACCTGTTCCATATATTCGAATACCAATTCTATTTTTATTATGTAAAGTCAGTCGCAGGACCAATCCGTTGTGTACGCGATTCGAAATGAAACAGCCCTCTTCTACCTCCTGCGCTCAGTCTCACTTTTATTTATTATCTTTGCCGCAGGAAATGAAGAAAGTGTTACAATAATCTCAAACCAGACAATATTCATGAACAATCAGTATATCCGCCTGCTTCTGGCAGTGGTCCTTTGTGTAGTTACCTCCTGTTCGACTACACGCCAACTCCCTGTCCGCGAGACAGAAGGAAAAGACAAACGGGAATTCAGGGGAGCCTGGATACAGACAGCTTTTCAGGGAGAATATAAGGATATGACTCCCGCCCAGCTACGGAAAGATTTCGTGCGTAAGTTGAATTACCTGCAATCCTGCGGTATCAACGCCATCATCTTCCAGGTCCGTCCCGAAGCCGACGCTTTCTATAAATCGGACATCGAACCCTGGAGCCGTTTCTATACCGGACAACAGGGTGTCGCTCCGGCAGGCAATTTCGATGTGATGGAATTTCTGATCGACGAATGCCACAAACGGAATATGGAGTTCCACGCCTGGCTGAATCCTTACCGCGCCAGCACGGCTGGCAACACCCGTTTTGCCGATTCGCATATTTATAACAAACATCCGGAATGGTTCGTTACCTATAATAAACAGATCCTGTTCGACCCGGGATTGCCCGAAAGCCGCCAGTTCATTAATAAGGTAGTACGCGACATTGTCAGCCGCTACGATGTGGACGCCATCCATATGGACGACTATTTCTACCCCTATCCGGCAGCCGGCATGCCTTTCCCCGACGATAAGAGTTTCCAGAAATACGGACTGAACAAAGGATATACCAATGCACAGCGCGATGACTGGCGCCGGGAGAACGTAAACACGCTGATCCGCGAACTGAAACGGACCATCCTGCTCACCAAACCCTGGGTGCGTTTCGGCATCAGTCCGTTCGGTATCTACCGTAACAAGAAAAGCACGTCCGACGGTTCCGGCAGCGATACCAACGGCCTGCAAAACTACGACGACCTCTATGCCGACATCCTCCACTGGGTGAAAGAAGGCTGGATAGATTACAACATGCCTCAGATATATTGGGAAATAGACCATCCGGCAGCCGACTATATCACCCTGATCCAATGGTGGAATAAGAACGCAACCCTCGAAGGTCCCCATCTCTATATCGGTCAGGACGTGGCACGCACCATGAAAGCCAGCCAGCTGACCCGCAAAATGCGTTACGAACGCGCCCTGTCGAAAGTCAAAGGCAACTGCTTCTGGCCCGCCAACGAACTGCTATGGAATAATAAAGGTGTAGCCGACAGCCTGAAAAGGAACTACCACCGTTATCCGGCACTAATCCCGGCCTATACCCATATGCACAATCGGGCACCGCAGGAGGTGAAAAAACTGAAAAAAGAATGGACCGCCGACGGTTATATGCTGCACTGGAAGGCCGAACAAAGCCCGACAAACCCGGAGTTAGCCTCTTACTTTGTCGTTTACCGCTTCGAAGATAAAGAACCGATCGACCTCAGTAATCCGGCTAAAATCGTAAAAATCACCCGTAACACAAGATATTTAATGCCTTATGATAACGGAAAGAAAAAATATCGCTATATTGTGACCGCCGTAGACCGTTTTCATAACGAGAATACGGGAAAAAGTATAAAGGTAAAATTATAATGACCGTCTATGTTCTCTCCGGACCTTAGATACAGCAAATTTACGGATTGTGGCTCCTGTGCCGAATACAGGAGAAACATCTTTAAATATCGTTCCTATCCCAAAGGACTTATTATCCCACGGGAACGTTGTTTGCAGAATACATTGTATTTTCTGCTGAAAGGTTCCGTGCAGGTCAACAGCGATGAACATCCCAATACCATTTTCAGTGCAGGGCAGTTTATCCTGCAACCGATCGGCTCGAAGGTCGAATTCAAGATCCTCGAAACCGCCGAATGTATCCTGTACCTGTTTGAACGCCCGATCAATATCTGCAACGAACGTTTCAACAAAGGGGCCAGCATAGCAGAGACCTCCCGTATCGAACCGATTGTAATGAATATGTGCCCGCCGTTACAGTATTTCGTGGAAGGGGTACGGATGTACCTGAACGACGACCTGCTGTGCGCCGGTTTCCTGAATGCCAAACGGACGGAACTGGTCTACCTGCTCAATTGCTACTATACATTAAAAGAACTCGCCGCTTTCTACTCGCCGATCTACCGGTACAGCAAAAGTTTCCGTTACTTCGTCATGCAGAATTATATGAAGGCGAAAGATGTGGAAGCCTTCGCCCAAATGGGAGGCTACAGCACACCTACTTTCCGCCGCCTGTTTAAAGAGACATTCGGCGAACCCGCTTACCAGTGGATGCTGAAAAAGAAATGTGAAGACATCCAGAACGACTTAACCACTACCGAAATGTCTATTTCAGAGATCAGCTACAAATACGGTTTCGAATCGCTTTCCAACTTTTCCCACTTCTGCCGGACCAATTTCGGCATGTCTCCCCGTGCACTTCGCAATAAAAAAGACGAATAACCAGTAAAAATCAACAACTTTCGCAGTTTTTACAACTTATTGAATAGAAAAAGCAATTTTACGTCTGCTTTTTCCCGATACATTTGCGTCAGAAACAAGAAGAATTGACTTTCAACGCATATTAAATGATGATAAGAAGTGAACTAGGTTGCTCGTGCGGAATCGCAGTCTGTATATTAATGATCATTACATGTTTCATTAAATGCAGTTCGGAAGAAAAGCCAGAGCAGTCTTCCTACGGTTTCATTTGGTATTCGTTGAAATGGGAACAGGCCATGAGCGGCTATGAAAGTCCTAAAAAAGTTCGTTATTGCTTTTATCCCCTGGAAAAGGGTGCAATGATACAGATCGAGAGTGACACAAGCGGTCTGAAGTTCACACTGCCACCGGATACATACCGTTTACTGGTTTTCAATTGCGATGCCGACAATATCCAGTTCCGCAATATGAATTCATTTGAGACGGCAGAAGCATTTATCCCGGAAACGAAAGCGGCCGGGGGTACGACATCGGGACGCATTCCTTTATATGGAATAGCCATCGACAACCTGGTAGTGGAAGCCAACAACGGGACAAACAACCAACGGGAGTTCAGTCCGGCTTCATTGATGCGCGAAGTAAAGCGCGACATAAAAGTCGAGGGTATGGAGTACATAAAAGAATGCAAAGGGCAGCTGACAGGCGTACCTGCCGCTTTCAACCTGAGCAAGCAAGAGATCGTACCGGACAAAACAACAAGAGTTAACTTTGAAACAACAACTTCAGCGGAAGGTGTAAAAACAAGCGTATTGATATTAGGCACTCCCCCCAAACAAGGCCCCCCCCACCTGCCCTCCCCAAAAACGAAGTACAGCTGGATTTCACCCTCAATGACGGAAGTACCACCACTTCCACCCTCGACCTGGGCAACTCGATCGGAGAAACGGAAGGAAACAAAGTAAATGTAGACGTATCCGTAACGGTAGAAAAAGACGCCTCCTTCACTGTCACAATCAACAAGTGGGAAGTCTCTACCGGCGATGACATGATCATCGAATAAATTGAATGATAAGTAATAAGCAACGAATAAAATAATAACAATTAAATTTTTATAATTATGAAAACATTAGTATTAAGTATGATTTCAATTGCTGCAACAATTGCAGCAATGACCGCTTGTACAAGCGAAGGTGACCCAATAGATAATATTGATAATGGACAACCGGTGGAGATACAGTTGAATGCAGGGGTTGTAACAACAAAAGCTGCCATAACAAGTAATGCTGATGGCAAACTTAGTGCAGACCTAGCTAATGTTCATTTTTACAGAATTGATGGGGCAGATCCTAATTGGGGAACAGCTACTCCTAGTTCATTTAAAGGAACTATTTTGGCTGCAGATAAAAAAATTTCAATAACAGAGAAACAATATTATCCTGCAAATGGAGATAAAACTACAATTGCTGGTTTATTTGTTGGTGAAACAGCAAATACTACTCCTTCTATAACTAACGGTGTTATCAATGTTAATATTACAGGATCAGAGGATATCCTTTGCGCAACACCTGTTGATTTAGGGAACAGAAAAACTCCAACTGCTACTCCCCTTGGCTTCAATCACTTGTTAACCCAATTCAAGTTCATCGTTAAAATCGATAAAGAAAGCATTACAGAAGCAATTAGTAACATTAGCATAAATGTAAAAAATGCAAATACATCAGCAAATGTAACTCTAAGTGATGGTTCTATCGGTACATGGTCTACTCCAAACACAATAACTGGTCCAACAGGTTTAGAAGCAACGGCAGACGGTCAGCCGTCAACGGCTAGTAATGGCATTATGCTAGAACCCAATTTACCTTCTATAACACTCGTTATTAAAGGAAATGGACTACCAGAAGAAGGACTTGAAGCAACTATTCAAGGATCTGACACAAATAAATTTGAACAAGGCAAAGCATATGATATAACATTAACATTCAAGGCTAGAGAAGTAACAGGCACTGCAACAGTTGCAGAATGGGAAACTGGTACAGCCACCGGAGGAGATGTTATCTAAAACATAAACGATATGAAAAGGTTGTTGGTTCTGAATACATAAAAAGGAATCTCAACCTTTTCATAAAATTGCTAAGTAAACTATATCCTTATTGCAATTAGTTATGAACCATCAAATTTCTATTCTCACAGCCCTCATTCTCCTCCTCACCGGATGCAGCAATGAAATCGGGATAGAAGAGGAACCTCATCCGATAAACGAAGTTCCTGTTCCCATCCTGATTATGCCAAAAGGGATTGATGCTACAACTAAGGCATTAGTAGATGTATTCACAAATGATAATATTAATGAAATAGGTATTTACGGAACAAGTAGTACAAAAGTTATTTACAACGGAATCTCTCCCAGCCAGATAGGGAACAATCAGGAATTAATCTTTACAAACCCATCACTGGTTTATCCGGCAGATGGAAATTCAATCACTTTAGCCGGATATTATCCCCGCCAATCAAAAGGTACAGCCTATACAATCAATAATAACTCTTTAGAATTCACATTGACCGGTGAAGAAGATTTAATGCATGCCGCTCCAATCAATGCCGGAAACAAAAAAACGCCGGAAGCTGTCAACCTAAACTTCACCCACAAACTAACCAGTGTAAAATTCAACCTGGTAAACGGAACAGAAAATATATTGCCTGACGGAAATATATCCATTACAACCGATGCCCCCAATAGCGGAAGTCTGAATCTGTCGAATGGCATAGTAACAATCGACCAAACTTCCACAACAACATTCACATTATCGACCGACATCAATGCAAACACAATGGCTAGCAAAGAAACAATATCCGTAAACGGAAATCTATTGCTATTCCCCGAACTAGCCTACACCTTCAAACTAAAGATTGGCGATCAATCTTATAATATACAGATAGACACAACCAACTCACCAGCATGGGAAGAAGGCATTTCCTATCTGTTGACAATCACAATCAAGAAATTAAACACTCTAAAATCATTCACTAAATCGGACAACAAAGCCGAATCGTCATCCGATTCTTTCGTTCAAGGTAATATCATACAAATAAAATAATGACAAAATGAAAAATATAAAGTTATTACTCTCTGTTCTATTCTTTGCGACTTTCAGTTGCAACAATGATGGCGATGTTATAAAATCAACCGATGGTCAAGGGAGTATTATACGCTTTGGAGGTAATATTATTATGACGAAAGCAATTGTCGACAATACAGCTTTTCCCGACAACTCCCAGATCGGGATATTGGGTTGGGGATATAATAAAAACAATTCCGGAGGAAATATGACTCTCCGCAAGGACCTCAACAACTCTCCCTACATCAAAACCGCCGACAGCAATGAACTCACCTGCGATACCCACGCCCATTACCCCATCAACCCCGATACCTTACTAAACTTTTACGCTTATTACCCTTACACCGAAGCAGCGACAGCCGCTCCGTTAAGTATCCCCTTTGACCTGAAGAAACAAGACGACATCATGTGGGCAACTCCCGTACTGGACCGAGATAAAACAACAAGTAATGAACCCGTCAACCTCTCTTTCAACCATATCCTTTCCGCCATTACGCTTAAATTCAAGAAAGCGGATGATATTAAGGAAGAGATGATCCTGCAAAGCATTTCGATGGAGGACTATCCGTCAACCATACAACTGAACATACAAACCGGCAAGCTAAGTGCCGCTCCCTCAACTACGCCTTATACACTTATCGACAACCTGAATAAAGAAATAACTCCGAATGAAGAGACAATCGTTACCAACTATCTTCTTTACCCGGTAGAGAAACCTGTTTTCATTGTCCGGATGAGTAACAAAGATTACCGCATCGAATCGACAAAAGCATTCGAAGGAGGAAAAAAACAAACCTACTCTTTCACCATACAAGCCCAGGACATCAGCATCTCAGGCAGTATCAATCCTTGGCTGGACGGTGGCACCAGCGATGAAACAGTTTATTTCTAAGCATCATTTTTTACACACTCCAGAGTCACCCAACAATAAAACTCCTGGAGTCCCTGTATTTATCAGATATGAGCTATCCGATTATCGACCGGTTGTACCTGGCTCCCCTCTGGAGAGGGGGAAGGGGGTGTGTCATATCCTCACCTATAGAACTTGCCTTATCACAGCCATTTAGCCATTTCAGGTTTATTTGCCGTCTGCTTCAGCTGACGGTTTACAAGTTGTTTCTCTCTTTTGGCTTCAGCCACATTTCTCTTAGATAGAGACCTGTAAAAAATGTGACTAAAGTCCAGAGAAATAGATTATTTACCAATCCGTCAGCTAAAGCAGACGGCAAATAAACCTATAACAAAGTCTGTTTTTATTGACTGGCTTTAACACACCCCCTGCCCCCTCTCCAGAGGGGAGCCAGTTACAACCAGTCGCCATAACAACAAACTAAATAGCTCAATTATTTCTATATTGGAATTTCATAATAATGTTTCGTCAAATCCACTATCATACTATCACATTTTCACATAATACACATATAATCAATGTATTATTCTATGATAGTTCCCATTTTTAACTATCATAATACTGTCATAAAACTATCATTCGGACTATATTTTAACTAAACATACATTGTTCTAGGACCTAAAAGAGACTTTATAAATAGGGTATATCGCACTTATATATCGCTTTTCCTCCTATATGTTTTGGTAAAACATATAGACTAATCTCACAGGAATACATACTTTTTGTTCTCAAGATGCCCTTTTCAGCCTGTTTTACACCCGGATATTGACTATGCCCAGACCCGGGTCTCAATATTGTCTACACCCGGGTCTCGAACAACATAAGTAACTACTTCTCTGAAAATAAGTCATATACTTCAGTAAAATAAGAAGCATGTATTGGGTTTCAGGACAAGATAATGATAGTTGCATGATAGGTAAATGACAGTTGAAAACAGGAACTATCATAGAATAACATATTGATTATATGCATATTATATAAAATATGATAGTATGATAGTTCTTTTATATCTGTGATGGTTCTGAGAAACGCCTTGCATCTATTTAATAGCTGTGTTCATAAGTATCTGAGTCTATCCTCTCAAGATCTTCATTAAAACCCTGATGAATACAAAGATAAAAGGCCTCACCCGGAGAGTGAGGCCTTATTTCGTAAAACTTTTTCAGGAAAAACTATTTTTCCTGCCCCTGACGAATATACAAACGATCGGTCAAAACATTCGTATAAGTCTGAACCGGGATATCATCGTAATCTGTCAGTTCGCCGAGAAGGATCAACTCTGCATTCTCCATCCACGGACGAAAAGAAATCTCTTTTTTATAGTTTACCTCCTGCAACAAGGTTGGAGCACTTTTCAACACTACATAAGCATTTTTATCGGCCACCTGTTTGCCCTGAAAAGCAATCGTGCGCTCATACATTTTATGTTTATTCGCCCCGTTGATACGGATGGGTGACAAACGAAGCAGGTAATTGTCCTTGCGCAAAACGGGAGTCAGTATCAATGTCTGATAACGTCCGACAGACAGGCCGCTCAATAAAATATCCATATCCAGTTTTAAAAGGTTACCTTCTACCTCAGCCTTATTCTGTTTGATATTAATCAGGCCGTTATAAGTAGTAGCCGGAGCTTCCGTCTGTGACTGTGCCTGAACCGGGAACAGCAGTGCGACCAGCAGAAAAATAAATATATAGACCGGAGTTTTCATCGTTCACTTATTTAATTATATATACAATACTGACACCGAGTTTAGTCGGTCCGAAATAGTTATTACGGTATTTATAAGCCGGTTCCTTATCCGCAGGGTAAGCCGACTTGTCATACTCAAAATGCAGGAAGCCGACTCCCGCCGAAAACTCGATGTTCCAATGCGGAGAAAGATACAACTGATATCCGTAAGAGATACCACCGCCATAGGCATTGCCGTCGTAAGCAAAATCCTTTTTCATCACCGACATGAAATTCACATGAGACATATCGTAGTCCATATAAACGCCATGAACTCCGAAATAATGGCCGTTAAACTTTTCATGCAGCCAGTAACGTGCCTCGGGTTGCACCATCCAATGCTTCCACAACTTGTCGCTCGCAACATCCCAGCCATTATAATTGCCGGAGATATCCAGCGACCAATGTCGGTTGAAAGCAATTTCGGTACCCAAGTTCACTGTTGCAGTTGCATCATACAAAATATTAGACTTGACCGCCACAGTCTGCGCTTTCGCTCCCCACCCGATACCGCACAACAACAGTGCGATGAATAATACTTTTTTCATATCAGTGTCTTTTCTCTACATGCTTTAAAATCTATTAGCACACAAAGATAGAAAAAAGAAATATAAAACATTAGAGACAACCAAATTATACGTAACTTTGTAATTTAAATAATAAGGCATGAGAATCAAATATATTATATATAGCGTTTTGTTCGCACTATTACTGGGAAGTTGCAGTAAAGAAGACATCGAGATAAAAGGACCAGCCAAACGAACAGTACTTGCTTATATGATTGCCAGTACCAATCTTGGTAGTGATATACGTGCCAATATCAGACAAATGATGACAGTCGCCTCCAACAAAGCACTCAACAGAGGAAATCTGGTTGTATATTATTCGGAAAGCA
>Ga0129316_1000748_pt1 | contig 15765 bp, 18 predicted proteins | sample Cm1ome_2_FD_94429 | JGI IMG/M metagenome (GOLD analysis project Ga0129316, IMG submission 94429) | Eastern black-and-white colobus group fecal microbial communities from Wisconsin, USA - Cm1022B metagenome | ecosystem: Host-associated > Mammals > Digestive system > Large intestine > Fecal...
AATTTAAATATCTTAGAAAATAACTTAGTATTAACTTCTTTTGCTCTTGAAAAGAATATAATTAATCCTATTACAATTATATTAATAACATAACCTAGTATTACTACTTTTTTAAGCAAGAATGTATCAGGTATTACATCAAATATTTTATTTAATAATAAACCTATTGTACCTGCGATTATAAGTGCAAATTGATATGTAATAAAGTTTTGTATTAAAGCATTTAACGAATCACTTACTTTTATTTTTTCTTTATTTAACATATATATTTGAAATGGTTGTCCACCTGAATTGAATGGTGTAATACCATTAAAGAATAATCCCATTACCATTAGTTTAAAACATGATGAAAATTTATAATTATTATCTACTTCCTTTAAAAATCTATGTTGTGCTAAACTTTGAAAAAATATATTTATAAGCATACATAAAGCTACTAATAATAACCAAAAAAAATTAATATGTTTAAAATAGTGCATTGCACCATGAAAATCATCTTTTAAACTGAAAAAGATGACTATAAACGATACTAATACTAACAAAATTATATTAAACTTATACTTCTTCATATTAATCCTCAATTATTCCAGGTAATTTCTTTCCTTCTAAATATTCTAGAGTTGCTCCTCCACCAGTTGATAAAATAAATTTATTATCTTTTAAATATTTATTAACAGATGATACAGTATCTCCACCACCTATTATAACTAATCCATTTACTTTATTTAATTCTTCTAATATAGTTTTAGTTCCATAACTATATCCTTCTTCTTCTAATCCAAGTGTACCATTAAAGAATATAGTTTTAGAATTTTTAATTACTTCAATAAAATCTTTAACAGATTCATAACCTATATCATAACCTATATTATCATCTTTCATATCTTTAATAGATATACATTCTTTAGTTTCTATAAAATTATCTTTAATTAATACTATTTTATCACTATATTTATCTAGTAAATCTTTTGCATAAGATATATATTCCTCTTCATAAATAGATGATCCTATATTTTCATTATTAGCTTTTAAAAAAGTATATACCATTGCACCACCAATTAATAATTTATCAACTTTTTTAATTAAATTATCAATAACCTTAATTTTATCAGATACTTTTTTACCACCCATAATAACTGTATATGGTCTATCAGGATTATCTAGTTTTCTTAAATTATTAATTTCTTCTTCTACTAATAATCCATTACACGATTCTAAATATTTAGATATACCTACATTAGAAGCATTACTTCTATGACAAGTACCAAAAGCATCATTAATAAATACATCTCCAAATGATGCGAAATATTTACTTAATTCAGGATCACAATTACTCTCTTTATTATTATCTAAATCAAAGAATCTAGTATTTTCTAATAATACTATTTTATTATCATTAATAATACTTTCAATATCATCTTCATAAGTACAGAATTTAACATCTATACCAAGTAATTCACTTAATCTATCACTAACTATTTTTAAACTATTTTTTTCTTTATCTGAAGCATCTTTAATTCTTCCAAGATGAGATAGCAAAATAACTTTAGAAGCTCTATCTAAAGCATATTTAATTGTATCTAAAGCTTTAACTATTCTAGTATCATCTACTATTTTGTTATTACTAATTGGGACATTAAAATCACATCTAATAATAACTCTTTTATTTTGCATATCTATATCTTTAACTGTTCTCATAATACTTCCTCTATATACATTATAACACCTTTATATAAAAGAAAAAATAGGAATTTTATTCCTATTTTACATTATTCATTGCCTTCATCATTTGATTAATTTGTTTTTGAGTTGGTGTTCTACCCATTTGACTCATCATTATCTTAATCATTTGTTCATTTATTGGTGGATTTTTCTTTAAATATCTTTGCATAACAAATCTTGCTACAAAGAAACCTATAACTAGTCCAACTAATAGACCAAGGCCAATTAATAATAGATCATGTACCATATTAATCCCTCCAACACTAATTATACATATAATTACTATTATAAGCAAGTAATTTTAGTTTTTAAATCTTCTAAATAAAAATAATCTTTATTATCAAAATCTATTAAAAAATAATTATCATTAATAGAATATAAATCTTTAAAAAATGTAGATATATTATTATTAGTAACTATTTTAATATATGTATTATTAACTATTAATATACTATTCTCTATTTCATTAGATAGTTCATGATATATACCTATTTTTTTATAATAAAAATCATTTAAATGGTTTCTAATAATATAATCATTAATTAATTTTTTATTAATAGTTTTAGTTATTCTTTTATATAATTTATTTACTCTGTCTTTATCTTTTATATTAGATAATCTAATACTATTAAGTAATTTATATATATTATTACTCTTCTTATTATACATAGTCTTTAATTCATCATTTATTTTAAATATATAATATGTTCTCATATAATCACCATAATCATTTTAAAATAAATAATATGAAAAATTTGTCAAAAAAAAGTTTACTTAAGTAAACTTTTTATTCTTTCAATAATACTATCTATATCTAGTTTCATAGAACTAACTATATCTTCTTTAGATGCAGATACTGCAAACTTATCCACAGTAAATAAATATCTAGAACTTGGAACAAATTTTTCAAATCCAAATGGATGACCAAATTCTAATACAAATATTGGTACACCTAGTGGGAATAATTCATTTTTATATGCGATTGGTTGCATATTTAATAATTCCATACATGGCATACTAATTACTCTTACATCTATTCCTTCACCAAGTAATTTTACTTGTACTGATTTTGCAAGTTGAACTTCTGCTCCTGTAGCAACTATAACTGCTCTTGGCATACCTTTTTCTTTTCCTGCTATATAAGCTCCCTTTAATACTAATGAAGTATTAGTACCTTGTTGAGCTTTTATTTCAGTTTTTGGAAGTGTAATTGCTGCTGGTAATCTATATTTTAATAATATATCCCAAGTACCAATTAACTCTTTTATATCAGCTGGTCTAAATACAAATAAATTAGGTATTGTTCTAAGCATAGCAAGTTCACTCATAGGTTGAATAACTGGTCCATCAGAACCTACTGTTATTGAATCATGAGTAAATATATATGTTACTGGTAAATTCATTAAAGCACTCATCTTAATTGATGGCATTGCTCTAGTAGCTAAATTCAAATGAGTAGCTACATATGGTCTAAAACCTGAAACAGCAAGTCCATTCATAATAGACCCCATAGCTTCATTTCTTCCAGCAAATAATATGTTTTTACCATCTAACTTATTATATAGTAAATCTCCTTTATTATCTAAATATGTTCTAGTAGATGTAGATAAATTAGCAGATCCACCTATAAAATTATAAACATTATCACTAATAACATTCATAACTCTATGATTACTATCTCTAAGTAATTCTTTATTTTCAAAATCTATCTCAAAATTAACTTTTGATAAATCAAAATTAACATTATTGAAATTAATATTATTAATTTCTACTACTTGATCAGGTAATAATATTTTTTTATATTCTTCATATAATAATTTCCATTCATCATATAATTTATTACCTCTATTAACTATTTGATCCCTTATATAAGATGCTGGTTCTTTTAATAATGTAAATGGTATACTTCCTGCACCTATTTTTACTTTATATGCATCTATATCTTCTTTTAATATAGGTTCACTATATACTTCAGGTTTACCTTGCTTATTAAGACCATCTCCCAAAGTATTTTTAATAATAATTATACTAGGTAAACTAGTAGATGCTTTTGCTTTTTTAATAGCATTACTAATTTCATTAACTGAATTACCATTTTTTACATTAATAACTTGCCATCCTAAAGAAGAAAATCTTCCAGACACACTTTCTTTAAATGTTCTAGTTATGTCTCCATCCTTAGTTATTTTAGTTGAATTATATAAAACAATTAATTTGCCAAGTCCATATGCTCCTGCAAATGAAGCAGCTTCATAACTAATTCCTTCTGTCAAATCTTCATCATCAACTAATACATAGGTATAATAATCAAATAATTTATTAAGTCTAACTTTATCAAGCATACCTTTTCTTTTATAGTTATACTTTTCTTCATATATTTTTTCTGCTAAAGCAATACCTGCAGCAGATGCTAAACCTTCTCCAGGAAAACCAGTAGCAATATCGATTCCAAAAGTAGTTGTTTCAGGAGTAGCAGGTAGTTTTCCACCTAATTTTCTGTAGTTTTTTATATCTTCAATCATTAATGGATAACCACTTAAAAACATAGTAGAATATAAAGCTTCAATAGAATTAACAGAACTAAGTACAAATCTATCTCTATTTATCCAATCACTCATAGATGGATTTATATTTAAATGTTTAGTAAATAACGTATATAAAATTGGTGCAGAAGATAAAGCACTTCCCGGATGTCCTTGTCCAGAATTCATAATCATATCAAGTGCTAAATTTCTAATAACATTAACAGCTTTATTATCCATAAAAATTCTCCCTATATTCTTTTTCTATTCTAAATAAAATTATACCAAAAAAAAAAGAATAAATAAATAGTAAATTATTCTAATTATTAGAAATATTGGAATTAATAGTATAATTTTGAGCTAGATTAGCTTTATCAACTTCCTCAACCCTATTACTTAAAATAAAACTAAATACAATTCCAAATACAAATATTAATAAAACAGATAAAATTTCTTTCATACTCCTCACCTCTACATCCATAATATACCATACAGTTGTTCGTGTCAATATTATTTCATACATTTGTTTGACAAATTGTAAAATGTATGTTATTATTGAATTGTAATAAGGAGGTATATATGGAAAAACTAACTGCTAGACAAGCAAGAGTTTTAAACTTTTTAAAACAAAGTATTGCTGAAAATGGTTATCCACCTACTGTTAGAGAAATATGTAAAGCTTTAGATTTATCATCCCCTGCTACTGTTCAATGTCATTTAAATACACTTGAAGAAAAAGGATATATTAAAAAAAGTAGTTTAAAAAACAGAACAGTTGAATTATTAGTAGAAAATGAATATGTACAAAAAGATGTTGTAGATGTTCCTCTACTTGGTAAAGTTACTGCAGGATCACCTATTGAAGCAATAGAAATGCCAGATGAATTCTTTACTTTACCAGCATATTTAATTCCAAACAAAAAAGAAGTATTTACTCTTAGAGTAGATGGTACTTCTATGATTAATGCTGGAATCCATGATGGAGATATAGTAATAGTTCAAAGACAAGTAACTGCTAATAATGGTGATATTGTAGTTGCTATGACAGAAGATAATGAAGTAACACTAAAAACATTTTATAAAGAAGATAATCACTTTAGATTACAACCAGAAAATGATACTATGGCACCTATAATACTAGATAAAGTATATATAGTTGGTAAAGCTATAGGATTATATAGAAAGTTATAAAAAAAATACACTTTAAAGTGTATTTTTTTATTATCTTAATCTAGTGTATATAGATTTATAGAATTTACTCCATGTTTGTTTAGATTCTTTATTTGGATGACCATAATGATTGTTCTTTCCAACTGGTATTGAATGGTTAGTACATATAAAAAAAGAACTATCATAAATGATAATTCCTATTAAACTAGACTATCTTCATCAATCAAAGGGACAATATCTATGGCCGGTTCTTCATATGGATGTACTTTTCTTAATTCTGATATTACATGTTTTGCCTTTTGTATCTCGCAGACAACTTCAAGTTTATCTTCTTGGACAATCTCTAACTTATTTTTTTCTCCTAAGTAAGGATTAGCAGCTTCATTTGGTATAAACGTTCCTAGTGATTTAACACAAGTAGTACAATAAGTATAATTTGATCCAGATAAAGTACCTGCTCCAGCATTGCAAACAGCGTTTCTAATATCTTTTGTATTTTCAGTAGGCACTGTAACAATAATTTTTACTTTTTTTATTTCTATATTCACAATATTTATCACCTGCTAATATTATATCATACTTACGGACTACAAGTTTCTATTTTTAATTTATTATTTTTAATTTTAAACATGATACTACCATCTTGATCTGTTCTATATATCTTTGAATTTTTTAATGTATTTAATGCCTCTTTATTTGGATGACCATACCTATTATTCTTTCCAACACTAATTATTGAATATTTAGGATTAATATCATCTATAAAATCTTTCCCACTACTTGTTTTAGACCCATGATGTCCTACTTTTAAGACATCTATATCAGGTAAAATATATTTATCTAGTATTTCTTTTTCTTTAGTAACAGATGCATCACCCATAAACATAAACTTATAGCCATTTAGTTCTGTATAAATAACATTACTGTTATCATTTTCATTATCGTATTCCTTTGTCTGTAAGAAATATAATTTATTATTATCAATATTTAATTCTTTAATACACGAATAATATTTTATTCTTTTTTTATCTAATACTTTAATTAGTTCTTTTTCTAAATCATTAAATTCACCACAATTAAAGATTACTTTTTCAACTTTAAAATTATTTACTAAATTAATTGCTTCTCCCATATGGTCAAAGTCTCCATGAGTAATAATTAAATAATTTATTTTCTTAACTCCAATAGATTTAAAAAAAGTAATATTATCTTTAGATATATTTTTATAAATATTTCCACCAGTATCTATTAATATATTTTTATTTTTGTATCTAAGTAATGCTGAGTCCCCTTGGCCTACATCTATATAATATATTCTTGGGATGAATACATATATATTTAATATATAAAATATAATAATTAAATATATTAATATATAATTATATTTTTTATTAAATAAGATTATATAATATATTATTATTAATATTATTGGTATCTTACTAAATGATATATTTAATATATCTATATTATTAAAATACAAAGATATATTTTCAAATATATTTATTAATATATTATATATATTATCTATAGGTATAATTATATTTATAATAGATAAAGGAAATATAATAAAAGAAACTATAGGTATATATAAAATATTAAATATAATACTAAAAAAATTTATACTATAATTATTATTAATTAATAAAGGAATACTTGTTAGGAAAGATATTATTGATATTATAAGTAATCTTTTTATATATGATTTATTTTCTAAAAGATAAGAATAATAAATGATTGAGTAACTCACTAAAGAATTAAATCTAAAACCAGTATCATTTATATAATAAGGGTTAATTATAAGTAATAAGATTAATATAATAATTAATCTATCTTTAGATTTTATATTTAATTTATACTTATTATTTATATTAGAAAATATCTTACTTAAACAAGATCTAATTATTGATATTTGATAATTAGTTAGAAATATAAATAATATAAAAAATAAGTATATTATTATATTTTTATATTTAAATTTATATAATAATTTATTTAATATTAAACATAATAAACTTATATGCATTCCTGATATACAAAATAGATGTATAATACCTAAATTAGTATAAACATCTTTATTATCTAGACTAGATTTATCACCTAGTATAAATACTTTTAAATAGTCTCTATTCTTATGTTTATCAATATTTTTATATATTATATTTTTTAATATATAAAATATATTTTGATTACTTTTAATTAGTTTAATATTATTAGATTTCATCACATAATTAATTTTTTTATTTTTTAAATAATCCCTATAATTAAAAAGATTAAATATTGTATTTTTATTAGGTATATATAAATTACCCTCTGCTTTAATATAATCATTAAAATTATAGTTAGTATCATCAGTATATACAATTATTTTTTCTTTACCTTTTATTACTAATTTATTATCATTTATTTCTCTTACATATCCATATATTTCTTTAGTATTTAGATTATATTTTGATTTAGGTTTATAAATATTAATAAATAAAATACAAAAAAGTATAATAAATAATAAAACATATTTATTATACTTCAATATAATCTTTAATTTTTTCATATAGAGAATCCCCTATACCTTTAACATTTTTAATATCATCTATAGAAGTGAATGTATTATTATTTCTATATTCAATAATAGAATCAGCCTTACTTTCACCAATTCCTGGAATAGTTTGTAATTCTTCTTTAGACGCATTATTTATATTAATTTTACTAGATATAGAATTTGTATTATTTTGATTTAGACAAGCATCATTATTTTCATCTGGGCATATTATTCTTTTTTCTATTTCTTTAATGATAGTTTTTGCTGGAACCATCTTATCTTTATATGCCATTATTTCATCTTTTGTATAAACAATAATATACATTTCGTCTTCTACTTTTTTACTTAGATTAAGTACACTTGTATCTGCATCTTCTCTTAAATCACCTGCGGTTATTATTGCATCAATAATTCTAGATCCATAATCTACTTCATATACACCTGGATTATTAACTGCACCTTTTATATCAACATATACTGTTTTTGGATTAGTTTTAACTATTTCTTCAGCTTGTACATTTTCACCATCAAATATACAAAATAAAGTTATCCCAAATAGTACAAATAATATAAATATACTAAAAATATTTATTATTTTTTTATGCATAAAAAAACACCTCCTATTCTTTATATACTCGAAAAGTCAGTGTTTTTCCCCCAATTTTAATAAAAAAAATAAATTATTTTAATATTACTATTGTTTGTCCTATATTAAAATCTAAATAAAACGAATCTACTCTTTTATCTTTTTTTAAATAATCATGAACAAAGTCTCTTAATATATTAGTTCCTTTACCATGAATTATTACTAATTGTTTATGGTTTAATTTAATATTATCATTAATAAAATCATTAATTAAAAAGGCCGCACTATCCCTATTCTCCCCATGTAAATCAATGGTAGGTAGGTTTACTGTGAAAGGATCAATAAATTTTCCCATTATCTTCTCTTTTTATTATCAGGTTTTAGAGTTAATGTTTTAGATTTTGCCTCACCAAGTGATTTTAATTCATTATTTATTACTTTAACTCTATTAGTATTATTCAATATTTCTTTTTCACAATTAGAGCAGAAAACATGCGCACTTTCTCCTGGATTTAATATTACATCATAAGATGTTCTAATACCACAAATTTCACATGTTGTATAACCAACAGCATTCTCTCTTCTTCTAGAATCATTTTTTAGTTTAGGTCTTTTCTTTCTAACATACTCTAGTTGTTTCTCTAACTTAGCCTTTTCTGCATTTAATTTCTCGATTTTATTCTTTTTACTATTAAATAAATCCATATATACCTCCCTAAATTAATACTTCATATTTAAATAATTAGATTCTTTTGATAAACCTGGCATAGTAATTACATTACCCATATATAAAACTATATACCCCGCACCATTATATACTTTGACATCTGTGATAGTCATAGTAAAATCTTTTGGATAATTAATTAACTTTTCATTATCACTAATTGAATATGGTGTTTTACATACACATATTGGTAATTTCTTATCTATATTATCAAGTTTATTTTTTATTTCATCACTATATACAATTTCTTTTGCATTAAACATATTTTTAATTTTATCTATCTTTGTATATATATCATCTTCTAAATTATATATTTCAAAGTGTTTAGAATTTTCTTTTGAATTGATTACTTCATTTGCAAGTTCAATGCATCCATCTTCACCATCACTATGCATTGTTGAAACACATAATTTTAAATTATATTTATTTAAATAATCTTTTATAAGATTTATTTCTTCTATAGTATCATTATCAAATTTATTTAAAGATATAATTAAATTATCAGTAAATTTACTCATATTTTTAATATGATATTCTAGATTATCTAATCCTTTAACTAAATCATTATTACCATGATATTTCAAAGCTTTAATAGTAATATTTAATACAATTATATCTGGATAAATATTACCCTTTCTTCCAAGTATATCAATAAATTTTATTGCGCCTGTATCAGAACCAAAACCAGCTTCTGTGATTAAATAATCACTTAAACTAAGTCCTAGTTTAATAGATCTAATACTTGATGATCCATAAGATATATTTGCGAATGGACCAGTATGAACAAATACTGGATTATCATATAATGTTGATACTAGATTAGGTTTAAAAGCATCTTCTAATACATATAATAATGAATCAGTCATATTTAATTCTTTTAAATATATTTCTTTATTATCTTTAGTATAACCAATTAATATATTATCTAAATTATTTCTTAAATCATCTATTGTTTCAGATAAACCAATTATACTCATTATTTCAGATGCTGGTGTAATAACAAATGATGTTTCTTTTCCATTAATAGTTACTTTTCTTAAGCTTCTATCATTTATATCTAAACATCTATTAAAATTAATTTTATCTATACCTAGTTCATTACCTTGATATATATGATTATCAATTACAGCGCAAATTAAGTTGTTCGCATATGTAATCGCATGAAAATCACCAGTAAAATTCATATTAATTTTAGTATCATTTTTTAGATTCGCTTTACCTGAACCAGTAGCTCCACCTTTTTTACCAAATACTGGTCCCATAGATGGTTCTCTAAGTGATCCAATAGCATTTATACCAAGTTTATTTAGTGAATCAACTAATCCAATAGATGTAGTAGTTTTACCTTCACCACTATTAGTTGGACTAATACTAGTTACCAAAACTAATTTACCTTTTTTATCACCTTTTATATAATCTACTTTTGATATATCTTCGCCATATAAAGTATAATTTTTAATATTTAATTTTTCTAATAAGTTAATCATTGACAAATCAATCACCTAACTTAATTATACTACAAAAAATAAAAAGTAGTAATTAAGTTTTAAAAAATTTCATATATTTTATTGAAAGGAAAAATAAATATGGAAACAATTAAAGTGTCATCAAAATCAAATCCATCTTCAGTAGCTGGAGCACTAGCAAATGCACTTAGAGAAAAAGATACTCTAGAAATCCAAGCAATAGGTGCTGGTGCATTAAATCAATCTATAAAAGCTATTGCGATTGCTAGAGGATTTGTTGCCCCTACAGGTAAAAATTTAGTAGTTATTCCTGCATTTACAAATATATTAATTGATAATGAAGAAAAAACTGCGATTAAACTTATTGTAGAAACTTTATAGTTTCTACTTTTTTTATATCATCAATATCTTCTATATTTATTTTAGTATTAGATACTACTATATAATATCTATTTATTTCTCTAAGTAATCCTATTAATTCTAATGTTTCAAATTCATAAAAATATCTAACAATTACTTTATCATTAATATTAATCTTCTTAATTTCATTTTTAATATCATAATTATTTATACCTTTTTCATGTTTTTCTTCTTCTCTTCTTAATGCTTCATTAAGACCTTTCATCGCATCAAAAGGCATAAATAATTTTGCTCTACTATCTTGCATTATGACCTCCTATATAATTATTTCTAATTCTCATAGTGGCATTTTCATCTAAACTAATACATCTAAGTAAAGAATTCTTACCAAACTTATTTTTAATATCATTAACAGTATTTTCTAGTTCATAACTATCATCATCTATTTTTGAAAATAAATCTAATTGTTCAATTTTTTTATCACTTAAATTATTAAAAGAAATCCCTATTCTTCTAATAATATTAGTATCCATTATATAATCATATTCATTTAATACTAATTCTTTTATTCTTTTAAAACTATTAGTAGAATTAACATTAACACTAAAATGAATATAATCATAATCACTTAATGATATATGTACTGATACATTATCTGTATATTTTTTTCTCTTAACGAGTTCTAATACTAAATTATCAAGCATTTCTATTACAATTACTCTAGCTTCTTTTTTATTATAATTTCTAAATAATATTTGACTACTACTAATAGATGTATCCTTAGGTTTATACTTTTTTATTTCTTTTATAGTAGTAGGTTCTATACCATTAGCATGATCAATTAAATATAAAGCATTTACTCCTAATTCTTTATAAAGAATACTAGGATTAGTATTTAATATATCTCTCATAGTTTTTATATGATGTTTATATAATCTATTTTGTATACCTCTACCTATTTGCCAAAAATCTGTTAAAGGGGTATGATCTAATAATTTTTCTTTATATAATTTTTCATCTAAATAACCTATGTTACTCTTGTCATGTTTAGATAATATATCTAAAGCTATCTTAGCAAGATACATATTAGTACCAACACCTGCAGTAGCAGTTATACCAGTCTTCTTATATATATCACCCATTATCTTTTTAGCTAAACTAACTCCATCCATTTTATATAAATTTAAATAGTTAGTAACATCTAAAAATGCTTCATCTATTGAATATACATGTATATCATCTTTAGAAACATAATCTAAATAAATACCATATATTTTAGCAGAATACTCTATATATTTTTTCATTCTAGGTTTAGCAATTATAGGTTTAACATCTTTTGGTATTTCATATATTCTACATCTATTTTTAATACCTCTAGATTTCATTTTAGGACTTATTGCAAGACATATAGCACCTTTATTTCTCTTTATATCAGCAACTACTAAATCTGTTTTAAAAGGATCTAAATCTCTTTCAACACACTCAACAGACGCATAAAAAGTTTTTAAATCGATAATAATATATGTCTTCATTTCAATCACCATTTATATTATACATTCGTTCGTATTTTAAAGTCAATCGAACAAATAAAAAAAAAGAGAAATATTATTAATATTTCTCTTTATCATTTAATTCTTTAGTTCTTCTTACATACATTAAAGTATGTCTTTTTATAGATTTCATTTCTCCATCAAAGAAAACCATTTTCTTAGAAATTTCATTTTTACGATTATAAAAAGAATCTATTTGAGTATATACTTTACTAGCAATATTATTAATCCTATTTGCTATTCTATCCTCTTTTTCTCTACCATATTTTGAATAATCAGTGACTAGATCAAATAATGGAAATGGAGTTATTTTATCAAACATTTCTTTTTCAGATACTAGAAAATCAAATCTTAGTTTTCTATTAATTAACCAAAGCATATCATTAGATAGATTATCACTATCAAACATTTTATATGTGCCTCTATAATTATAAGCATCTTCTATCTTATCTACTATTTTTCTTACTCCGTCATGAGCATAAAAGTCATTCAAATATTTAGATATATTTTCTTTTAATTCAGGTAATTCTTTTCTAATTAAATCATTTTTTTCTTCAATTCTTTTACTAGAAAACTTAATTTTATCATTAAACATTGCTCTTCTAACTTCACTATAATCTTTTTCTTCATTATCCATTAATTTTCTATATAAAAATGGCTCAAAATATCCCATATCTTTTATTATATTTTTATCTCCAACTTCTTCAAATATAATATCACCTGTATCTATATTAAATACTTGTTTAGAGTAAAAATAATCTTGTATTTTATATATTTCTATAGCATTGTTATCATGATCAACCTTAATTAATTCACCAAATGGTCCTGGGATTATATCTAATGAATCGAATACATTTTCGTTATTCTTTTTAATCGCAGAATCAATTATTTGGTGTGTTTGAATTATTTGTGGATCAATACCAATAGTCTTTAATGTAAATAAAAAAGTATTATATTTTGATATTTCATCATTACGCATAATAATCCCCCTTTTTTATGGCCTATATAATACCAAATAATTAATTATATGTCAAAAAAAAAGACTTATTCTATTAAACCTAGAATAAATCCTTCTACTTCTCTTACTTTTTCATAATTTTTAGCTATTTGATTATAACAACGATTCCATTCATCTAAATCTTTATTTTTAAAATCATTATTATTCTTTTTAAAATCTGTTATCTTTTGAATTGCGATTGATTCAAGTGATGAAGATAATCTTTTTAAATCTATATCATTTAAATTAGCATTTTTAACTTCTTCTTTTATTTCATTTAAATCTTTATTATTTATTAAATCGAATATTAAATCATCATATACTTCATTTTGTATTTTTAATTTTAAGCTTAGTTCTTCCTTTTTATTATTATAATCTTCTTTAGACATCTTACCTTGATTAAATGTAAAATCTAATTCATTTTCATCTGATTTGATTTGCATTTCTTTAATGTCTTTTTCAGATGATAACATGTAAAAAGGTTTTAAACTTCCATCTTTGTTATATTTGATATTTAATATTTCATAATTTTCTATATTATCTCTCATTCTACTTCCTCTATTTTCATAAAGTTTGTATAATTAACAGATTGTAATGGGAATGAACCAATTATTACTATTTTATCTCCACCATGTAAATCTAGTATACTTTTACTCATATCCATTGATAATTTAACTAGTTCATCTGTTGTTTCAGCATAACCTACTGAAGCTGGAATTATACCATAATTAATAGATAATCCTCTAACTACTTTAGAGTTAGGAGAAATCGCAACTACAGGACAACTTGGTCTAAAATTACTAATATCTTTAGCAGTTTGACCAGATAATGTTGAACATATAATTGCTTTAGCATTTACTATATTTGCTGAATCAACTGAAGAAAATGCGATAGCTTTCGCAATATTAATTTCTTTATCTTTAGTCATATCTAAAAGAATATCATTATAATCAATATCTTCTTCTATTTCCCCAATAGTTTTATTCATTACCTTTACTGTTTCCACAGGATAACTGCCTACTGCAGTTTCTTCTCCAAGCATTAATGCATCTACTTTATCTAGTACTGCATTTGCTATATCAGATACTTCTGCTCTTGTAGGTCTAATATTATCTTTCATAGAAGATAACATTTCTGTTGATATAATACAAACTTTTTCTTGTTTCTTTACTAATTTAGTTAATTTCTTTTGTAGTGGTGGTATTTTTTCAACATTCATTTCTATTCCAAGATCACCTCTTGAAATAACTATTCCATCACTAACTTTTAGTATTCTATCTATTTCATCTAATGCTTCTTTATTTTCTATTTTAGAAAATAATTGAATATTATTATCATTTAGACTTATTAATAAGTCATTAACATCAAGTACATCTAACTCTTCTTTAACATTAGATAGAGTTAAATAATCTACTTGCATTTCTACGGCGAACTTAACAACTCTTTTATCATATTCTGATAAAAAATCTGTAGTTATACTAGCACTTGGAATATTGACAACTGATTCAGATATAATATCTCCATCATTTTCAATTTTGCACACTAAAATATCTACATCTTTAGAAACTACACTTAGTTTAACAGATGCATTATTAATATATATTTCATCACCTACTGATACATGACTAACAACTTCTTTATCATCAATAGATATTATTTCACTATTACCAATAATTCCATTATTTACTATTGTAATTAATTTATCTTTTTCTAAATGAATAATAGGTTTTTCTAAACCGTTTAATCTAAGTTCAGGACCCTTAGTATCAAGCATTATACCCATTTCTTTCTTTTCTTCAAAAGATAATTTTCTTATATTTAAAATTATTTCTTTAGCTTCTTCAAATGTTGAATAAGCCATATTAATTCTAAATACTGAAACCCCTTCCAATGCCATCTTTTTTAATATTTCATAATCAGATGAACTTGGACCAATAGTAGCTACTATTTTCGTTTTATTCATATCATTCACCTATTATAATTATACTATAAAAAAAAAGAAGAATAAATATTATTATTGAATTAGTCAACAAAAAGTAGACACTAAAAAAGAATTTTTAGAACCCTAGTTCAGTTTTATACTGAATTGGGGTTTTATAATCTAATGAACATGCTAACCGTTCATTATTATA
>Ga0129316_1000753_pt1 | contig 15623 bp, 8 predicted proteins | sample Cm1ome_2_FD_94429 | JGI IMG/M metagenome (GOLD analysis project Ga0129316, IMG submission 94429) | Eastern black-and-white colobus group fecal microbial communities from Wisconsin, USA - Cm1022B metagenome | ecosystem: Host-associated > Mammals > Digestive system > Large intestine > Fecal...
TGAAACAAACTGCAAATCTGAAACAAACTGCAAATCTGAAACAAACTGCAAATCTGAAACAAACTACTTTGCTAATAGTAATACTATTATTATTTATAGGTTGGATAAAAGCTGATGCAATGAATGATAATAGAATTCATTGTGTGGTATTGAATACTCAAGGAAATCCAATACCTTTTGCTAATGTGATGGTTTTTAAAGATCAAAAAGATACGATTCCTAATAAAATCTTGACTGCTGATAACCAAGGAAAATTTAAATTGGATATGGATGTCCCAATTTGGCTTAAAGTGTCTTGTATGGGATATGAAACGGAAAGCCTAATCATAAGAAATGTAGATAGCAAAAGCGTTCAAATCAAACTAAGATCATCGGAAAATATGCTAAATGAGGTTGTTGTAGAAGCAGCTAATGTTTTCTTGAAAGACGATAAGATGGTGATTCTTCCTACTTCATTGCAAAAGCGAAACGCCTATGATGGGTATAGCATGCTGGCACTAATGTCCATTCCAGGATTATATGTTGATGTTGTAGATAAGGCAGTGTCAACTAGAGGAAACGGAACCTTGATATGCATTAATGGGCGTGAGGTGAAATCAGATGAAATCGCAACTCTAAATCCTCAGGATATTAAGCGGATTGATTATTATAAAGATTTTTCGCCAGCCCATCCAACGGCCAGCTCTGTGATAGATTTTATCATGAAAGATAGAAATCATGGTGGACTATTATATTTAAACGGGAATCAACACTTGAATCTACTGAAAGGTAATGATTTGTTGGATTGGAAGCACTATCGAAAAGGACAAGAATTTAATGTTCAATTTTCTGACAACTATTTCCATTTTAAGCCAAAGGAGGGTGACAACACCTTGGTTGGAATGCAGTTTAATGATCGTACTGTATTGAAAGGTGATAAAATACTGGCATCACCTAAGCACAATAATGCTTTGACAGGGAAACTCTCATATTTGAAGCAATGGAAAAAAGATATGTTTCAAATAGCTGGGTATCTAAGTAAGAATCATGAGTGGCATCAAAAAAACATGCAAGAATCTTTTGATGGAATTGATAGAACGTCAACAGATGTAAAGCATAAAGATTATAGTTCTTATGCGTTGCAGTTGTATTATCAACGAAGAACGAAAAAGTCAATTTTTAAGGTTAAGATAAACGGTAGTTATAGTGAAACGGATTTGACAAGAAAGTATAACTCGTTAACTAATATAAATGCGATTACAAATGAAAAGTTTTATCATGTTAGCCCAAGTGTACTCTATGGATTGCGTATAGGTAAGCAATTAGTATTTGTGGATGTTAATTACTCCTACGACCAGACGAAGAGTAATTATAATGAGAACGGTAAACTATCTACGAATAAATTGAATTATGACCAAGCAATCATTACCATTGGAGATAATATACAACTAACTAAAAAACTAAAGATGACCCCCCAGTTGTCGGAAAGAATAATGACGATAGATAACGGAAGAAATCCGTCCTATACTAAATGTTATTTGGTGCCATCTTTGTTTTGGCAAGCGAATTTGGCTTCTCGTAAGACGTTAAGTGGTAAAATTGGAGGTGGAGTGTATGACCCACAGATAAAATATTATAATGACTCAGAGCAGACATTGGATAAATACCAAGTTTTGAAAGGTAATACTGATATTAAGACGAGCAGTACTTTCCTGTCAAATATAACATACAATAGTCTTCATAAATGGGGTATGATAGAGCTGTTTGCGCAATATGAGAATACAAGTAAGCTCTTGTTTGAAGATGTGTATTATGATCAAGAAAGGGAATTGTTTGTTCATCGGTATGAAAATGGGGGACTTTATGAGCGCTTTCTTATCAATGGTGCCATTCAATATAATCTGATACCCAAAAGATTGAGTTGGTTAGGGACTGTTGAGTACACTTATAGTATTGAGAGAACATATCCTTCACTTACTAATAGCAAAGTGATGTTTGGAACTATTCTTACATACATGTGTAAGAATGCAAATGCTAAAGTAGAATTGCTTTCTCCGACTTCTGTCCTTTCTATGGGAACGAGAATTAAAAATCCGATGTCATTAAAAATTGCATTGGGATATAATTATAGGAATTGGCATTTTACGATAAATATAAAGAATCCTTTTATGAATAATAAAACGACTATAGAGTACAATAGGGATAGGTATTATAAGAATGCACACCAATTTAGCCCACGTATTTCTACAAATATGTTTACTATAGGATGCAGCTATCGCATTTCGTATGGAAAGAAACACAGTTTTCAAGATGTGGAATTAGATAATAAGGAGCGTTCTGGAGTCTTGGAATATGATAAATAGAGTCCTGGAATATGATAATCTACTGAGCCTCTTTTTAATGGGGCTCAGTAGATTTGGTATCAATGAACCACGATGGCTTATTTCCTGAATCGTTTGGCGATAGCAGCGTAACCGCAGCGTTGGCAAAGGGGCTCCACTGCCATGTGGTTGGTGAATCCTCGATAGATGGCGAGGGCACGTGGCGATGAAAGAATGTGGTCGAGACTTTGCTCAAATAGATTGCCCAAACTGAGATTTCCATCATGGTCCAGACTGCAAGGCACAACGGTTCCATCTACAAGAATACCTATTTGGTTGCGCAACGCATAACAGAACGTTTGCGTTCTGCCATGGCGAGAAAACGAAGGATGAAATCCAACGTTTTCGTTAAGCCAGATGAGCAGAATTAAGCTCGCTTTAATTCTGCCATGGCGAGAAAACGAAGGATGAAATCCAACACTTCTTCATCTCCATAGTTCTTCTGCTGGAGGTCAGACCAGTCGAACATGTTGTCATTTTCGATAAACAGATTGTCTGCAAGTTCCCATCCGTCGTTTCTCGAAGTCCATGGTTGAGGCTGATAACCGGCTATCATTCTCAGAATGGAATCGTTGGATTTCATCCTTCGTTTTCTCGCCATGGCATAACTTGAACGAGTTCAGTTCTGCTCATCTGGCTTAACGAAAACGTTCATCTGATTATGGCCACCTTCGTTCCATAGACGTAAAACAACAATACATCCTCGGCGGGCAGCCTCTTGGGCAAATGTCATGACTTCGTCGATGTACTGTTGAGGATTGTCTTTGTTGTTTCCTTCGTGCGAATGGAGTGAAATTTGCAGTTTGTGGGGTAGGGCATCCAGCATGTCAGAGCGTTGTGAAAGGAGAGTACCGTTGGTGGTAACCACTGGTATGAAGCCTTTGTTGCGCGCCTTGTGTATAAACTGTGGCAGATGTGGATGTAGAAACGGTTTGCCCATGAGATGGAAATAAAGAAACTTCACCACACCGGCGAGATGGGTGATCAATGTGTCAATTCCTCCTGAGTCATCATGTGTTTCTTGCGTGTAGTCTTGGGACAAAACACACAATTGAGGTTGCAGACGTTTGTGATTTCAAGATAACATCGGGTGATGTTGTATTTCGTATTCATAGTCCATAGGTCGTTTGAAGTGATAAAGGTAATGAAAAAACTTTGGAAACAAAAATAAAAAAGTAATGAAATAAAATTTTTATTACCGATAGTATTGTTATTCCTGTTTTTTTTCCTAATTTTGCATCATGATGAATATAAACAGACAGATTGCAGAAAAACAATAATAATTAAAAAACACAGAAAACTATGAAAATTAAAGGTTTAATGACATTTGCTCTCCTCGCCATGGCGATGTCAGCGTCAGCACAGGTGCAACTGCTGTTCTTTGACGGCGGTCGCCACGTTATCGAACGTAATAAAAAACTCTACTGGATGGATGCCGGTGACGAGGATCCCTGTTTCGATATTGTGAACTATAAAAAGGCAGGCAATAAGGAAACATTTACACTGAAACGCAAGGAAAAAGAAAATGATGGAAGCCCCGCAACCTATAATGCCACACTTATTGTGGATGGTGACAAAACCGTGGAACTGAACGTTTCGGGCAAGGGATCCTATGGTGTGCAGAAGTTTTCGGGTAAGGTAAGAAACACTTCGGGAGATGATTATGAAGACGATCGACTGAAAAAATATTTCAATGGATTGGCTGGCAATCCCACTACCGACGCATCTATGCCTGTCGGTAATGGCAAAATGAATGCTCCTACCAGCGTGAAAGATGTGAAGGAACAAGGTGCCAAAGGAACTGCCGATAAAGTGAAAGATGCGGCTAAAGGTGCATTTGGAAAAGTCAAAGGCGTGTTTGGCAAGAAGAAAAAGTAATATGTTTCTTCATATTACATTTGTATGATGTGAAAGATAGGGCTGGTTTCCCAATGTGGAATCCAACCCTATTTGCTTCTCTTAGCCTTGATTCCACAATGCAAGGCGTGGCGCAATGCTCGCATACAGTAAAATCAGTTTTCAAGAAAATTTCGGCCACTCGACCATACCTATAGTATAACATGCAGTAGGTTTGAGATTTAAGTGGTGGTCGAAGCCTAAAATATTCGATCACCATCGACCACCATCGACCACGCGAATTTTTTTCATCTATCGTAAACAAGATATACTAAGTGGGCCATGGTGTCGATGTCTAATTGGGGTTGCTGATGTTTATCAACGCTTTTTCAAACCTTGATAATATTTTTATCAAACGTTGGATAACACCTTTATCAAACGTTGGATAATACCTTTATCAAACGTTAGATAATACTTTTGTCAAACGTTGGATAATACTTTTGTCAAACGTTGGATAATACTTTTGTCAAACGTTGGATAATACTTTTGTCAAACGTTGAAAAAAACTTTGCCAAACGTTAGACAAAACTCTTGCCAAACGTTAGACAATACTCTTGCCAAACGTTGGACGATACCCTTGTCAAACGTTGGACAATACCCTTGCCAAACATAGGAAACACCTTGGCAAATGTTATCAAAAGAATGTCGATCCGTTTTATTTCTGACTGATATCTGAGTGGCAATAGCTATCTTGATGGATAAATCTGAGTTTTCGCAGATATGCTTTCGAAATCCTGTGGTCGAAGCGTGGTCGAAAACCTTATGGCTAAGCCTTTCGACCACGCCGTAAGATGCTGACAGATAAAATATTGCAAACATCTGTGGTCGTGTGGTCGAAATTTTCTTGAAAACTTAAATAACTGTGGGAGAATGCTGTGTTGCCCATTCGCCTATGATTTCTCAATATTATGACTGATGGCAACTGGGTGTGCGATGGGTGTTCGAACACCATAAGTACAATGTTGTCGAACACCCGTAAGGCTTTATAATATTGTCAGTTATGAATATTGGTGCTCGATGTAATAGGAACAAAAACCCCTATAGTATGCGGACAAACCAAACCGGAACTTGACAAACTGCAGTTGGATAAGACTAACAAACACAATAATATAGGCAAAAGGTCCGATCTCAATTCTGTCATTCCCGTTACTACCGGCGCTATGGGCGTCAGGAAACGGATGGCAGAGTGTGAAGTTTGGCAAACCGGCAACTGGCAGATACATCGCTCTACAGTGTTTCGATACACAAGATGGTACTCCGCTCTTTGTTGCTGAGATATATCTGAGAGATGTCAACGGGCAACGCATTGCTCGCGACCAATGGCTGGTGAAATATGCTAATAGCGAGAACGAAAAGGGAAATCACACTGGGGACAAAGCTTTTGACCTACAAGAGTCAACGTATTGGCAAACGGAAGAGTCGGCAGAAATGCTACATCTCTTGGTGATTTCTCTGATGTTTTCTTATTCTGAAGAGGAATAGTAAAATGCATAATGAAGAAAAGTATCTGTTATAGGTATGTTTTTGAACAACATTCGATTTTTTTTTCGTAATTTTGTGGCATAAAATCAAGTAAATATAAGATATGAAAACGATTACATCTGAAACCGGAGAGAAAATAAAAATTGTTGTAGGTGACATAACTAAGTTAGAAGTAGATGCCATCGTTAATGCTGCCAACAAGACTCTGCTGGGTGGAGGTGGCGTGGACGGTGCTATTCATAAAGCCGCTGGTATTGGACTTCTGAAAGAGTGTAGAACCTTAGGTGGCTGTAATGTGGGTCAAAGTAAAATGACAGAAGCATATCAACTGCCTTGTAAGAAAGTCATTCATACCGTTGGACCTGTATGGTATGGTGGCTCTGACAATGAACGCAAAATGCTGGAATCTTGTTATGATACCGCGATGCAACTTGCAGAGGAACATCATTTGAAGAGTATTGCTTTTTCATGTATCAGTACCGGAGTATTTGGCTTTCCGAAAGCTGAAGCAGCACAAATTGCAAAACGTGTTATCTGCGAACATATCCGAAACGGCTACGATGGAGAGGTTATCATTTGTTGCTTCTCTGAAGATGATGCCCAGTATTATCTGTAGGGGAACTGGGCCTTATAGCTCAGCTCCTTAAATATCACTCATTCTGCATCGCAAAGTCTGGCTTGATACTAGAAAAAACATAATTACTCATGTATCATTCTATTATTGGAAAGGAATAACTAAAAAGAAAATCCGCATAACTCACCTGAGCTATGCGGATTTATCTATCTATACCTTTCGGTAATTATCTATACTTACTTGACCTCCTCGAAAATAAACCATGCTGAATATCAATGTATTACATAGTATATGGTACAAATATGACATACTTGTAGACATAGAATACATATTGTTTCATTAGGAATATCAATACAATATTAGAAGTGAATACCACTTCAATATTTGTGAAGCACACAATCAATTACGACTTAATAACACATCACCTGAGATTATTTTTTTCTATATAATGGGGTACACTTGCTAATATTGAATTAAAAATTCTTTTCTTTCGAATAAAAGTCGTATCTTTGCCATAAATTGTCAAGACAATATTCCGAATTATGTTGTTTACAGAAAAAATTAAAGATTTACGGTTGCATAGTCAACTACCACAAAGAAAGTTGGCGGCTGCATTAGATATAGACACGGCAACCTATTGCAAAATAGAAAAAGGCGAACGAAAAGCTCGAAAAGAACAAGTTGAACTATTGGCCTCCGTCTTTGAGATTGACAAGAAAGAGTTGTTGGCTCTATGGTTGGCAGACAAAGTTACGGATCTTGTTTCCGACAATGGGCAAATTGCTCGTAATGCCCTCTCCTTAGCTGTAGAAAATTTAGAATACAAAGAACAAAATGAAAAATTCAAAAGCTTATAAACTCCCTGAAGAAATAGAAGAGGCTATTGTTGCCGAAAGTCGTTCTTCATATGGTCTACATACATACGTCAGCTTATTTAGCAGTGCTGGCGTGGGATGTTATGGCTTTAAGGAAGAGGGCTTTTACTGTGTTGCAACTGTAGAATTACTTGAAAAGCGTCTTAAAATACAATCCTATAACAACAAATGTGTCTACAAGAGTGGGTATATTTGTGGAGATATGACGACACAGGAGACAAAGGATAAGATATTTGCAGAATTGGAAATGTGGGAAAAGGGCTTTCATGTTACTGATTTAGATGTACTTATTGCCACTCCTCCATGTCAAGGTATGTCTGTTGCTAATCATAAGAAAAAGAAAGATGAGATAATAAGAAATTCCTTAGTTGTCGAGTCTATAAAAATGGTTCATCAGATAAAGCCAAAATTCTTTATCTTTGAGAATGTACGAGCATTTTTGACATCTGTATGCACTGATGTTGATGGCAATGCAAAAAGCATAAAAGAAGCGATAGAAATGAACCTTGGTGGATTATACAATATCCTGTATAAAGTTGTAAACTTTAAGGATTACGGAAATCCATCAAGCCGTACTCGTACACTTGTAATTGGAGTAAGAAAGGACATTAAGGAGATAACTCCATGTGATGTTTTCCCTGACAAGCAACCAGAGAGAACACTTAGAGAAGTGATTGGGCATCTTCCATCTTTGAAGAAAATGGGAGAAATTTCTGAGAATGACATATATCATAATTTCAGAAAATACAATCCGAAAATGGAAGCATGGATTTCTGATATTAAAGAGGGACAATCAGCGTTTGACAATACAGACATTAATCGCATTCCGCATACGGTTAAAAATGGAGTTGTTGTATATAACGCCCAAAAGAATGGCGACAAGTACACTCGCCAATATTGGGATAAGGTTGCCCCATGCATACATACGCGGAATGATATCATGGCAAGTCAAAATACTGTTCATCCTGTAGATAATAGGGTGTTTAGTATTAGAGAAGTTATGCTTATGATGTCTGTGCCAGAGTCGTTCAATTGGTCTGACATTCCATTTGAGAAACTCAATGCTTTAACACCTAAAGAAAAAGAAGCATTCCTTAAAAAAGAGGAAATGAATATTCGCCAAACTTTGGGTGAAGCTGTGCCAACCATCATTTTCAGACAGATAGCCAATAAGATACGTAGAGTCTTGTGCAAACCGACATTGACTGAACAAGATGCGAAAGGCATAATCGAGCGAAGAAAACTTACAGACATTGACAACTTGCTAAGGTTTATCAGAACTAACAATTCATACAAGTTCGCTGAGTTATCCAAAATAGCAGAATTGGCAAATGCTCAAAGAGAAAATAATGCTGCGTACTATACAAGGCAAGATACCTGCTTCACTATTATAAGCAAACTTCCAGAAGCAAAAGAGTATACTATTCTTGATATTTTGGAGCCATCAGTAGGTGTGGGGAACTTTCTCCCAACTTTGATACAAAAGTATGCAGATGTACCAGTTGTAAACATTGATGTTGTGGATATTGACAAAAACAGCATAGCTATACTACAAGCTCTTGTTGACAAAATCAATATGCCACAAAATATACACATCAACTATATAGTGGCAGATTCTCTTCTATATAATTTTAGTAAAAAATATGATATTGTGATAGGGAATCCACCATATATGAAAATAACAAAAGACAAGAAACTTCTTGCTTTGTATAAGGAACAGGCTCAGAACAAAGACACAAACAATATCTTTGCATTCTTCATAGAAAAAATGATGAGTGTTGGAAATGTTGTGTCTCTGATAGTACCAAAGAGCCTAATAAATGCGCCAGAGTTCAATTTGACTAGATCAATAATGAGAGAAAAGCATATTGCCAATATTATTGACTTTGGCGAGAAAGGTTTTAAGGGTGTTAAAATAGAAACCATAAGTTTTGTCCTTGACACTCGAAAAGCTCCAGACATGACGACCATAGAGTCCTATATAACGGAAGATGTTAGATGTAGGCCACAAGACTACATTACTGATGACAAGTTCCCATATTGGCTCATTTATAGAAATTCGTCTTTCGATAAAGTAGCCGACAAGATTAACTTTAATGTATTTAAGGCATACAGAGACCGAGTTATAACAAAAGCTCGTACAAAAGCAAGCGGACGCATTCGGGTTCTGAAATCACGCAATATCGGGAATAATAAAATCATTAACATTGCAGACTATGACAGTTATATTGATGATTTGGACGGACTTGATGTCGCAAAATATATGAATCAAGAGTGCATTCTACTACCGAATTTGACTTACAATCCAAGAGCTTGCTTTATGCCAAGTAATTGTATCGCTGATGGTTCAGTAGCAATACTTACGACAATAGACCCGTCTGTAAACATTACGGAAGACGATTTGGCATTTTACGCAACAGACGAATTCTCAAATTTCTATTCTGTTGCAAGAAATCGTGGAACTCGTTCTTTGAATATAGATAACAATTCTGTTTTCTTTTTTGGAACATTAAAACAGCATAACATATGAGAATAGAAGATATACAAGAGCATCTTGACAAATACAACGACTATGATATAAGACAGAACAAGAACTGTCGATTCGTTGACCAAAAGTGTACCCCAGATGTAGTTTGCTTCATTGCAGACTGCATTCTGAGCACCGACTGTGCAACAAAGGCATTCACTGTAAGCGATTTGTGGAAGACACAATTCTTCATTGAAAATACAAGAATTGTGTTTCATAAGCCGTATGCAGACAACGAGTCTGCCCATAATGAATATGACAAGGTTCTGGCTCAACCATTGAAACTTTTGGCTTATGCCCACGTACTTGAACTTGACGATTCACAACGTCATTTGGTATTCTGTGTAAATAATATGGAAATGTTGGAGTACATTGCTTCTCGTGAAAGGAATGCATTCAACTTTCTACAAGTGTTCTTTCGTAAAGTCATTTCAGCAAGCGGTATTGAACGTTTCTTCAGAGAATACAAAGAGAGTTGCACTAATGCCACAAAAGGTGAAATCAGAGCGGCTAAGAACACTTTGTATGACAAGTATCATCGTTTCATTAGTGCAAACACTCCTACGAAGTCAAAACTTGACACTACCAGAATGCTTCACAAAGTACTGAATGTGTTTGCATATTCAGAAATGATGCCTGGAAGCAATTGCAAGCTGCAAGACTGGGGAGACTTGATGTATAACAAAGTGAATTGGCGTGATGAATATACCGGGAAAGAGAAAATCCAAACACGAAATGAAGCTAAGGCACATGAAACTGACGATATAAATATAAATTTCTACATAGATTATCAGGTTAATAAAGCGATTAAGAATGTCAAGCGTCAGCAAGGAGACACAAGTGAAGTTCATGATGAATTGGCTACAGGTATTGCAACAGAAGTTCACCATATATTCCCTAAATCACAGTTCCCGATGATTGCCTCATATTACGAGAATTTGATATTGTTGACAAGTAGCCAACACAGGCAAAAAGCGCATCCAAAAGGCAACACACAGGTAGTGGATAGAGACTATCAGTTGACTTGTCTCATGGCAAAATCTCAGACGATAGAAGCCTCTCTCAATGAGGGTAATAACTTCTATCGCAAGGAATCTTTTATATATGTGGTAAATACAGGATTGGACGAACACATAGAAGAAACCATTTCTTTTGTGGATATACGAAAGTTCCTTGTGAATAAGTATTTGGAGTTTTGACGAAACGACTAAGATTATATATATTGAACAAAGAAATGAACCAAGAAATAGACACGTTGCTTCCTTTAAAGTTGAATATTGATAATGCGTCATATACAACTGTAAAAGATTTAGACAATGCACTTAAATGTGCAGATTCTAAAAATATACGAAACATAGCTCTTACTGGACCTTTTGGTTCTGGTAAGAGTTCTGTTCTTATGACTTTAATGGAAGATTTTAAAGATGAGCATCGAGTTTATTTACCAATCTCATTAGCAACTCTTCAAACGAATAAGGAAGAAGATAACAACGAACACTCAAATAACGAAAAAGAAGAGAATCAACGCGTTGAAAATCTTAATCGCAAGATTGAATATAGTATTTTACAGCAGTTGATTTATAGGGAAGAAACAAAAACAGTACCGAACTCACGTTTCCGCAGAATAGTTCATTTTTCAAGTAAGGAACTACGTAATTATGCAATAGGTGCTGTTATAACCATCATAGCATTCCTTATTGTTTTTGAACCATCTTGTGCAAAAGTAGAAACTTTGTACAATTTGTTTAACCTTGGATATATCTGGAATACCATATTTGATATTCTGGGAGCATGTTGGTTACTTTATGCTATTTATGTCGTGTTTCGCTATATATTAAAATCTTATAGTAACTCCAAACTAAACAAATTGAATTTGAAAGATGGAGAAATTGAGGTTGTAGAGGACAATTCTATTTTCAATAAGCACCTTGACGAAATACTATATTTCTTTCAGGTAACGGATTACAATGTCGTTATTATTGAAGATTTAGATAGATTCGGAACTTCGGATATATTCTTGAAGTTGCGAGAATTAAACCAACTTATAAATGAATCCAAAATAGTGAATCGACATATAACTTTTGTGTACGCAATCAAAGATGATGTATTCAGAGATGAAGAGCGCACGAAGTTTTTTGACTATATTACAACAGTAATACCAGTTATCAATCCGTCAAATTCCAAAGACAAGCTCAAATGTGCACTTAAAGCAAAAGGATTTAATGAGAACGATATTGCAGACGATGATTTGTCGGAAATGGCATTCTTTATACAGGATATGCGCATTTTGACCAATATCGTAAATGAATATAAACAGTATCGAGATAAATTATGCAGAAATAACCAGCAGCTTAATTGCACAAAAATGTTGGCTATGATTGTATATAAAAACTATTATCCTCAAGATTTTGCAAAACTACATCGCAGAGAAGGTAAGGTTTATAAATGTATAAATATGAAGCGTACATTTGTATCTTACGCTATGCAGAATATTATTGAACAAGAAAGAGAACTAAAAGAAGAAGAGGATTTATATATTTCTACCAAACATTTAAGCATTGTAGAACTACGTTTGTTGTTTTTGTATAACATACGTAAGAGTGTCAATGAAAATATGCGTACAATACTTATTGACGATAGTTACTATTCGTTTGATTCGATAGCAAACGACGATGAGAAATTCCAATATTTACTAACATGTAATAATATTTCTTATCAATATTATCGTTACAATTCGATGTGCACGAACAATAGTAGCATTAATATGGCTACTATCGATAAAAATGTAAATTATTCAAAACGTGCAAATGTATTAAAAAAGAGCACTAATGATTTTTTGCACAGAAAGGAAATGCTTAGAGAGCAGAAACTATCCGTTAAATCTTTACGGTTAAGTGATTTGTAAAGTCGCTATGGTTGTGGGCAGTTGGACTTGTATAAGGACATAGACTTATCGCCAATGCAGGATGTGTTTTTAAGACGTGGTCTAATTGATGAAGAATACTATGATTATATTTCTTATTTCTATGAGGGAATGGTGTCTTTAGCAGATAGAGAATTATTATTGTCTATAAAGCGTCAAATATCTCAACCATTCGATTCACATATAGATAAAATATCCAATTTTGTAAAAGAGTTGAAACCATATATGTTCGAAAGCGATGCCATTTTGAATATTGAACTTTTGGATTATTTTGCTGCCGACAAACAAAATGATTGGTTTGAGCTATTCATGAAAAGATTAGAAAGAGATGGTATTCAAACTTCTTTTTTGGCGCAGTACTATAATTATGGTCATCAACAAGCAACAGTGTTCCACCATTATATTAAATGGAGTACAGACAGTTCGTGGAATAACATTATTGAATCAAAAAATGAGGATGAGAAATTATCTTTAATAGAGGCATTTTTTAAGTTCAGTGATAAACTGAACGACATTCAACTATATTGGCTCAATAATAATTATGATTTTATTGCAAAGCATGTAGATGGAATAGGTTTACAACGTTGTATAGAACTTGTTAAATCATGTCAGTTTGAAAAATTATCAGATGAGAGCGTTGAACTTCTTAGCTATGTTGTTAAGTATGATAGTTATATACTGACAGCCCATAATCTTGTTTGTATTATAAAAAATCTATACTCCAATAATATTGTTTGTGAGAACAATCTTAACTATACATGTGTTACAGAAACAGAAAACGATGACTTTATTTTCTTTATTTCTGAAAATATCAAAGAAGCACTGACGTGTTTTAAGGATACAAATAAGAATGAAAGTACTCAAAGTATTCTTTACTTGCTTAATAATGAAAAACTTGAAAAAGAAGACAAAGAATGCTATTTAATGGGACAACATAATGCAATAGAAAATTTTGATAACATCAAAGAAGATGTGTACGATATTGCGATAAAATGTAACATTTTGATTCCAACATGGGAAAATATTTCATGTTATTATACCTCTACACAAAAGCTAACAAATGAACTTGTAGCATATATTGAGCATAACAAGAATAAACTTATTGAGCGTGTATTCCCTAATGACGATGCAAATATAAGTAATTTATTTATTGCTTTATTTGCTCATGATACTTTGTCAATAAAATGTTATTCTGATTTATTATTTTCTTTTCAACGAGTTTTTGGTAAATGTGAAGAGTTGAAAAACTTGGATAAACAAAGGCTGATAATATTAATAAATAGTGGTAAAATACCTTTTAATGAAAATACATTATCTATTATGAATGAAACAGAAGCATTAGCCGAGTTCATTCTTAAAGAACCTATGAAATTTATGAATCATCTCGACTTGTCATATAATTTATCCAGCGAATGTGTGGAGAAAATATTGTCATCATCAATTTTCTCTTTGCTTGAGAAACGAAAAATAATAAACATTATTCCGAAAGAAACAATAATAGCAGTAAGGAATATTTCTGAAGTAATAATAGATGCTATTTTGGCATCTAACGATATCAATTTACATGACGAGATATTATTTCATTTGCTTGCTTCAAACGTAAAATTGGCAAAGAAAGTCAGATTGGCAATACTTATGATTTCTGAACATAATACAGATTTTGAGTATACAGAAAAAGTCTTAAAAACAACAAATGAGAAGTATGCTGATATATGTAATACAAGTAAACGTACAACTGTTAAGGTTTCACCTTATAACAAAGACTTGCTTGAGATATTGAAACGAATAGAATATATTTCTTCATATAAAGAAACAAAAGATAGCGATGTCTATCGCATTTATCACAAACAAAAAAAACAATAATACGGATATGCCACATATGGTTGGATAATTCTTATATGCCGAATTATCCAACCATATGGCGTGTTCAATCAACGCGCCACCCCTAATATGGCTTGAAGAATGAATCCGAGTGAATCAACGAATCCAGCTCATGGTAACGCTCCTTTCTCTTTTCATCCATGATGACCTCCTTGTAAAAGATGCGGTTGGTTCGGTCGAGATCCATAACCCGATTTTGATATAGAGATGAAAAGAGAACACAGGCGATAATGCCAAGAATGACAAGATACCATTGGAGTAATCCCCATTTGTCAGTCCTTTGTTTGAATCTGTCCCATTTGTATAGCCACCACGATTTCAACGTAGGTGGAGGAGATGGTCTGGGGCTTGTGATAGTTTGCAAAGCATCGCCCCATATCTTCAAAATCGCATGTGCTTTTTCTACAGATTCATTCTCATCAAGAATTTTCATACCGATGTAACGGATTGTCCGTTGAATCTCAAGAGAATATTGTGGAGCCCATTCTGCTACTTGCTCAATGGTCATTAAGCCTTGCGCTTTTCGCTTTTGCAGATACACGTTGCGTTTGCACTCTCTTTCTTTTTCGTCTTTTTCCAAGTATTTTTCAATTTCTTCAACATACAGTTCAATGAAGATAGTTCCCAGGCGTTTGAGGGTCTTATCCGATAGAAGTTCTGTAGAATCAGACATGACATTAAAGTAACTATCCATTTCTTCGTGAACTGCACTTTTTATTTCGTCATACGGAATGAAAGCTGCTGAGGTACTTGCAACAGGCGTTATTGGTGCGACCTCCTCTTTCGCTGCCAACTTCGCCAATAGGTTTTCGATATTATCAAGTCTCTGTTCTGTTGCGACATTATTGTTTTTGACGACAGACAAGTCATCAAGTATATCCTCTAACTGTTCGTTTGATTTAGCCATATTGTTGATGTTTATAAGTTTGATTAACGCCTGCCTCTTCCGAAGCTGCGACTTCTACTGCTATATTTTTTCTTGTACCTAAAATCCGCAAGCAATCTCAATGGCAATCTCAATTGCAGTAAAGAGCTTGAACACTATTCATCATGATAGTATGAGCGTGAATTTTGTCCGATTTGTGCATACCTTCCCCTTACCCCA
>Ga0129316_1000762_pt1 | contig 15509 bp, 22 predicted proteins | sample Cm1ome_2_FD_94429 | JGI IMG/M metagenome (GOLD analysis project Ga0129316, IMG submission 94429) | Eastern black-and-white colobus group fecal microbial communities from Wisconsin, USA - Cm1022B metagenome | ecosystem: Host-associated > Mammals > Digestive system > Large intestine > Fecal...
ATGGAGCCCCGGCCGGGGCTCCATGGCTGGCTTTCCTTCACTAAGGATGGTAAACTAATTCAGTAGCGAAGGTGGTAAACAATTTCAATATCACCTGGTAAACTTTTTCAATAGCATTCACACCAGGTAAAGTTTGCAGGTTGGATCTCAATGGTCGAAGAATGCTAGATTGTGTCAATAATCTTTCGCAAATTCATTAGCAGGCCATCGGTTTCTTGTTAACTCTCTTACCTTCTAAGAATTAAGATAAAACCAATGTCTCATGTATAGTATCATATACACAACAATTGGGATGGAAGAGTCTCTTTATCAAAGGTGGTACGGACTATGGCTAATATGAATAATCGTGAAGGGATTCCTTATGAATCTATTGAGGAAGCGGCAAACCGTTTTAAAAACGTTAAAAAGAATAAGTATGCCCTTGTAAACTCATTTATTGTAAGCAAAGGTTTAGTTAAGGATGCCGACGAAAATAAGGTGTGGCATGATGAATTCGAAGCATTCCGAGACTGCGCGAAAGAATTGAAAAGGTATTGAAGGAGATTCCCAACAACATAAATGTTAAACCTAAATCTTCATCTTCGTTTACTAAGAAGAATATAGAAAATCTAGCAGATGGCAATATTAAATATCCTTATAGATTTACTATTGCCTGTATTGTTTTAGCTCTACACATTCGCGATATAGGAGTGGTCGAAGAAATATATCGGCAAGCCGGGTTCTTTCTCACACAAGACAAGTTTTGTGAAGATATAATTGTAAGGTTTGTTATAGCGCATTTTGATGATTTCATTGAAGACCATTATCTCAGTAATGAAAGATTGAGACAATTCCTGGGGACATATGTAATCGTTGATACCGTTAGAAACAGTTTTATAAATTTTTACTCGGAGATAAGTGATTCTAAGTCATTAACTGATGAAATTAGAAACGGCGGTAAGTATAAGTTTGTTGAACCTATTGGGAAGTGGGTTATACCTCATCTTGATGAAATAAAAAGATTTAGCTCTCTAGCAGATGAATTAGGAAGAGAGGTTAAACGCTCCAAGGCTTGGGGAGAGATTCCTGATAAAAACTTCTTCTCTTTGTTGTCTGATAATACAATTCTCGATATAAGAAAGCTTAAATCGCTTCCCAATCGCTTCAATTTGATGTGTATGGCGGTCGCGCTTGAACTAGATGAAAACCAATCAAATGACCTCTATAACAGCTGGGGATTTGAATTAACGAAGGATCAGTATGATGATGATATTCTTTTGCGATTTATAGTGCAAAACTACGATAGTTTGGTTTATAACAGCGTTTATTTTCTTAAGGAGTTTAACTGTCTACATCAATATAAATATAAAGATATGGAAGACGTGGAGAAACTATTACTTCATTCATGGGCAGAAGTTACCGGAAGACAAGAATTGATACAAGAGATTGGATATTAATCTTCTGATTTTAACTGCTTAATCGGATTTCCTATATTAGCCCCCCTATCTATGTAAAAAAGGTCCCGAAACTCTTTCGGGGCTTTTGTTTTGTCGTTATCTTACTAATGAAAGCAATTAGTTATTAAAACGTTCCAATCAAGTGATGTCACTAGGTTCGAACAAGATTTAGGAGGATGAGTATATGACAGGTAATAGGATTAAAAGAATACAGATATCTATGGTCGTCATGACCGTGTTGGCGGTAGCGATAGCAATAGCATCGAGATTCGATTACAGATTCTTAAGGGAGCCGCTGTTATCGATGAGTCCATTTCTGGCTATGGAACTTGAGATGCTTCTTACGGTATTGGTAGTAGCCGCTTGTCCCTTAGGGATTCTCATAGAGAAGATGGCATCTAACACCTACCGTCATTTTGTGGGGCTGCACGGTATGCTTTTCGCCTTGTCGGGAGCAGAGTGGATCATGTTGCCAATCATATTTATGCAGTTCTTGCATCAAAGCCCTATAGTGCTGGGCTTCTCGGAAACAGAGACAGTTATAGCTCTTCACATCTGGTTCTACATGACACTGCTCACTTATATCGCGATGATTGATATTTATAAGGTCACAGGGCGTAAGATTGAATACTACTTTCTCGAACACGGCAAGATCAGCAATGTGTGGCATGTGTGCGGAAGAGTATGGACCGTAATAGCGTCGGTAGTGTTTGTATTCTTCATATTGATTCTTGAGATAGCAAGAGTGTTTACACCGGTTTATAGGGATTATGACTAATCCCGGAAAGGATACGGAGGAGTGATTATGTTTAACAAGGAGAGATACATTAGTGGAACTACATGTCCTAAGAAGGCATGGATGGAGACAAACAGACCAGAGTTGTTCACGACAGAGGTTGCTGATAGCAAGAATGATGGTCTTGCTCAGGCTTTCCAGTATGCCGATGAATACTATAAGGATTCCTTCGGCTCATACAAGAGAGTGGCTTCCAGCGATGTTTTAGAGGCGACTTCTGAAACTCAAAAGCTCATTCAAGAAGGAGAGCAAAATATAAAGGATGCAATATTTATCCATAATGGTGCATTTTGTAGGTTTTCTTTCCTTAGAAATATCGGGGATTCGCATGTCGAGGTTTATATGACAAAGCTTAAGAACTCTGTCTACAATTCCAAGAGCGAGACGCTTAAAAAAGAGTATAAGAAGGAAGCTGAGTATAACCTCTGTATACTCGAACAATGCGGATATACTGTTGATAAAGTTGCTTATGTTGTCTTTGACAGTTTGTATATAAAGAACGGGGAGATAGATGCGCCTCATCTCTTTAAGGTCGTAGATGTTACGAAGCAGGTGATATCGGATAATTCCGCTGTAGGCTGTAAGATCTTGGAAATCCAGAATGTATTGAAACTGAAGGAAGAACCTTTTGAGGCAATCGATGATAGCGTATGTCAACTAACATCGTGCCCTTATTGGGAATATTGCTCTTCTCAGATTCCCAATCTGCCTGAAAACAATATCTTTGATATAAAGGGTAATGATTTCTCGAAGAAGGCGAAGTTAACCTTATACAGAGAAGGACGTTTATCTTACGATGCTGCTTTAGAAGCGGCAGGTATATTCAAAAATGGCAGCAAAGTTCCAATGGTTTTAACTAACGAGGCGAATAGGAGTTTCTACATCAATAGAGCCGAGATTAATGCCTTTTTAGATAACGTAACATATCCTGCTTACTTCTTGGATTTTGAGAGTGTTGAGTATGCATTGCCCAGGTATGATCAGTCTCATACTTATCAGAAGATATGCTTTCAGTATTCGTTACACGTGATATTGGAGGAAGGCGGAGAGATTGACCATAGAGAATATCTTGGTAAGCCGGGAGAGGATCCTCGACGCGCTCTATGTGAACAACTGTGCGAGGATATTCCAGCCGGTGCTTGTGTAATAGCGTATCATGCCGGGTTCGAGACAGACAGAATCAAAGAGATGGCAGAGATCTTTCCTGATCTCAAGGAGCATCTGATGTCGATGGCGGATCACATAGTAGATATCGAAAAGCCTTTTTCGGACAAGTCTTATTACTGTAGTGGCTTTAAGGGTTCGTCTTCGATAAAAGTTGTGCTTCCCACTCTGTTTCCAGATGATCCCGAACTTGATTACCACAACCTTCAGGGAATACATCGTGGCGATGAAGCTGCACAGGCATTCATTGATATGGAAACAATGAGTGAAGAGGAGGCCGCAGTGTGTTCGGACAATCTGAAGAAGTACTGCAGGTTGGATACATTGGCTATGGTTAAGGTCCTTGAAGCACTTAAGAAACTATGACTCATGTATAGGATTTCAGACCGGATCGCAAATTAGCGTTTTGTTCTTGAGATTGTTGAATCTCAATTTGCTATACATGGTAATCAAATACAGAAAGGGGTGTATCTACATGAAATACACATTAAGAAAAGTACTTACAACGATCATTACATCTGCAGTTTTGATCAGTGCAATGATGGGCGGGGTCAGACCGGTCCTGGCTGCAACAAACGGAATCGAGACTTTCGTAACATCACTTTATTCGGATTGTCTCGGAAGAAACCCGGATCCTTCTGGATTCGACTACTGGTGCGGGAAACTTTCATCAGGTGAGATCAGCGGTAAGCAGTGTGCGTACGGTTTCTTCTTCAGCCCGGAGTTTACAGCCAAAGCCAATTCTCTTAGCGATACGGAATACATTGGCATATTCTACAATGTATTCCTTAACAGGGGCTGCGATGCAGTCGGGCTGTCTTACTGGTCTGATAAGATCTCGAACACAGTGTATGACACAACTGTTCTCTTCTCGGGTTTTGCTGATTCCGTTGAGTTCCAGGGTAAGTGCGCAGGATACGGTATTACTTACGGTCCGCATATCGATGTTCCCAATGTCGTAAGGAATGGGTCAAACGGATCTTCTGCGGCTCCTGTTTCTGCCGGTGTTCCTGCTGCAGGCGGCGGAGCTCCTTCAGGCGAATCTGCTGCACCGGCGCCTTCTGTTACTTCGGGTTCTTCGTCACCTGCCCCCTCTGCACAGAGTAATCCCTCTGTTGTGGTACCAGCAACGACAACTCCCGAAAACACACCGACATCGGTTCCATACAATCCGGGTACGCCTGTTATCGTTCCGATGACTCCGACTCCCACACCCGAGGTCGTTGTGTATTCTGACCCGCCTGCCATCAATGCAACGAGTGTAACTTTGGTTGTCGCAGATGAGCGTCGTACTGACGAGTTCACACCGGAATTTGCAGCGGCTTATGCAGCCAATAAGGTCGACAGTTTCCAGCTTGTTGTTACGAATGCGAACACGGTTACTTACAGAGTTTTAAGCGGCGATGCGGAAGTATCCTCAACAGGTCTTGTTACTCCCGGAAGAAATGTATGGTGGACGGAAGATAACACTGTATGGTACTCCAATCCGAGACACTCTGTATCTGAGAACGCTATAGATACGCGCATTGACTATTTCCCGGGCGAGTCGGTTATCCGAGTAACTGCCGATGGTCAGACATTTGATGTCACTGTAACTGTCAGAGATTATGCAAGCGAGTATACAGATGCTGTCCTCGAGCAGTTCATTGCAGAGAACAACCTGAGATCTGACGAAATGTCTGTGGAAGAGAAGGCATATCTGATCACCAGGTATGTAGCACATAACTACAACTACAGTATCTACTATGGCGGTTCAGCGGATATGGTTACGCATGGCTGCGGTGATTGTGTAGGTTCGATGAATCTTATACACAGAATCTGCGACATGATCGGCCTTACCTGCTGGGCAAGAGATGCACGAAGTGACTGGGGTGCCGGATCAGGTCATATGAATGCAGTCATTTATGATGGCGAAGGTACCTACTATGTGTGTGATGCCGGAACAAGCGGGACTGCTCCGAGAGCGTTTATGGTCTCTGCTACTGATACTTTGCCGGTTGGAACTTACTCCAACTGATCGAAAAGGAGGTTTGTCTATGACGAAGACTGATATTAAGAACACTGGTTACGACAGAGAGATGCTCTCTGTCATTAGACTGGCTGAATTGGGCGGATTTTTCAAGGATGCGCTGCGGATTAAAGTTCGAAGCAAAACTATTGATTACGTCGAGAAATTGGCTTATGAATTATGCGGCTCCAACCAAAGTGAGTATATCGAGCTCGCACATAGGCTGTATGAAGAAGTGAATCTGTACACGAGGATTTTCCGTCGCAGACTTCGTGAGAATCCTGAGTATGAAGACGCAGAAGCATGGGTTGCTGCTGTCAGCGCTAATTATGTTCTGGACGACTTACGGGGGACTGATGGTTATCACCGTCGCCAAGACACTTACGAGCTGTTGTTGTACCAAAGAGTCCAATGGATTTTGGAATGTGGTATGAACCCATGTGACCCTGAGTACGAGGAGGAGTTCATGCGGTCGGAATACGACTGCCTTGATGACATTATCAAGGATATTTTGAAGGAGGAAGGTAACAATGAGTAACAAGGTTTACCTGGGAGACGGATGTGTTTATGAGTTATCACCACAAAAGACCGGTATCAATGCTAATGGGATTATTGTGGGATCGTCAGGGTCAGGAAAGACCACATCTTTTACCGAACCTTTTGCCATCAATAACGATGAGGTAAGTATGATCATCCCGGTAAGTAAGCCTAGCATTATCAAGGAATGTGCCCCAGCTCTTGTAGATCACGGATACAAGATTGAGATTATTGATTTTGCAGGAGACCTTTCTACAGTCGGGTATAACCCGCTGGGCCACCTTAAGACCGAATTGGATTATCGGGATTTTGGTGATGCTGTCATGGCTTCCGACAACGATCAAAATAACGGTCAATTTTGGAGAAACAGTGCGATTAACCAACTGACAGTATTCCTGTCGATGCTTAATCTTAACGCTGAGTACAAGGGAGATAATTCAACACCTACCTTACGTGACTTAAAGACTCTCTATAGGGAGTTTAATATCTCCGGAAGCTTTGCATCTTCCAGGATGAGTTCTTCATTGGACAGTTATTTCGAAGCTGCCTGCAATGAATATCCGGACAGCATTACTGCTTTAAGCTGGACGGCTTTTTCTAATAATCAGGCTAATGTTGCCAAGGACATCAATTCGACCTTGTATGCTTCAATACAGAAACTGTTTGTAGACGAAGTGATCAGGTTGTCGGAAGATTATGAGCCTTTTAATTTCAGAAGACTCGGACTCGAGAAGATAGCTCTGTTCATCGTTACATCACCTACCAAGAGGTTCATCGATGATTACATCAATACGATGTACAGATTCGCGATAGCTGAATTGATGGATGAGGCTCAGAAGTATCCCGATGCGAGATTGCCTGTTCCAGTCCATATGATCTTTGACGATTTTGCATGCGGTACGCAGATCAAGAACTTTGATTCGTATATCAGTGTCTTCAGGCAGGCCGGCATTAGTGCGATGTTGCTGCTGCAAAGCGAGAGTCAGCTTTTCGCTACGTATGGCGAGAGCCAGGCGACAACCATCATCGATAACTGCGACAGCTATGTCTATCTTGGAGGAAACGATGTGAGGTCAGCTGAGAGGGTCGCAAAGAGGCTCAACAAGCCCTTACACAAGGTCATGGAGCTTCCCCTGGGTGAAGTTGTCGTAATGCGCAGGGGGGCTCCTCCGGTAGTGACAACGAGATACCGCACGTACGAAGACCCGAATTATATCAAGTATGCAGAAGGAGGGCAGAGAGATGTCATCAGATAAGTGGGAGCCTTTTACGATCATGGAGACAACGTATGGGATGCAGTCTGTCAGTCTCAGAGCTAAGCAGCTGTCCCAGGGGATAATCCGCATCAGTGGGGAGATCGATGAGGAGATGGCTGATTCAGTCATCTCCCAGATCAAGTATCTTATGGATGCGGACCAGGAGGTGTATCTTTTTATCAACACTACAGGCGGTGCGTGGTCTGCGGGCCTTATGATCGTCGACATGATGCGTATGTATAAGGATCACATACATACGATCTGTACATCACGCGCTTGTTCGGTTGGAGCTGTCATTCTTTCGGCAGCCGCAAAGGGAAAGCGGTATGTTTTCGAGCATGCCAATGTCATTATCAACGAGCCTAACATGTCTGTCACCGTAAGCGGCAACGAGGACACGATACGCGGATTCAGTCAGGCGCTCAGATTTGCCAAGCAGTCCCTGTATGAGCTTTTGTCGGAGAACACGGATCAGAGTGTTGAGGAACTCAAGAAGCTCCTTCCTGAGAACGGTTTTCTTAAGGCTGTTGATGCCATTGACCTCGGGCTGTGTGATTCAGTTGTCGAGAACCTTGATTTTATTAAGAGCTAACGGAGGACACTATGAGTAATAAGCCTTTGCACAGTATAAGTAACCCTGTTGATATTCGTGTTCAGGAAGGCCCCAGGTGCTCGGCCTATGCGGCTTCGTGCCTTATGAGATATGAGGGGAAGGAGGCTGAACCAATTGCTTTATACAATAGCTTTTGGAAGCTGCCTGATGGTTCAGCTCTTCCTCGCTCTGTCGGGAGAAAGTCCGGACATAGCTTGAGGTGCAACGGCAGCATTGAAGACATCGAAAAGATGATAGACAGCGACAAGCCTGTTATGGTGTTGATTCACTACAGTTTGGCAGAGATGGGTTTTGACAGTCTTCATTATGTCCTTGTAACCGGATACGATGAGGATTACTTCTACATAGCAGATAGTCTTGAGGTTGGTGGCACACAACCCTACAACAGGATTGAATCTCGCGATGACTTTGTTCGGCTGTGGGATGTATCGGATATTTTGTTATTGAGATTATTCTACGGGAAGAATCTATACTATTCATAAGAAGCTTATAGGGAGTATAAGTATTATGGGAGAGCGGTCACAGATATACATAAGATATAAAGATAACGGGTTGTTAGCATATCAGATGAAATATGTCGATGGCCCTGGCTTGGTGGATATGCTTTTGTATGTAGCCGATCACCGCGATGAACTGCTGAAAGGTGGTGATGATCAATTTTTGATTGGTGAAAATATACTGAGCCAACCTTCTACTGATATTAATCAGGATGGAATGCAAGAATCACATTATCCATCAATCTGGAATAGAAGTAATCAGTGCGGAAAACTCTTTATTGATATTGGTATTGATGGAGCTATAAAGTATTGCTTTACAGATAGCGAGAATTCTTATCCGCCAGGAAATCAGAGTCCTTTGGATGTAGAGGGATATTTAGATTGGTGTAGGACTACATACGACGGTGATCCAACATGGAAATATAGTCCGGAAACATATAGAGAGCGGATTGAAAAATACTCGTTATTGTCGCTAGAGGAGTTGATCAGGTTTATAGATCCGCCGTATGAGAAGGAGAAAGTATGATGAGTCAGAAGGATTTGATGAAAAGTATAGACGAATTTCAGGAAGAATATGTAAAGAAATACGGAAGGTTACCATCCGAATCTGAGGTTGTGGAATTAGTCAAAGAAGCAAAAAGGGAGATTTATAAGGTGTCCGAAGAAACAAGAAGCAATGCTAATGAGTATAAGTCCGTAGAAGATGATAAAGTCCTTATCGCGATAGCAGACGAGATGATGGATAAGTTCGATGATTCGTTTAAGGAGCTGGCAAAATGATAACACTTACAAAAGAACAGATAATTAAACTTCACGAGATGATCTATGAGCGCTATGGCGGTGCTTTGGGAGTTCTTAATGAAGGTATGTTGGACTCGGCTCTTCAGGCTCCGTTCCAGACTTTCGGCGGTGAGGAATTATTCCCTGATGATAAAGAGAAGATCATAAGACTGGCATATGGTCTGATTAAGAATCACTCTTTTCGAGACGGGAACAAGCGCATAGGAGCACTTGTGCTGCTGGTTATGCTCAAGCTTAACGGTTACCGAGTAAACGCGACTAACGAAGAATTCACCGATATCATCATGGGGATAGCAGCGAGTGAGAAGGATGATGAGGATCTTAAGGAGTGGGTCGAAGCACATAGTGAGGGGTAACATATGGCAGAATCTATGCTTGGAGATAATAAAAAGACCAATCAGAATAGAATTAATGCTGAAAATGATAGTTAAAACTGACGATACCTCCATAAATTGGGTAAGCACAGTGTTTTTGTCTGTATAGATACAGGAGAGAGCGTTGAATAACGGACCGGAAATTGTGAACCGTTCAATATAATTGGGTTAACCGAAGAGGGGATGAGACATGCCTTCGCCAAAAGTATATCGGCTTAAGACTGAGTACAAGAGGATAAAGAGGTTTTCCACAGATCACGAGGAGTAGAAGTAGATGCCCAGAATATTCGTTACTGGTGATACACATAGGTTGATGGATATCGTCAAGATAGATCAGTTTGACCGTGAGATCGGCCATGGGTTAACGCGCGATGATTACCTGATAATTCTTGGTGACTTCGGCGGAATCTGGACAGGTCGTGACATCTGGGGCAGGCATTTCCCAAAGGATGTATACCAAGATGCGGGGATGCAAAACTACGATAAGTATCCTCGCAAATATTGGGAGAAGAAACCATACACAGTGCTGTTTCTTGATGGTAATCATGAGAATCATTCTGCACTGGATATGTATCCGGTCGAGTCGTGGCATGGAGGTAAGGTTCATAAGATATATGAGAACACATATCACCTTATGCGCGGTCAGGTGTTTGAAATATGCGGGAAGAAGCTTTTCGTTATGGGCGGAGCGGAGTCTACTGATAAGGGATGGCGTACGGAAGGCTTTTCGTGGTGGGCGAGGGAGATGCCGTCTCTCGAGGAGTATGAGGAAGCTGTTAGCAATCTCGAGAAGGTAGGCGGCAAGGTGGATTATATCTTAACGCACTGCGCACCGGAGACGACAGTATGCTCTCTTAATATGCCGAATATGTACTATCGTTCCAAGAATGAGTTGACGAAGTTTCTTGATACGCTCGTACAGACGATCGAGTTCAAGGGGTGGTACTTCGGTCACTACCATAATGACAGTGATATCGGAAAGTTCCACATGAGATACAACAAGGTGGATGAGTTAGAGGTTGATTAATGAGTATGGATAAGAAGATTAAACTTAATAAGATTAAGTGCCTTAAGTGTGGTGATGTTATCGAGAGTGTGTCTGTTCATGACTTCAGATGGTGTTCGTGCCACTCGTGCGCTGTGGATGGTGGTAAGGAGTACTTGAGACGGTGCTTCAACACCAGAGAGGATTTTGAAGAGTTAAGCGAATTTGAAGAGACGTAAGTGATTGATAAAGATAATTGGGCTCTGCCCCGGGATAAAGAAAGGGTGATGAGAAAATGAGATATCCGTTGTATGAAGAGCCGGACGGGATCTGTCTGACATATATTTTCAAAGAGAATCCTAAGAGAATGGAGGTTTATGCTGAGATCCCAACAGAGACGGGATTTGATTCTGCTAAATACTATTATCCGAATGACAGGTTTTGCGAGGTGAATATGAGTACTGAAAACATGATCATCCTTATGGACAGCCTTCACAAGTGTCGATCGGTGATCGCTGATATTTGGAATGAACACGAGAAGAAATAATGAGTACCTATGTAATGTCTGACATCCACGGTTGTTATTCCGAGTTAATGAAGATGCTCGAGAAGATCAAGTTCGATCCGAAGAAGGACGAAGTGATCATCGCGGGGGATATCGTAGACCGGGGACCGGAGAATCTTGAGATGCTTCGATATATGGAGTCGAAGCCTGAGTCAGTCACGTTCCTAATGGGAAATCATGACTATGATTTTATGCACTATTGCCGTGGTGTTGAAAGAATGTGTGATAAAGGCAATGGAGAATTCTATAGACCTTCAGAAGCTGTTGTGCACAAGAAGCCCTATGCATATCTCAGTGATGATTATGGGACTGTAAGGAAGCTGATCTCTGATCATAGTGAATTAGAGTTAGAGGATTTCAGAAGGTGGAAGACGATTATTAGTGAGTTTCCATACTATCTGAAGCGTATTATTGGCGGTAAAAACTACATAATAGTGCACGCAGGGTATATTGAGGCTGCGGATTTCAACAGAGATCTGAGATTTCTTTATTGCAATGGCATTAATGAGTTCTTTATATGGGCGCGCGATGAAGGAATACAGTATGGCGGAGCAAAGGATTCCACCATCATATTTGGCCACACGCCGACTATTTTCACAGAGGAATTATTCTATAACGGCGGAAAGGTGTGGTATCACGAGAATCCCAAGATCAATGGCAGATTCTTTAATATCGATTGCGGATTGGTCTATGGCAAATACGATGGCGTTCATAACACGAATCTTGCTTGCATAAGGCTTGATGATGAGAAGGTGTTTTATCTTTACGAGAGGGAGGTTTGATTATGGTCAATAGTAAATTGTCTAATCAGTGTAATGAGAATATCGAGATGGCGATTCAATCTCTTCCTGAGAGAACCAAGTTAAGTATTAGGCAGGTAGCCGCTACAATGGAAATCTCGAATATGCCCCTGACGCAGCAATGTGTTCAGAATATGATAGATCTATGTAGTGGCACGAAAACGTCCGAGGAAATTGTTAGTGAAATATGTGGGCAATATAGAACCCACTCCGGCGATCAGACGGGAGGAGAATAAATGAGTTACTACATAGCAGAAGTTGGAGTTTTTAAAATCAATGAGGAATATAGGGATGACCTTCGGTCGTTTCTACATTGCCAATATGATAAAGTTTCCAGCCCTTTGTTCTCCCGATTTGTTGATGAATATGATTTTGTTTTGTACTACAAAAATGGAGAGCCTCGGTCTGCTTGGGCATGGCACCACGACAATTACAAAGAGGAGTGGATTGGTAAATTCAAAACATCGTTTGAAGATGGGGTGTTTACCTATGGTATGAACATGAATATGTACCATGGGCCTGAATTTGATTGTTGGTTGGCTTTCAAAGATTTATTGAAAGAGATAGGTCAAGAGATTTACTCTGATGATTGGGGTGAAGATTTATGGGGATGAAGAAACAGAAGAGGGAGGATAATATGTCACTAAATAATGCTAACGATACAGAGAAGTACATCAAGTCCCTTACTCCTGAGAGAAAGGCTTTGCTTGATAGGGGCTTTGATATGATCAACGAGAAATACGGTAAGACGCTGGATGCTCTTGCCGGCAATGACGTTGATTTTGACGATCTTGATGAACTGGGTCAAATGAGTAAAAGTGAATGAATTAATTGTTGTGTTTCGGCTATGCAATGCAGTTTTGATTATTACATATTATAGGAACTACTTTCTTAATATTCAGAATGACATCGATATCAGACGGATAAAAGAAGATCCGGATTGTGATATAGGATCGATTAAGCCGTATAAGCCGATGGCGATATAGATAATCTCCGAGATGGTGTTCTCGTTGGCATAGTAGGTAAAAAGAATACGGCGATCTGCTACGCGAAGGTAGTGGAAGATGAAGCCCGTGTATAACTTCAAGGCGAGTATGTGAGGTGGTAAAATCATCGTGTGTGCACGATAAAAACGGTTGAATTTGTCGTGTGTGCACGATAAAACAGGATGAATAGAAAGCAAAGACAACATAAAAGAGCAGTTGCTAACGGCGAGGTGTTTACCCCCCGCCGTAAGCCTGCTATGCCTTCTCCGAAGGTTATTCAGTTGAAGAACAAGTATCGCAGGAAGAAGAAAGTGGATGAGGAAGAATAGAAACTCATGTGCACCACCACCGTTCTCTCCGAATGGAAAACTGAGGGCAACTTCCTTTAGGTAACAACAATAAATGAATAGTAAGATCCTGATTAACGTGATGTATTCTAATACCGATGCGGAAATCGTGGAGGAGACGAAGGAGATTATCCAGTAAAAGCACACATAAAGACAGCGGAATTGTTATAATCCAGTTATGGACGACTTGCGTACGAATTTACTGGCATTTGCGATTATCTTCGGCGGAACGCAATTGATCGCGTTCCTAATTGACCTTATCGCGTGGGCGGTAAGGAGGAGGCATCCTGCCCGCATCGAAAAGAGTGAAGACGTAAGTTACCCTGAGTATCTTACTGTGTTTGTATGGCATGACAGCCATTATTTCCACGGGTATAAAGAGATAACGTTCATCCGCAAGGATGATAACAAATACAAGAAATATATTAAACGCAGCACAGGCGGCTGGATCGCGAAAATTCTCTTGGATTTATTCTGTCTGTTGGTCATATTCGCGTTCCCGATAGCGGGACTTATCTATGCTCCGGATTTCCCGCATCCTGAACTGCTGTTCGGCTACTCGGCAATCATTTTCTTTGTTTTCCTGCACGTATATTTAGCGGGTCCCGATACCCTCGCGAGGATGGAATTAAACAAGTACCTCAAAGCACAACGTAAGTGATATATAAAAACAGCGGGATATCCCGCTGTTAGATGTTATATCGGTTTGTTGGTTATACCGCTTTTGCTCTTGCAAGGCTGTGACTTTCTCAATGGTGAGCCCGGTAGTTCTTGAAATAACATCAAGCGGTATATTGCCTTCTTCAATCAAATTCATCGCTATCTCAAGACTATTGCTTTCAATTGCCTCTTCCGCAACTTCTTTTTCCCACTTATCATAATACTCAGTCATTTCTTTTATCCCTCCTTGTTGCTTTAATTCTCTTGCTTTCCATTCACATTCATTTACATCGATCGGCAGCCTTATACTGGTAATTTGTGATTATTATCCTTTGTCGTTTTTTGTCGAAAATTGTCGAGAATTGTCGAAAAATAAGGCTTCATATCATGCTATTCTCCTTATGCGGAATAAGAAAAGGAGGATAAAAGTTGATAGACCAAACTATACATGAACAAAAAAGAGCCCAATGGATCGAAGAAGCCAGAATTATTGACAACGCCTTCATGCATGCGTTCTTCGACGGTAACAAAGAAGCAGCCGAACTTGTTCTCCAGATCATTCTTAACAGGAAAGACTTCATAGTCGATGATATACAAGTTGAGAAGCACCTTAAGAATCTACACGGACATGATACTAAGTTTGATGTTCATGCCCAAGATGACAATGGAAACAGATTCGACGTAGAAGTTCAAAGAGACAGCAGCGGAGCGAACAGAAGACGCGCCAGATATCATTCAGCCATGCTTGATTCGCATATGCTCAAAGAGAATCAGAAGTACGACGAGTTGAAGGACTCGTATGTAATCTTCATTACAGAAAATGATGTATTAAATCAAGGGGATCCGTTATATAAGATCGAACGCATCATTCTTAATAATGATGAGCATTTTGAAGACGGAGGGCATATAATATATGTGAATGGAGCGTTCAAGGATGACTCCACTGAACTGGGTAGATTAATGCACGACTTTACATGTGCTAATCCTGATGAGATGTACTATCAGGAAATCGCAAAGAAAGTCAGATATCTTAAGCGAGATAATGGAGGGATAAAAGAAATGACTGAGTATTATGATAAGTGGGAAAAAGAAGTTGCGGAAGAGGCAATTGAAAGCAATAGTCTTGAAATAGCAATGAATCTTATAACAGATGGCACGCTTTCATATGATGCTATTGCAAAAGCTACCGGGCTCACCATTGAGAAAGTCACAGAACTTGCCCGCGCTAAAGCGGTCTAACAACAGAAACGACTTTAATCACCAACACCCGACGTCACAGTCGGGTGTTTTATATTGACCAAGTGATCCTAATCCTGTCCCTAACTGATGTTCAATTTGACCCTATTTGATGCATAAGTTAGGGAATGACACCCCCTTATTCTCTAACTGATGCACGATTTGACCTCAAATCGGCAGGTCTCTGGGGAACGGTCGGCGTTTAGAATGTACAGGAATCGGATACATACCGTCTGTACATGTGTGGCATATTCGGTAAGTGCAGTGTTACCCCCCCGGTTTAAACTCTCACAAACCGGTCCTACACTGACTGCAAAGGTTAATTGCGTTGAATGAAATAGTAATCCTTGACTCCTAACAGCCAAACTATGCGCAACGGCGATTTAGAGCTAATTCTGAGCGTTATTTGGTGTCAGTGACACCGCAGAACGTGCTATAATCCAGACAA
>Ga0129316_1000765_pt1 | contig 15501 bp, 13 predicted proteins | sample Cm1ome_2_FD_94429 | JGI IMG/M metagenome (GOLD analysis project Ga0129316, IMG submission 94429) | Eastern black-and-white colobus group fecal microbial communities from Wisconsin, USA - Cm1022B metagenome | ecosystem: Host-associated > Mammals > Digestive system > Large intestine > Fecal...
GCTGAGCCATGAAAGAAAGGATGCACAACTTATGGAAAAAATTCTTTTCGGCACCATGCCAAACGGCACACCCGTTGAGCAGTACACCCTGCGCGCCGGGCAGCTGAGCTGCGATATCATCACCTATGGCGGCGCACTGCGCGCGCTGCGCGTGCCGGATCAAAACGGCAAGCTGACCGATGTGCTGCTTGGCTTTGACACGCTGGAGGATTACCGCCGACAGGATAAATATATTGGCGCACTCATCGGCCGCTACGGCAACCGCATCGGCGATGCCAGATTTACCCTGAACGGACGCGAGTTCCATTTGGCAGCCAACAACGGCAAAAATCATCTGCACGGCGGCAATGTGGGCTTTGACAAGCAGGTTTGGCAGGTGGAAAGTGCCTCGCAGGATGCCTTGGTGCTGGCGCTCACCAGCCCCGACGGGCAGGAAAACTATCCCGGTACACTTTCGGTGCAGGTGACCTATCGGCTGAGCGCCGAGGGGCTTACGATCGATTACAAGGCCGAAACCACCGCCGACACCCTGTGCAACCTGACCAACCACGCCTACTTCAATCTGGCCGGTCAGCACAGCGGCCCCGTTACGGCACAAAAGATCCAGCTGTTTGCGGATCGCTACACCCCCACCGATGCAGGATCGATCCCCACGGGTGAGCTGGCCGATGTGAGCGGCACCCCCATGGACCTGCGCCAGCTCACCGCCATTGGTGCGCACATTGACGAGGATTTTGCACAGCTCACACTGGCGCGCGGCTATGACCATAACTGGGCCGTAAACGGCGCAGCAGGCACACTGCGCCCTGCCGCCCGCGCTTACTGCGAGGAAACCGGCATCATGCTGGAGGCCTTCACCACGCAGCCCGGCGTGCAGTTTTATTCCGGCAATTATCTGGACGGCTGCCCGGCGGGCAAGGGCGGCGCGCCCTATGATATCCGCTGGGGCTTCTGCCTGGAAACGCAGGGCTATCCCGATTCGCCCAATAAGCCCCAGTTCCCCTCTACCGTGCTGAAGCAGGGCGAAACCTATCACCAGACCACGGTATATAAATTCAGCATAAAATAATGAGAAAATCCGCCCCCGTACCGAGTGTATGGGGGCGGATTTTTGCTGATCGCATAAAAATAAATTGTAAAATTGCTTTCCGGTGTATGCTTTGCGGCGCAAGGGCGTTACAGATCAATATTCAAACGCATCGCCCCAGCCCGCTTTTCGGGCTGCTTTAAAGGCATCGCCGTCGCGCTTGCGCACAGTGAGCTCCCGGTTGGCATCCGGGCAGCACAGCGACAGGGTGATCTGCCCCTTGGCGGCTTTGGGGTGGCGCAAAATGCGGGCAGCGGCAGGCTGCACAGGCGTTTTGCTGAAGGCAAGATAGGCGTATTTTTCGTCCTCATAGGGCACATCGCCCTCTTTTAACAGCCGGTGCAGGCGGCTGCGGGCAATGCGCGCACTGAAATGGCACCAGTCATCGCCCGCAAGGCGGCAGGGGCCGGTGTGCGCACAGGGGGCGGCCAGATAAGCACCCTGGGCCAACAGCTGCTGGCGCACCTCGCGCAGCAGTGCAAAGCCCACAGGGGTGCCGGGCTCTAAAATAACCAGCAGCTGCCCGGCGGCAGCCCAGAGCCTATGCACCGTTTGTGCGCGCTGCTCAGGGGAAAACTCGTTCAGCATATAGCTGGCCAGCACCATGTCAGCCCCGGCGGGCAGGGCATCGCGCAGGGCATCTCCGGCCACCCATCTGGCGCCGGGCAGCGGGGCAAAGCCAGACTGCATCAGCGCCTGCCCCAAGGTGCGCATGGCGGGCTCACGCTCAAAGCAGGTAATGCCTTCCAGCTCCAGCAAGGAGGCAGCGGCCCAGCTGGCCGCGCCGGTGCCTGCGCCCACATCCAGCAGTGTTTTGGGCAAAACCGATAAAGCAGGCAGGGTGTGCTCCAGCGCACCGCACACCGCGCCAAAGGTGGCGGGCATACGCACAGCGGCATAGGCAAGGGCTTCATCGCCCTGCGAAAGCAGGCTTTGCCCGCGCCCGCTTTGGGTGTGATAGCGCAGAGTCAGCTGCTGCGAAAGCGCCTTCAGCTGGGCGGGGGTGTATTGCGCGGCGCGCTGCTCAATGGCCGCGCGCAGTGTAACCGGAAATTCCATAAATCAGAGATCCCTTACAGTAAAAATTAGCAGAAAAAATCAGGCAGTTATTTTGTGCGCCGCAAAAAAGCGGCGATGTCCGTCAGCCCTCGTGGGCGTTTTGCAGCGCGGTGACCATTTCATCGTAGGAGTCAAAGGCCATGATCATATAGTCGTTTTCGTCCCAGTAAACATTGTAGTCGCTGCGAATGCTCTCTTTGTGCGCACCCCAAAGCTCCTGTGCGCTCAAGGCAAGAAAGACTTTGCCTTCGGGAGGTGCGGCATGATCCAAACGCTCCAACCAGGTGTTTGTTTGTGTAACATCCAGCGTGTATTCATTTACAGCACGCATATCCAACTGGCCGTTGGACCACTCTGTCATAATATTACAGTTCCAAAGGCTGGCGTAGCCGTTTGTGTAGCCATTTTGGCTTAACCATGCGGCAACGGGCTCCAATTCAGGAACAGCACGTAGAGGATTGGAGAAAAAGGTGTGTACGGTGGAAATGCTTACGCCTGTAACACAAACCATAAAAATAACGGCTAAGCTTTTGCGGGTGAAAGAAAAATGAAAAGGAACAATTTGCCAAGATAGTTGCAAGATGATGAAAATAAATGGGATAGGCGTGAGCCAATAAGACGGATTGGGAGAATCCGAGCCGGTGGTAAATGCGAACACAGCACCCTGCACAAGGCATATAGCCAAGAAAGTGTAAAAAGCGATCAAGCCTTCTTTGGACAAAGAAGCGCTATGGCGAATGAGAGCGATCAGGGATAGCACAGCCAACAATATCAAAACCAAAGAAAGTGCGCCAAGAATGCCATAAAGGCTAAACAATTCTACCTTGACAGGAACAAAAGAAAGCTCGGTGCTGGGAAATCCCAGCAAGGAAAGAAATTCACACCAGGTTTTTAGCAGCAAAGAAAGATCCAAACTGCCCCAAATGCGGTCGTTATGAGTGGAAAAACTGTAGTGTGCTGCCAGAATTTTACTGTTGATAAGATAACCGATGCCTGCAAAAACAAGCGTGTATATAGAAACAGCAAGATAGCGAAACTCTGTTTTGGGCACAATGTCAGGATGATGCTGCAAAGCAAAAAGAATCAAAAACACCGCAGCCACGCACATGGGAAGATAAAGTGCAAGAATTCCTTTGATCGAACCTAAGCCGTTTATAAAGCTGACAAGTGCTAACAACAGAAGACAAAGGAAAATTTTGATTTTCTGGGAACTGTACACGATGCGTACGGCAAAACCAAAGCTTAACAGCAAAAGAACCATATGTGGAATGTAAAACCCACCGAATGGACCATACCAAAGATACCAGATCCCAAAGGGGCACATTAGGGCAGCGGCACCCCATGCACCGCTGTTTTTAAGCCCTACACCGCGCGCGGCGTAAAGATAGCAACCGGCCAAAAGCAGCATCCATGCAGCCTGCCCAAGCATACGGGCTGCATACCAATTATGGGGAAAAATTAAAAGCGCTATGCGATAGAAAATCTGAAGATAAAATACACGGATCTCAGTAGAATATCCCCAGTTACTGCTGAAAATACCGCCTTCTTTGTTCAGTAAGTCAGCCAATACCATTTCACCGGCCATATCACTGTCGATATAAGCACGGCCGTGCAGCGCCAAAAAGCCCATTGTGATGCAGTAGGCTAAAACCAGCCAAACCCAAGGCAGGGCAGACCAAAAGTCAAATTTTTTACGGGGGGGGTACTTTTTTGCAAAAGCGAATTCACGATGCGGCTACCTCCGATAAAATAGAATCTACTTTTTTATGTTTTGTTCGATTGCGCGATATAAGCTGTACTACAGCCCCGCACAGGATGCAGGCAAGGCTTATGATCTCTGCGGCGCGCCAGTAGAAGGGCTCGGTGAACTTCACGGTCACACTGCCGCTGAACCCGGCGGGGAGTTCCAGCTGCAGTTGGCCGCCCACGGCCCGCATCGTGGGCAGTGCTTCGCCGTTTGCATAGGCGCGATAGCCTTTATAGCCGGTGAGCGGCAGCGTGATGGGCTGGGGCTCGCTGGTAAGATTTTGCGCGGTAAAGGCAATGTGCAAGCCGGATTTCCGGTAATCCGTTACGGTCAGGGCATCGGCGTTATACCGGGGGCTGGCTTCAAACCAAATTGTTTCGGGGTCCGATTCGGCAGGCAGGTATTCGCCCATGGAGATCTGTACCTTCAGGCGCGCAAAGGCAGAGTGATCGGTGCTCTGCTCCATATCGGACATTTCGCGGTAGAAGCAGGCATCCTTGGTTTCGTACACATCGTGGAACAGAAAACTGCTGGTGATCAGCGCGGCACAGCAAAGAATGCAGCCTGATGCGGCAAAGGCTTTTTTGTCAAAGCGGCGCAGCGCCCGCAGCCCCAAAACGGCAGCGGCCGCCAGGCAAACGCCCGTTATCGTCTGAAAACGCCAGTTGAACTGCATGGTTTGCACATAGGCACCCAGCGGAGGCAGAATGCGGGAAAGCGGATACCAAGGAAAATAAGCGGTGGCCATCCACATGGAAAGGCCGCCAAGAGCCAAACAGAACAGCGCACTTTTTTCGGCTTTGTCAGGCGCAAAGCACATCAGCAGCAACACAGGCAGAATCAGGCAGCCCAACAGCAGCGCACCGCCCACGGTAAAGCTCATATCGCTGCCAATGCCGTCGGCCAGCACGGCGGTTGCACCACCGGCCCGGGCAAAAATATCAAAAAGCTGCAAAGGTTCGGCACTTTGCGCGATCGTATGCCAAATGGAAAAGGTTTCGCTTTGCACCCGGAAGGTATCGGTGAACATATAATTCGCAAAGGGCACCAAAAACCACAGGCAGGCAAGCGTGGTGTAGATCACGATCTTGGCCAGCACGGCAAAGGTTTCTTTGCGGAACACCTTACGAATACACACAAGGCAGGCCAAAATCGTGAAAATGGCCGTCATGCCGCAGGTGAGAATGTGGGTAACGATCAGCCCGCTGTAGCCGATCACGCCCGGAATCCACAGCTTTTTATAGCCGGGGAAATCCGTGGGCAGGGCAAAAGCTGCCCACAGCGCATACAGAATCAGCGGCAAAAATGCCATGGCGCTGTATTCGCCCACGGCGGCGCGCACATACAAATTGGTAAGGCGATACAAATTCAGGCTGTACAGCGCAGCGCCCAGCAGACCAACGGTGCGGCTGCCGGCCATTTTGCCAAAGCACCAATAGGCGGCCAGCACTGTGAAAAGGTTGATCAGCACCACATAGATCTGATAGCTGGCCTGCAGCGAAAAGCCCACCAGGCGCAAAATAGCGGGAATATACAAAAGTAGGTCGCCATAAAAAACGCCGTTGGCGTAGCCCTGCCCATTCACCAGCGAGGGGTAAATTTTTACGGGGAATTCATGGGCGGCAAGGCCGCTGGCAAGGCCTTCGATGCGGCTTAAATGAAACTCTAAGTCATGCCCCGAAAACAAAAAGCCTGCAAACAGGGGCATGCTTTGCAAAAGCACCAGCCCGGCCAGCCCGGCCCAGATCAGCCGGGAGACATAGCTGCTGCGGCAAATACAGGGCAGCTTACCGCGCAGCGCCAACAGCAAAAGATCGGCCAAAGCAAAGAACAAAAGCCAGCGGATGCTGGAAACGCGGGCGTATGCGTGGGTGGGGGTAACGGTGAACTGATAGATACTGCGGGTGCCGCCGTTGTAGGAAAACTTAAAGCTGGTGGCGGTGTTTCCACGTGCCCACAGGGTGAAAGAGGCGTAGCCGTCAGAAGCCTCCAGCACCTGATCATTCATGGTGATATAGTCATTGTCCTGAAAAACCTTGGCACCCTCCAAGCTGGACTCATAGGTCACCGTGGCGGTGTAGCTGCCTTTTTTCAGGTTGAGCAGCGGGGTTTCGGCAAAGGGGCCGTAATCCTCATTGTCCTGCATGGAAATGCTTTCGCCGGAGATCACGGCGTTTTGAGAAAGGGCGTTTAACTCGCTGCCCGCAAGCACAATGGGCTGCTGCACGCGCATGGCAAGCGCAAAATGCGCCAGCAAAAAGACCAGCTGCGCAAACAGCAGCACACAGAACAGGCGGTTTTGCAAACAAAAACGGCGGATCTTTTTGGAAAATGACATAATAAAAACACTCCGGTGAAATTTTAATGCATTACCGCATAATGCGGAGCGAGGCAGAGGCTTTGCGGCAATGCTTTACGATAAAATCAATGGCATATTTATTAAAGTATATAAAAACCGCTATATAAAGTCAATAAAAGAGTATGCGAAAAGCCCTTTTGCACAGATTGTGTAGCAAAAAGGCTTTTGAAAAATATCCTGTACAGGCCATTCGGCCCAAAATGGGCAGGCCCGGGGCATCAATGGGGCTGCAGCACCTGACACAGGGTTTCAAAGCTGCGCTCGTTGGCCTCTATGATCACGATATCCGCCCCGCAGTCCGGCAGGGTGTTGCGGTCTAAATTGGCCAGTGCATCGCGCCACGCATTGTCAAACTGAGCGGTGAGGTAGGGCATATAATACTCGCTGAAGGAATCTCCGTACACGATCACCGAGCGGCGGTCACGCACAGGGGAATAGTTGGTGGGGTAATAGTCCGGATCGGCCTCCAAGCGGGTGTACAGTGCCGACACATTGGCCAGATCGCCGCTTTGAGTGCCGTTTACATGAAAGTCATAGTCCACAAAGCGCTGGGTTTCGCTGCCAATGCGCTGCAGCACATCATCCAGCGCGGCCAGCGCACCGGCGTGGTTCCAATGAGTGTCGGTTTTAAAAAACAGCGGCATACTGGTTTGGCTTTTGATTTCCAGCAGCTTTTCGGGCACATAGCTGATCTCAAGGCTGGTGTTGTCGGCCAGATAATCCGCCACCTGACGGGTGAGATCGACCTCTGTGAGCACGGGGTAATCCTCCGGCATATATTCGCGGTAGATCAGATCCTTGCTGGGGGCAAAGCTGATCACCAGCTGCCCGCCCCGCGCAGCATAGGCATCGGCCAGCGACTGCAGGTTCTGTGCCAGCTGCGCCAGCTGATCCTGATTCATGCGCACAAGGCCCTGATAGTTGGCCACGGGCGTGGCGGCGTTGGGGCCGTCTTTAAAAAACAGCCAATCGTTTTTGCCCATCAGCACCTGATCGGATTCCACCGTGTGAAACACATCATAGTTCAAATTGGCGTTGGCAATCACCAGCTGATAGCGAAACGGGGAATTGTCGGCCAAAAAGGTGTTCAGCGCATCCGGAAGCTTGCCCAAGGGAGAGGAAAGAACATCCGGCAGCGTGGTGAGCAGGCGGTTTTCGTGGTTGTCCAGCGAAAGCTGCCTGGAAAACACATTGAACACCGGGAATGCCAGCGACATACCGCCCACGAACAGGCCGATGAAAGCATATTGCTTGATTTTTTTGAGATTCAAGAAAAACTCCTTTCCCAATCCGTGCCGATCAGAAGCGGAAATAGATAAACGGGTTATAGCTGCTGGCCGTTACCCGCATGATGGAAAACAGCAGAATGCCGATCAGCAGCACCATGCCGGGCAGGGAAATATCCTCCTTACGGTAAAGCGCCCTGCGCAGAGGGGGCAAAATCGCCTGCAGCGGGCCGCACAGCAAAAGCGCCAAAAACAGCACGCACCAAAGGCGATTATCCACAAACTGGCTGAACACATACTGGGGTGCGCCGGTCTGCTGCGTAAAAATGCCGCGCAGGGTTTTTAAACCGCTGCCAAGGCTGTTGGCCCCAAAGATCGTGAGCATCACATACAGGGCCGCAATGGTGTATACATGGCCGAAAAGCCGGGGAAGCTTATCCAGAACTTTGCGCAGAAACAGGCGTTCCAGCACCACGGTAAGGCCCATTAAAATGCCGAACATCACAAACTGCCAGTCTGCACCGTGCCACAGGCCAGTGAGGAAAAACACCACAAACAGGTTCAGCAGCGTGCGGACGCTGCCCTTGCGGTTGCCCCCCAGCGGGATATACACATACTCGCGGAACCACGTGCCCAGTGTGATGTGCCAGCGCCGCCAGTATTCGCTGATGGAGCGGCTGAGGTAGGGATAATCAAAGTTTTCGGGAAAGGAAAACCCAAACATATGCCCAAGGCCGATGGCCATATCGCTGTAGCCGGAAAAGTCATAATACAGCTGCATGGCATACAAAACGCTGCCCAGCGCCAGCACCTGCCACGGCAGCACGGTGGGGCTTACGCTGGTGATCACGGCGTAGTAGCTGCCCAGCTGGTTGGCAAAGATCACTTTTTTGCCAAGGCCAAAAATAAAGCGCTTGATGCCGTAGCAAAAATCCGCACTGTCGGCCCGGCGGGCTTCGGCAGGCAGCGATGCCTCAATGTCGCAATAGCGCACGATGGGCCCGGCGATCAGCTGGGGAAACAGCGAAATATACAGCGCAAAGCGCGGCAGGCTGCGCTGCACGGCAATTTGGCCGCGGTAAAGATCGATCACATAGCTCATGGCCTGAAAGGTGTAAAAGCTGATGCCGATGGGCAGCACGATGCCGCGCACGCTCAGCAGGCCGATCCCGGCCGCATGCAGGCTGCTTACAGAGAAGTCGTAATACTTAAAATAGCCCAGCAGGCTCAGGTTGAACACAACGCCCAGCGCCAGCGCGGCCCGGCGGGGGGCAGGGGCGCGCCAGCGCTCCATGGCAAGGCCGCACAGATAGTTGCACAAAATGCTGACAAGGATCAGCAGCGTGTAGCGCACACCGCCCCAAGCGTAAAACAAAAGGCTGAAGCCCAAAAGCACCCAGTTTTTGAGCCGCAAGGGAAATGCGTAATAAAAAATCAGCACCAGGGGCAGAAACACAAACAAAAACTGCACCGAGGAAAAAACCATGCACGAAACCCCTTTCCGGGAAGATCCAAACGGGCAAAACGGGCCGATGGGCGCGAAGTGCCCTTGAAAGACAATATAACTAATCTATTATATAGGAAAATGCGCCGCGATACAAGACAAAGCGTATTCTTACACGAAATGTGCAAAAACGAGAGCGAGAGGTGAAAAACGAGAGTGTGAATTGATTACAAAAACCAATAAAAACTAAAACAAAAATAGCAAATTGCTATGAATAAAGGAAAACAAAATATTGATAAAAAAATAACAAAGTGCTATGATAAGGGTACAGCAAGGGAACACAAGGGCGGGCCAAAGGCCGGCGGTGATCCCATTTTTATGAGAAAACAGCCGGAAAAAGCCCCGGCATTTGCCGGAAAAAGGGCAGCCGCGAAAGCGGCCAACAAAAAAGCCGCCTCCCTGCGGAAGCGGCTTTGAAAGCGAAAGGCTTTTGTATTACTTGTTGCTGCGGCGCCAGATGTGCATCTTTTCGGCTTCCTGGATCAGCTGCTCACGGAAGTCGGGGTGTGCCACGCTGATCAGTGCCTCGGCCTTCTGCCAGGTGCTCAGGCCCTTCAGGTTCACCATGCCGTACTCGGTCACGAAATAGTGCACATTGGCGCGGGTGTCGGTCACGATGCTGCCGTTTGCCAAAGTGGGGCGAATACGGCTCTGCATCTGGCCGGTCTTTTTGTCCATAAAGCTGGAGCTCATGCAGATAAAGCTCTTGCCGCCGTGGCTCAGGTAAGCGCCCAGCACAAAGTCCAGCTGGCCGCCTGCACCGGAAATGTTCTTGATGCCTGCGCTCTCAGCGTTCACCTGGCCGAACAGGTCGATATCCACAGCATTGTTGATGGAGATAAAGTTGTCCAGAGCGCTGATGCTGCGAATGTCGTTGGTGTAATCCACGGGGGCACTCATGCAGGCGGGGTTGCCGTCCAGGAAGTCATACAGCTTCTGAGTGCCGGCACCGAAGGCATAGGTCTGGCGGCCCTTGTCGATCTGCTTGTGGGCACCGGTGATCTTGCCGGCCATGGAGATATCCACGAAAGCATCCACATACATTTCGGTGTGAACGCCCAGATCCTTCAGGTCACTCTGAGCGATCATGCTGCCCACGGCGTTGGGCATACCGCCGATACCCAGCTGCAGGCAGGCGCCGTTGGGGATCTGCTCAACGATCAGCTTGGCCACGGCCTGATCCACCTCAGTGGGGGCACCGCCGCCGCCCAGCTGGGCAATGGCGGGGGAATCGCCTTCCACGATCATATCCACATCGTCAATGTGAACGCCAACCTCGCTGCCGCCAAGGCACACGGGCATATTCTTGTTCACTTCCACGATCACCTTTTTGCTGCGCTCGCACACAGCGGCCATGTGGCTGGCGTTGGGGCCAAAGTTGAAGTAGCCGTGGTTGTCCATGGGGGCAACCTGGAACACGGCAACATCCACATCCTCGGGCATATCGCGGTAGTAGCGGGGCAGCTCAGAATAGCGGATGGGGCTGTAGAAGCTGAAGCCCTGTGCCACAGCCTTACGCTCAATGCCGCCCATGTGCCAGCTGTTCCAGCTGAAATGCTCGGCGGGGTTTTCAATCTTGAAGATCTCGGGAACCCACATCAGAATGCCGCCGCGGAACTTAACGTCCTTCAATTCGGGCAGGCGCTTTGCAATGGCTGCATCCACAGCCACGGGGGTGCCGGTGGTCCAGCCATAGTCCACCCAGTCACCGCTTTTTACCAGAGCGGCAGCCTGTTCGGGAGTGGCCAGTTTCTGCTGATAGCTTGCTTTGAAATCCATCTTCCAAAACCTCACTTTTTAAATAAGTATAATAGAGCAGGCAAAACCGCCTGCAAAGAAACGAAAAAAGGAAAAAGAAAAAATCTTTCTGCTTTATTAAAGATATTAACATCAAGTGCCATTTTGGTCAAGATAAGTATAGAAAAAGAGAACAGGAACCGCAATTAGTTTCTACTGGGAAACCTGATACACTAAAAGTTTCTTATTTGAGAACAGCTGTTCCAAATGACGAATTTCCTCACAAATTATTAGCAAAATTGTCACGATAAAACCAATTGACAAGCCCGCTCGGATATCGTTTAATAGATATAAAGATAGTATGCGAATTTTACGCAGCCGTCCAGGGAAGTCAAACGGATAAGACCCCGAACAAAAGAAATGAGGCATTACTACCATGGCAACAGCAGTTTACCCCGGCAGCTTTGATCCCGTTACCCGCGGCCACTTAGACATTATCAAGCGCGCATCCAAAGTGATGGACAAGCTTGTGATCGGTGTGCTGAAAAACAGCGCCAAGAATCCGCTGTTTACTCTGGAAGAGCGTGTGGCGCTTTTGCAGGAGTGCACCAAGGATATCCCCAATGTGTCGGTGGTGGCTTTTGAAGGGCTCTCGGTGGATTTTGCCAAAAAAAACCATGCCACGGTAATGGTAAGGGGCCTGCGCGCTGTATCGGATTTTGAAAACGAGATCCAGATCGCGCAAACCAACCATGCACTGATGCCCGGTGTGGACACTGTGTTTTTTGCCACCAGCATCCGCTGGGGCTATCTGAGCAGCACCATTGTGCGTGAGGCTGCTTCTTACGGCTCGGATATTTCTAAATTCGTAACGCCGCCCGTGCAGGCTGCGCTCGAAAAAAAGTTTGCCGAGCTGCGTGAGCAGCAATCGGACAAAAGCTGCACAAAGCCCTTTTGATTCAGTAGTAATGTGAACGGTACAGGTGTGATACGGAGCCTGTGCCCGCCGCATGAAGATAAAATGGTTCAAACATTTATTTTAGGAGGCTAACCATGAAGAAAATCGTAATCGCAAGCGCCTGCCGTACTGCTGTCGGCAAGTTCGGCGGCACCCTGGCTAATGTGCCCGCAGCTGAGCTGGGCTCCATCGTGATCAAGGAAGCCCTGAACCGCGCAAATGTAAAGCCTGAGCAGGTCGACCATGTTTACATGGGCTGCGTGATCCAGGCTGGTCTGGGCCAGAACGTGGCACGCCAGGCTTCTCTGAAGGCTGGTCTGCCCATCGAAGTTCCCGCTGTGACCGTGAACGTTGTTTGCGGCTCTGGCCTGAACTGCGTGAACATGGCTGCCGACATGATCATGGCAGGCGATGCCGACATCGTTGTGGCAGGCGGCATGGAGAACATGAACATGGCTCCCTTTGCCATGATGAAGGGCCGTTACGGCTACCGCATGGGCGCACCCATGGGCAAGAGCGAGCTGGTTGACACCATGGTCAACGATGCTCTGTGGGATGCAACCGGCTTCAACAAGCACATGGGCATGACCGCTGAGAACATCTGCACCAACGAAACCTTCCAGAAGAAGTACGGCTACAGCCCCATCAACCGCGAAATGCTGGACGAGTTTGCTTACAACAGCCAGGCAAAGGCTGAAAAGGCAATCAAGGACGGCGCTTTCAAGGAAGAGATCGTTCCCGTTGTCATCAAGGGCAAGAAGGGCGATACCGTGTTTGATACCGACGAAGGCCCCCGCCTGAGCAGCATGGAAGTGCTGGGCAAGCTGAAGCCCGCATTCAAGCCCGATGGCATTGTGACCGCCGGCAACTCTTCTGCTATCAACGACGGCGCTGCCGCTCTGGTGATCATGAGCGAAGAGAAGGCTAAGGAGCTGGGCGTTAAGCCTCTGGCTACCTGGGTTGCAGGCGCTCTGGCTGGCGTTGAGCCCGAGGTTATGGGTCTGGGCCCCATCGCTGCTACCAAGAAGGTTATGGCTAAGGCCGGCCTGACGGTTGCTGATATGGACCTGATCGAGGCCAACGAGGCTTTCGCTGCTCAGTCTCTGGCTGTGGGCGAGGCTCTGGGCTTTGACAAGGAGAAGCTGAATGTGAACGGCGGCGCTATCGCCATCGGCCACCCCGTGGGTGCATCCGGCGCTCGTATCCTGGTCACTCTGCTGTACGCCATGAAGCATCGCGGCGCTCACAAGGGTCTGGCTACCCTGTGCATCGGCGGCGGCATGGGCTGCGCAACTGTGGTTGAGATGTAATCTCGCTGCGGCATAAGCAGAAATAAATAGAGAATCGGCCGGGGCCGGGCTCTTTTGCGGCCCAGCTCCGGCGTTTTTGCGGATTGACACTTTTTTGGCAAACCGCCGGAAGCGGCATCTGCAAATGATACGAAAAGGAGCGAATGAACCATGGGTTTTGTTACTACCGAAGTGCAGGGCGCTGTTGAGATCATCACCATTGACCGCCCGCAGGCACTGAATGCGTTGAATCCTGATGTTCTGAACGATCTGAAGGCAGCTTTTGATGCTGTAGACCAGAACGCCGTGCGCTGCATTGTGGTGACCGGTGCAGGCGAAAAGAGCTTTGTGGCCGGTGCCGACATTGCCGCCATGAGCGTGATGACCAAGGCCGAGGGCGAGGCTTTCGGCAAGATGGGCAACGATATTTTCCGCAGCATTGAAACCTTCCCCATTCCGGTGATCGCCGCCGTGAACGGCTTTGCACTGGGCGGCGGCAACGAGCTGGCCATGAGCTGCGATATCCGTATTTGCAGCGAAAACGCCATGTTCGGCCAGCCCGAGGTGGGCCTGGGCATTACGCCCGGCTTTGGCGGCACCCAGCGTCTGGCCCGTTTGGTGGGCGCAGGCATGGCCAAGGAGCTGGTGTATGCAGCTGTGAACATCGGCGCCGAGGAGGCTTTGCGCATTGGTCTGGTGAACCATGTTTATCCCCAGGCTGAGCTGATGGAGCAGGCCATGAAGCTGGCAAACAAGATCGCACGCAATGCTCCCATTGCCGTGCAGGCATGCAAAAAGGCCATCAACGAGGGCCTGGAAGTGACCACCGAAGAGGGCGAAGCGATTGAAGAAAAGCTGTTTGGCAGCTGCTTTGAGACCCACGACCAGAAAGAGGGCATGGGCTGCTTCCTGAGCCGTGAAAAGCCCAAACCCAAGGCGGTTTTTACAAACAATTAAGCATTTTGGACAAATTGCCCAAAAAACGGCAATAAAATTTCACAGAAATTTTCTGTGGAATAGATTGTTATTTATTGCACAAATTGGGCCAACTATGGTACAATATACCTTAGGGAGTATTGTGCCATAGCTGGCTTCATAAATAATTTTGAATTGAGATCAACATTTATTTGGAGGCTATTACTATGAAAATTGGTGTTATTGGTGCAGGTGCAATGGGTTCCGGTATCGCTCAGGCTTTTGCTCAGTGCGAGGGCTTTGAGGTTTCCCTGTGCGACATTAAGCCCGAGTGGGCTGCAGGCGGCAAGGCAAAGATCGCTTCTGCTCTGGGCAAGCGCGTAAGCCGCGGCAAGATGACTCAGGAAGCTGCCGATGTCATCCTGAACCGTATCACTACCGGCCTGAAGGAAGATATCTGCCAGGACTGCGATCTGATCGTGGAGGCTGCATTCGAAGATCTGGGCGTTAAGCAGAAGACCTTCGGCGAGCTGGATGCTATCTGCAAGCCCGAGTGCGTGTTCACTTCCAACACCTCTTCTCTGTCGATCACCGCTATCGCAAAGAACATCAAGCACCCCGTTGTTGGTATGCACTTCTTCAACCCCGCTCCTGTCATGAAGCTGGTTGAGGTTATCGCAGGCGTGAACTCTCCTGCTGAGGCTGTGCAGACCGTAAAGGAGATCGCATCCAAGATCAACAAGACTCCCGTTGAGGTTACCGAGGCTGCCGGCTTTATCGTAAACCGTATCCTGATCCCCGAGATCAACGAAGCCGCTTTCATTAAGATGGAAGGCGTTGCTACCATTGCCGACATCGATGCTGCTATGAAGCTGGGCGCCAATGTTCCCATGGGCCCCCTGGAGCTGGGCGACTACATCGGCCTGGATATCGTGGTTGCTATCATGGACGTTATGTTCAACAACACCCACGATGCCAAGTATCGCTGCTGCCCCCTGCTGCGCAAGATGGTGTTCGGCGGCCATCTGGGCGTGAAGAGCGGCAAGGGCTTCTACAATTACGCAAACGGCGGCAAGGTTGCTACCGACGCACAGTAATCACCGTGTCAGGATGGGCCTGACCAAAAATCGTTAATTTTTGTCCAATAAGGGGACAGGCTATTTGGGGCCTGTCCCCCGTGGGCTTTAAATTAAAAATGAAAATTGGAGGATTTAAGATGGACTTTCAGTTGAGCAAAGAGCAAGCAATGGCACAGAAAATGTTCCAGGAGTTCGCTCAGAACGAAGTCAAGCCTCTGGCGCAGGAAGTTGACGAGCAGGAACGCTTCCCCGAAGAGACTGTCAAGAAAATGGCTAAGCTGGGCATGATGGGTATTTACTTCCCCAAAGAGCTGGGCGGCGCCGGCGGCGATGTGCTGACTTACGCCATGGCCGTTGAGGAATTGAGCAAGGTTTGCGGCACCACCGGTGTTATCGTTTCCGCACACACCTCGCTGTGCTGCGCTCCCATTTTTGAGAATGGCACCCCTGAGCAGAAGCAGAAGTATCTGCCTGACCTGCTGAGCGGCAAGAAGATCGGCGCATTCGGCCTGACCGAGCCCGGTGCAGGCACCGACGCTCA
>Ga0129316_1000768_pt1 | contig 15484 bp, 13 predicted proteins | sample Cm1ome_2_FD_94429 | JGI IMG/M metagenome (GOLD analysis project Ga0129316, IMG submission 94429) | Eastern black-and-white colobus group fecal microbial communities from Wisconsin, USA - Cm1022B metagenome | ecosystem: Host-associated > Mammals > Digestive system > Large intestine > Fecal...
GGCTAAATATGCCCGGCGCTAACATAATCTAAGTATCAGCTGATGTGTTGGCTATTTTACATGAGCTGAAATTGGTTAAAATCGATGAGCGCGGGAGTGGCTAAAATCACTGGGCGCTAACAATAGGGAGATAGTATGAATACATATTAATAAAACAATGATTAACTGAGTAGCCTTCGGGCTGCTTTTTTAATACAAAAAAACAAAAGGAGAAAGTTTATGAAAATGTTAAAGAAAGCCTTATCAATCGTGATTGCGGTAGTATTAGTAACCGGAATAGTTTGTTCTTGTAAAAGAGATCCCGGACCGGTAATCATGGATACTGCCGAAGTTAAAGAGCTCTGCCTTAAAGCCGGAGATGAATTCATGGATGCTTTATCTACTATGAGTTATGAAGAGATTTCTAATCTCGCAGCGGAAGATCTCCAGGAAAGCTATTTGGCATCGGCCAATAAGTATCAGACTACAATTACCGATGATTCATATACTGGTAGATATGCTACCGGCTGGATGCGTGAAACTTTGGACTATATGTTCAGCTCATATAATCACATATCCGGTACATTTGAGCGGATCGATGATACGAATGCTGTGGTAAAGTATGTTTTCGCGACAGCTATGTATAGCGACGGTGGAATGGGCGAGAGTTACGAAGTCGAGCTTACTTTTACAATTGATAATGAAAATGAGGCGGTTTATTTAACCAATCCTGAAATATCATTGGATCTGTATAGCCAAATTATTAGTAATTACGCTATTCATTATGTGAGTGCGTACCGTACACAAATGCTTATGGATGCTGCATATGCTGCCCAGCAGGCAGAGGAAGCTGCTGCACAAGAGGCCGCACAGCCTGAACCTCAGTCCGAACCTCAACCTGAACCAGAATCAAATCCGGAAGATATGATCGAACCACTTCCGGATCCTGAAGCTGAAGAAGGATAAGGAGAACAACAATGAGATTAGAGTCATGCAAAACCATCATGGATTCGTTCTCCCCAGATAGAATTCTTGTGATACAGATCGATACTTCAGGGTCGGATCCAGTTAAGGACAAGATTATTAGGATGACAGCTTGTTCTATGAACGGAGATCAGATCCTTAATATTGATGATGTCGAGGCTTTTAACGTAGAGATCACAAACAAGCTGAATGAGTATAGTGCCATAATATGCGCTGATGCGTTCGAGAGGGTAATCCCATTTCTTGCCGTTGCCGGCATAAACATCAGTGCGATCGTTGGGGCAGATCTTCAGAGAGAATGGAATGAGCTTGTCGGTACATATAATGCCGATACGGGGGATTGGAACAAGATCAGTTTAATCTCGCTAGCCGGAGCTTATCATTTCAGACCCAACCCAAAGCTTTATTCACATGAGTTCAACAAGGTATATGCTTATATCTTTCTTGCAGAGAAAGCTGCGGACTTCGGTACGATCACTCTCAGAGGTACGAGACGTAGCCAACTTCAGATCTATCGACGCACTCAGAAAGATATCAGTCAAAAGCATTCTGCTTTTTGAGAAGGGTTTTAGGGATTTCCCCTAACGATTGTGAAAATGTACGTACATTTTCGCCTGCTCGCTCTGCACAGGCTTCACTTCAGAAGCCGTCTTCACCATAGGGTGCCGAGTGAGCCGCTGAGGCGGCCACTAAGATTAAAAATATGTTCTTGAACTTGGTCTCTAAGGCGAGGGTGGCCATTTTACTTCGAGTTTCGTGTCAATAACCCCGCGAAAGAAGATTAATTGAAGCCTCAAAAAGACAAGTATGTCGGTCAAATATTAATTGTCGCCCACTGGTCGACAATTATCATGAACCGGATATTAAGAAGCGGTTGAATAGAAGAGCTGGTCGTCCTTCTGAAAATGTGTCTCAAGTTGAGACAAATAAAGAGGCAAGGACAGAGAACGGATTTAACTTCGGCCCCAGTGGGGCCGAAGTCTAATGAAACATCAGATCAACAAGTTACAGTGGATGGACAGGATGGCGTATTATGCGAAAAAATAGGATTGAAATCAGAGTATCAGAAAACGAGTATAAAACGATCGTAGCTGCTACTAAGGAATCTAATATGACGGTTTCCGAGTATCTGAGAGCCGGTATTGGTGAGAAAAGATACAAGCCGACGGATGATGAGAATCTTAAAATGCTGACACAGCAACTATCAAGGATTGGCAATAACCTTAACCAGCTGGTAGTAATCGAAAGAACTAAAGGTAACGCTTATTCCGACATCGAGGCCGCGCTTAAAGAGATCATGGCACTCAAGAAAAGAATCACAGAAGTATTGTCAAACGAGTAGCTTGTGTACCACCAGGTCATAAGTTGCTAAGCAAGACGTCCTTGCTATTCATTTTATCCGTGAATTGATTGTATTATAATTGAGTAGAGGAAGGAGATTTAGTTATGGATTATTCTTACAAAAGAAAAATATACTTTGAGCTGGAAGCTTCTATTAAGAAGAACAAGGCTTCCTTCCTTTTGGGTCCTCGTAAATGCGGAAAGACAGTCTGTTTGGATCAGATATGTAAATCCCATGGTGCGGAATATATAAACGTTAAGTCGGATTATACTACTGATGATCAAAGAAGAGACCTCGTAGATAAGATTATCTCTGATATCAGTAACGATACTGACAAAATCTATCTAATAGATGAGGCTACATATTTATCTACTCCGGATAAAGATATCGCTAAGATTGCGGATGCTTTTAGTCATAATAATGAATCAAAAACAAGAATAGTATTTGCTGGCAGTCAGTCAAAGGCTCTGGAGTTTTGGGGTCATATTGCTTTTGCAGGTAACGCATCTTTTATTAATTGCAGTTTTCTGAACTACTCAGAGTGGCTAGAGTATAAAGGCATAAATGATGTTACTGAAGAATCTTATATTGACTTTATTTGTAACACTCGAGAGTTTTACAAGGATTTTATAAGTACCAAGGATTATCTTCAGGGGTGCTTGGATGAGACAGTTATATCTAATAATCGTTCTATTGAATATGTGTTAGGTAATGATGTCGGAGAGATAGATAACGAAATGCTGCTTGATGTTTTATATGCAGCATTGATATCGCTTCACAACCATGTCCAGTATCAAACATTTGTGGATAAAAGCTTACTTCCTAAGACTATAGCAAATCAATTTGCCACGAGAACGATAGGTATAAAAAATGAAGATCTTGCAAAGCGCACATCCGACTTTTTAAGCGAACGTTATAGCCGTTTTAAAAATATGGATGCATATGACTGTAAAAAAGCACTTCAATTTCTATCTAACTGTGGTCTTGTTACAGTTACCTATGTAACAGATGACCTGAACGCGGATCCATATATAGCATCCAAACTGTTGAAAGAATCAAACGATTTGTACTTGAAACCTCAAATCTTTTCGAGATTTAATGTAACGATTAATTATCCGATGTTTATCGTTGATGTTATAAGCGACATTCTTGGCGAAGATATGCCGACTCAATTACCTCGTGAGTTACTGGGGAGCATAGTTGAGTGCCATGTGAGAAGCTTGCTTCCGTCTTCCGGATACATTATGTATCGCACTGAGAATGGTGAGGAGATTGATGCTGTTTCACTTTCCGGAAAAGCTATAGAATCCTCAGTTCGTAACAAAAAGAACAAAGAAACTCATTTTGACTTGCTTCCATCCTATTATGAAAAGGTTCTATTGACTCGTGATGCTCGTGGCTTTGATTCAGGAATTACACGCATACCTTATTATGAATACATATACAAGCTATCGTCTAATGCAAGTTATGAGCATAATCTTTCGAGTCCGTATTCTATGACAACTGCATCGGAACCACAAGAGGATCCTGAACCAGATCCGACTGATGATACGGATGACGTGGATATATAGAATAGATACCTAATTAGTACTCAAGCCCCGGCAGGAACCGGGGTTTTATTTTGCACCCAAAGGAGTAACACATGGCTGTGACAAAGGTATGGACGATAAATAACAGGCTTAATGCAAGCCTGGAGTATGTAAAAAACAAAGAGAAGACAGATTCCTTAGTTAAGATCCCGACTTTAAGTGAACTTGAAAGTCTGGATCGACCACCCGGTAAAGATCTTTCAGAAGGCTTGGTTATATCTGATCTGGATAACTCCTTGAAATATATCTCTCAGGATTATAAGACAGATACTCGTCACTATGTAACCGGTATTAACTGTGATGGCTCGGATGCATTGAGAGAGTTCCAATCTGTTAAAGAGCGATATGAGAAGACTGATGGAGTAGTAGCATATCACTGTATTCAATCATTCGCTCCCGGAGAAGTGGATCCGGATCAGGCTCATCTTATTGGTATGGAATTGGCAGCGGAGCTCTGGGGTAACAAAGGATATCAAGTTCTTGTATGTACTCATCTGGATCGCAACCACATTCATAATCATTTCGTTATTAATTCAGTAAATGAGCTGACCGGTGAAAAGAATCCATGCAGGTATCATAAGATCATTTCCGCAACGTCTGACAGACTTGTCAGAGAGCATGGGCTCTCTGTGATTAATGATCCCGGGATGCATCCGCTCCCTTATCAGAAACTTTCAAAGAGAATGCAAGCGGCAAAGCTTACCGTCGATGCAGCTTTATCATCTGCTAACAACCTTGGTGAATTTATTAACTATATGAACCACTACGGATATGCAGTTCAAGCTAATCCGGATAGGATGTACTGGACTATTCAACATAATGAATGGAAAAGACCGGTAAGACTTGCTCGTCTCGGATCTGGTTACACCAATAGCGAGATTCTTAAGAGGATAGAAACGGAAGTGCCCTATGTCACTACCTCGAAAGAAACGCTATCAGCTCGGGATCATTTTATTATCCAAGATCGTATAAACCGGATAAATACCAACTGGAAGAACACGGCTCAGTATAAATACTTTGTCTTTATGCTTAAGCTGGGATTCAATCTCAACGATTATAGAGTTCACAAACCTTCGTTGAGCATAGAAGAACGAAAGCAGATTGAAGAGTTTACTGACGTTATTAATTACATGACTCAGAATCATATAAATTCATTAAAACAGGTTGAAGACAGATATATCATCGTTCATCAGAAGCTTGAATATCTCATACGTCAAAGAAAAACTCAGCAGCAAAGGTTACGAAGAATGGTTAGAAATCATCAGACACCCGCTGTTGAAGACTATAAACAACTGGATGACCTTAATGATGATATATCCAAGTTCCGCACGGAAGAACGGATCCTGAAAACAATTGAAGAAAACTCTGAGTATCAACAGAAATCAAAAGAAATTAACATTGAAAAGGAGATCTAATTATGGCAGCAGAAGACGCAGCAATGCAGAGTATGACTAGTACCCTGAACCTTGCCCTTAACGGCACTGTATATGCCTGTAAAGGAACAACATATGTATTATCACACTTATTTAAACTATTAATGTGGCTCCACTTGGAGTCAAAGAAGAAAAAGGAGATCGACCCAGGGAAACGCAAGCTTGCAACTATGATTGCAGCAGGTAAGAAGACCGTAGTTGTATCCATTACTAAGGAAGATTACGACAAGATATCTGAAAAGAACCTCGCTATGAAGGGTACTTCGATTGCTGAGAAGTATGGAATCCAATATGCAGCGATTGATCAGACCAAGACTAAGGATAACGATAAAGACTACGTCACTATGTTCATCGATGCGAACCATATGGCTCAATTTAAGCAGATGTGCACCGATTATGGATTAATGTCTGTAACAGAGCATGGAACCATCGAATCTATGCCCGATAAGCCACACACCCCCGAGACGATCAAGGATCTTTTCGATGATAAAGAGGCTCTGTCCAAGTATGTGGACGATCCGGATCTTCATGATCAGACAGCAAAGTTTAATGTGGCGAAGTTCCTTAACGACGAGATTTCAAAGGGTAATGACCTTGACGGATTCATTAATGAACTTTCTGAACCTCTTGTCGCGCTCTGTGTTGCTAACGGTTATACGATTGATATGACGGGAGTTGATATCAAGATTCCTGAACTGGAGAAGGCGGTTGAAAGATATCTAATGGGGGAACCGGAGCCGGTAACACCGGCGGAGAAGGAAAACAAAGCTATGTCAACAGATACAACGAGATCCTCGGAGAAGCAAACGGAACAATCCAAAGAAGATGATCCCGAGATCGAGAATACGGATCCTCCCGTTACAGAAGCTTCCTTATTCGATGCAGCTGCAATAGAGACTTCTGCCGAAGTGGCTTCCAATCCTGCATTGACCGCACTTGATAATCTTCCTGAAGGTAATGTTGGGTCATCTTATGAAGATAAAATTACTGAGATAACAGAGGAATCCAAGTCATTTGAAGATATTCCTGATATGGATCCCTCTGTAGGACCTGATATTAAGTGAGGTGTTTTATGAGCGAGAACAGCGTTAAACCGTATATACCCGGTCATGAGAGCAACAACATCAATTATGAGAAGGCTATCGAATCTTTGATTGAAGAATCAAAGAGCTCAGGAGGTGGAAAAGATATCGAGAAAACCATCGGAAAGGTGGCTGAAAAGGGTGTCGATATCATTCAGGATAAGTTAGACGATGTTACATCACCGGAGATTTAGAAAGGAGTTTATATGAGTTTTAGTGATCTATCTCAAGAACTAGCAATGAAGCTACAAAATAACGATCCCGAACAGTTGCTTGCATTGCTTAAAGTATGGTCTTTTAAGCCCAATTATTCAGAAAAGAATGCTTTGTTAATCTTTTCGCAGCTTCAAAGACCGCCGATATCTTTAGGAAGCAAAAAGTTTTGGGAGAACTTAGGGTATTCAATCAAGAGTAATGAAAAACCTGTTACTATCTGGATACCGGTCGAACAGAAGGACAATGAGACTTCTGAAAAAGAATTTGTCCTTAGAAACAGGTTCGATGTTACCCAGACTTCCGGAAGTGTTCCTTATATGTTTAAGCTTAATGATGTGCTTAAGAATATCTGCAATCTATATCGGATCTCTGTTAGGATCGATAATAGTAAGACTTCATTCGTAACTGTTGATAATAGTCACGGAAGATCTCTTGTAGTCAATCCTGATCTGTCAAGCGATGCTTTGAATGATATTGTACCGTTCATAATAAAGGAAAAGATCACAGAAAGTCACGCTAAGGAAAGTGTTAATGCTGCTTCAGCAATGCTCATCTATCGTACAACAGGCAATGATAATCCTTTAAAGGCTCTTATTCAGAGTAAAGAGATTACTTTTGCCACGAGACTTCGTGATAGAGCAGCTTACAGCTGGATACATCAGGAATTCGATAAATGGTTCCCGGGTCTTGGGAAGATACCGGATAAAACAACTGATGTGAACGTTGATGCCCAGGAACCTTCAGCCACACTGGAGATGTAAGCAAGTCGAAAAAACAATCAGTTAATTAAGCAGCCCAAGAGCTGCTTTTTTTATGCAAAATTTAAAGGAGAAAGTGTATGAAAATCACTAAGAAAACAATCAGAACAGTAGTTGCAACAGCTATGGCCACAGTACTTACGACGGCTTCAACTGTATTTGCTGATGGCGATTTACCCGGAGATATAGGCGATAAGATCACCAATGCCAAGAACCTTCTTTATGCGATTATAGCGTTAGCTGGAGGTGTGGTAGTTGCTATGTCCATGATCAAGATCTATCAGGGAACCAAGAACGGCGATGATAACAAGACTGATCAAGGAATAACCGGTCTTATCGTTGGTATCCTCATGGGAGCAATCGGCGCGGTAATGACATATCTTGGGTTTAATTGATAGAGGATAACACTATGCTCCATGATCCATTATTATTATATGATCCGCTCGGAGTCGGCGACTCTATAATGGAGTGGATCCAGAACTTTTTTGACCCACAGACACCCGTGGAAACAGCAATAAATATATGGAACGACTTTATGAATCTCATTGTAGATATTGTAAAAACGAATCCATACGAGTTTACGATCGACGGAGTTGATATCATCTCAACAATACAAGGCTATGTCGGAGACGGTATAAAAGCTATAGCTACCAGTATATTGGTACTTGTCTGGGTAGTAGGTATTCTTCGTGCCGGTACGAAAGTTAATTCTCCGATGCATGATCCTTTAGAGGTTCCTATGAAGATCTTACGACTCATCATAGCAGAAGGGCTTATTATGTCTTACGACTACTTTGTAAGTCTCATATTCGAGCTAGGCGCGGCTGCTGTTAATGCAATTACTTCAACAGGACCGGCTAATTTCAGCCTGGGTGATACAAGTATCTTTGAAGCTACCCATAATGGAACTCAGCTTTTATTCTGGCTCATGGCGGTAGGATTGTTGCTTAATGTTATGCTTGCCGGAATCAAGGTGACACTCTCCGTGTTCGGAAGATTATTAAAAATATATATAGTAATCTTCTTAGCGCCAATAGCGTTAGCTTTTTATGGATCAGAGAAGACAGAACAGAATGCCATCAAGTATCTCGAAGGTGTTGGTTCCTTATCGCTTCAGGCTGTTGTAATTGTACTTGCCATTACCATTTATATGGTTATTGCAACTAACTCAGGACCTTTTCTTGAGATGATAACAGCTCATTTCCCTGTGGGAGAGCAGGCAGAGGCTTTTGTATGGTTCATAGGACAATTCTTCATCGTTAATTTGTTATTGGCTCTTATATCCGCTTCGGAACAGATTTCAGAGAGGTTTTTATAATGCAGTTAGGTGTAAATCGAGATATATCAAAATACAAGATGACCATCAAGGGTTCTATTACGCTCAGATCCTTGTTAGTTACCGCGATACTTGCAGTTGTAACAGGATTCATCTTCTTTGGTTTGTATGATTACTTGGAGATCAATGCGCAGTTAATCCTGATAATGCTCATCGATGCGCCTATAGCAGCATTTTATATGGAGCAGATACCTCTTTATAATCTGCCTGCAGAAAAGATAATCAGACTGATGCTTCTATATATTATGGCACCCAAGACATCGATCAACGAATCGGTCGATGAATTTAAAGAACAATCGAAAGGAAGCAAAATGATCAGAAGACTCGCCAAGTATAAATACAATGTACCGAGATCAATTCAGCAGTTCATTCCATTAGAACAGTTCTACGAGAACGGAATGGCACGAACAGGGAACAGGTATTCAATGTGCTACTTGTTCTCGGATGTCGACAGTAAGACACTTTCAGACGACGATAAGATATCCCTGTTCAAAAAGTATGAGGAGATACTGTCTTTATTCTCGGATGTAACAACATCTTATAGAATAACTGTAGTTAACAGGAATATTCCGTCTGAATATGTATATGATCAGATGAGAGTTCCTGATTTTCCTGTCAATAAGGAGTTATCCGATAGTATTAATGAGATCCTGGATAAGAATATCCAGCACAAGAATCAGCAGTATTCAGATCTTATGATTACAATAACGACTTTCCAGCAGTCTGAAGATGATGCTCGTATGTATTTCGATAATCTTCAGTCAGATCTGGAATCCAAGTTCTTTGAGATTGGATCAACAATCAAACGGTTATCTCTTAATGACAGAATTTCTTTGTATCATTTCTTGAATCATCCCGGTTCCGAAGAACGATGTAATTTTACCGATAAGACGGATTTAAGATCTGCCGATATCAGAGATTATTGCTGTCCTTCAAGATGGAAGATTCATCCGGATTATATTGAGATGGGATCTTCTCTTTATAGGGTCATGTATCTTCAGAATGTGAACAATGCTACCTTTGAGGATGATTTCTGGAGAAGCCTGACTACAACAATTCCACGTCTTTCGATTAGTACCATTGAGTTTCAGACAATGGATATCAATCAGGCTAAGCAGCTTGTCAATCGTAATGTGGCCAACTCCGCAAATAAGCTTTCCGCGTATAGAACAGCAAAGACCAGATCCGGTGATATATCTTCTTATGCACCGCCGGCATTGCTTGAAGAAGTAGAGACATGTACCAGTATTTATCAAGATCTTAACTCGCGAAAGCAGAACATTCATATGTGTACAGTTCTCGTAACTATTTCTGCCGAAGATAAAGAAGAGCTTAAGGTCAATACTCAGAAGCTTGCCAAGGCTGCATCCGGACAGGGATGTAACTTCGAGATCCTGTATCATCAGCAGGTTCCCGGATTATTTTCTTGCCTGCCGTATGGAATAAGTAATCCGATTGAGATAAGAAGAGCTTTTACGACAGAATCTGTTGCAGCGTTTGTACCGTTCTCTGCTCAGATGATACAGTCTTTCGGCCCGAAAGCCATCTGGGAAGGTAACAATCCTATCAATCGTAAGGTAAACTCCGTTGACAGATCTAACCTTGATAATGGTAATGGTCTGATATTCGGTGATTCAGGATCCGGTAAATCAGTCCAGGCTAAGCTGGAGATAATTCAACGCCGAATCAAGGAATATGGGACTTGTGACATTATTATACTGGATCCAAAAGGAGAGTATTCTATCCTGGCTAAGACTCATGGCGGTACTACCGTTAATATATCTGTAGATTCGAAAGATTATATTAACATTATGGATGTATCCGCTTCATATGGTGCCTATGAAGATGGGGCAACATCACCGATAAAGAAGAAGATAGCCTTCCTCCAGAACTTTATTGCAATGATGGTTGGAGATGATATCGTTCCTCGTCCGTTCCTGAATTCAATAATAGATCGATGCTGTGATTCTTTATACAAGAACTATGCCAGGAACAAGTACCAGGGAGAGGCTCCTACTCTTAAGGATCTGTATAGAGAGCTGCAAAATCAGAAGAATAACAAGGAATATGCAGAACAAATTGCCCTGGCTATTGAAACGTATGCGTTTGGATCACTTTCTGTTTTTGCTGAGCAGACCAATATACCTGAAGATAACGGATTTATTGTATACAATACGAAAGCTCTGGATGATTCTTTTAAGATGTATGGTCTCATGGTTATGCTCGATCAGGTCTTAAACCGTGTGTCTCGTAACTATGCTGCCGGTCGATATACCTATATCTATATCGACGAGTTCCATAAGTTCTTCGGTACACCTGCAGAACCGTTGATCATGGATCTGTGGAAAATGGGACGTGCTTTACACTGCTTCTCGACGGGCATCACTCAGAATATAACGGATGTCCTTAACTATCAGAACGGTGTGTTGATAGTCCATAACAGCGAGTATCTTAAGATCCTCAAGCTTAAGAAGATGGAAATATTGGAAGATCTTGAGCGTGTTCTTGACATACCGCCGCAGCTTGTAAGATACATCACCGGCGACAACAATCCTACCGAAAAACAGAAGAAGTCATCCGGTTTGATAAAGTATGCCAATACGATAGTTCCGTTTGAATCCGAGATACCGCACGAGACATACCTGTATCAGATCATCAACTCAGATTGATAATAGAAGGGATTGTGATATAATCAAGTCATAAAAGAGGTGCCTCGCAGACGGTTACCTAAATAGAAATAGCAATAGCCGTTTCAGTTTGGCGACAGAACGGCTATTTTTTATTTGCATTCATAAGTACAGTTACGACTAAGGTGATGATCGAAGTACGATCATCAAGAGTTCATAATCACTCATAAGCATCACTCCCTTCTGAAGAATGGGAGATAACCGCCTGCTGTCTTTGAGGACACCTCGGCAAGTAGTATACCACATTCTAAGAACACATTATTGTCAAGGAGATAGTCTGTATGAAGATCTTAAGAAATGGGGAATTGCTCCCTGTTGAGGACATGTATACGCTGAAAAGACAGGCTGCTGTCTTTAATAAAAAAACTCATAAAAGCAGCTCTATCATCAACGGTATGAGTAGAGACGGAGAGATCCCGGAGAAGCTTCTAAAAGAGAATACTGCTCTAAGTTTCTATCAGAAGCGCCACTCTATACAGGAATACGACCGGAATCATACATACTCAGCTCCTAAATCTTATTCACAAACAGAGTTAAGTAAAACATCTTCAGCGAATAGTCCGACAACAATTAATATATCTTCTAATACAACTCCTACAAACAACCAGATCGATGCCGCTATAACATCGGCTAAAGCTGCACGTGTTATATCAAAGAGAGAATCATTATTACCTTCTTATGAGACAGTTGAGCAGGCAGCAAAGGCAATTAAGACGGCAAAGAAGATGGATATAACCCAAGATGCTGCCAACATGTCGACCGGCAAAAAGACAGAACATAAAACTACCGGTGCTGCAACTACAGTTGCTTTTATTAAAGGTGTATCTAAAGCAGAATCTCCGGTTAAACGTATCGGTACCGGTTTTCGACATGGTAAGGATCCAATCAAAAATGCACAAGAAAGTGCGAGGGCAAAACGTTACCTGAAGAACAGCCAGAGACGCAGAGCTAAGGCGAATGTAAGAAGATCCGCATACTACAAATCGAAAACAGCATCTAAAGCCATAGCGATTGCCAATACAAAAAAGAATCTGTTGGCAGCTGCTTTTGGTGGTGCGGCAGTTATCCTACTCACGGTCATAATACTTCTTGTAATTATGATTGCTGCATTGTTCAAACCTCAATACTCTACACTCACTATGCGAGAGATAATGAAGATATATGAGCAATCATGGTCAAACGTACTTACTGAAGCATCGTTATCAATGACAACATACGACTCCGATAACTACAATGGTACCTTTGGTTATTTGTACGGTGATACCGGAATTGACTGGAGAGCTTGTCTATCGGTTTATTATGCTGCTTTATTAACTAACGAAGAAGCTTCTCCAGAAACTGATCTTAATATTGCTTCCAATTCATCAATTCTTAACAACGAATCTGATAGTGAACAGGGCAATCTATTCGGAGAAATATTCTGGTTATTTAATGATGTTCTTGAGACAAATTCAATAACTGTACAGATCCCGGATGATTCGATTGATCCTGCAATGTATTATTTGTCTTATTATAACGACTATAACAGCGTCAGTTTTGATCATGCGACAATTATTCCTATTATTCACAGAGATATAGAAAGCGTAATGGATATTCTGGGATTCACAGAATGGCAGAAGATTCAAGCTCGGCTATACTATTCGGATCCGGCATATGACAGCTACTTTTCAGGTATAATAAATTCTTTGAATTATGGTCCGGGAACCGATATGGTCTACACGGCGCAACAGCAATTGAATAATTACGGCTATATATACAGATCATGGTTTACAGGGGTGCCTCAAACAACCGGGGAAGTACATGATTGGTGTGTAATATTTGCCGCGTGGTGTGCATATCAGAACGGGTATAGCACACTTGACGGTCAGATGGGTATTGTTCCTAAACATAATGACACTACTGGCTTGTATAATTGGTACCGAACGCACCCTGAAGCCGGTACAGTTTACTATTGTTATAATGGAGCTATGCTTCCGGATGAGATACCTCTACAACCCGGAGCATTCCTAATATGGGAAAACAATGGCAATACCTCACATCAGGAACACCTGAATATGATAGAAGCTTATTATCCCGAAACACAGACTTTCGATACCATTGACGGCAACTCATATAGCGGATCAGAGCCTCCTTCAGGATACTATTACGTAACTGAGCACCTTAATCGTTCTTGGTCAAATAAAATATATGCGGTGATTATTCCTGCATATCCGGAAGAGAGTCTGTCCTTAGAGTATAGTCCGCTTCAAAATGCGATCGATGAGGGTAGGTATCCAACAAATTATGAGTCGTTAATAGAACAATTCAATGAACTCAATATCGGTGGCATGACTATTAATGGGACTTATGATCGTACCGTGGATCAAGTTATAGGGGAATTGAACTATTTCATTAATGAAGGGGTGGATCCTGCTTGTCTTACTGAAACTCCATATCATTCTTATAATCTTCCCAGCGCATCCTACGGGGAAAGCCAGCAATGGACCGGAATGGATTATTTAGTGCAGGGACAACCGTCCAATGCTCATATACGCTTCTACGATGAAATAACCATACCGGACTGGTATTTCTCAGGCGGATACTACGAACACGTTCAATACTGTGGTGCAGATCCTCATAGTAACTAGTGATATAGCCCTCGGAATTGTTCCGGGGGCTTTAATATGTTAAACCTCGATTACTAATTACAAAGAACTCATAATGTATTATATCTCAGCATTCGATAACATTGAGTTCATATTTACTTCAATGTAATCATGTTAGGTAATCATCAACTACTCGATTGATAATACTCCTTTGAACATCCAATTCTCCATCTAAAGCTTTTGAGTATACATCAAATGTTGGCATAGAATCTGAATGTCCTACTATAGACTTGATCTGTTGTGCAGTCATATCATTCTTGAATAGACTGATCCATGTACCTCGAAGGGAATAGGGTGTACCTGGAAGCTGTCGAGCTACTTTAAGTTTATTCCATTGTTTCTCAACAGTGCATTGTTTACCCGGGCCACCATCAATACCACAGAATATCCAATCTGTTTCTAATCCTTCATTTCTATTTCTGGCAATAGTATCTTCAATGATGCGAATCGCTTTGTCACAAAGTGGGATAATACGACGAGCATTCTTGTTCTTACCCGGAGTAATCTGACCTTTATAATTTACAGATCTATTGATCGTAACCGTTTTTCCGTTATAATCACTAACCTGAAGACCCAATCCTTCACCTGGTCTACAACCGCTAAGAGCGAGAAAGCACATTAATGAATGAAACCAGATTTCCGGTGCAGGCTCCATCAATCTTTTAAGATCCTCAGGTTGTAAAACCTCTTTGCCATATACAGGTCTACCGTATGGAATATACAGTTCTCCTTTAAACCCGGAACAATAATCATTCTGATAAGCCCACTTTATAAAAGCATTAAAGTTATAACGCATCGTCGATAAATACTTTTTTGACAATGGTTTCTCAGAAGATGGTTTGCTGGCAGGTCGAGCCGTGTTAATAATGTTCTGAAAGTCATCTAAACGAATAGATTTCATTTTCCTTCCGGTTAAAGCTGGAAGAAGGTACAGTCTTCCTGTCCTTTCTGCATCATAATAAGGATAACTATCCTTACCATATCGAGATTCACAATATCTCAAGTATCGTTCATAAACAGAATCAATAGTCATGTCTGCTCTAACATAATCAGGTTCATATACATTTTTCTCACAATAAAGACGGTATTTTTCTTCACATTCCTTTTTGCCTACAGCTCCGGATCTTTTGGAAGTAAATACATGCTCAGTTTTATTTATCTGAACTCGTAATTTCCAACGGTGTTCATTCTTAATCCACTTTGCTTTGCCCATATCTTAACCTCGACCGATTGTTACAATTTTGAAATATTTTCATTTTATCTTGTAAAAAAAAAAAAACAATTACAATTGAATTATAACAAATATTTTCAGAAAGACTAACTATTAAAAGTCAACAGGAAAAATGTAGCGTAAACGCTAGTTGCATCGAACCTTGATAATTGCATAACGAAGTAAGCACCCACGAGGTGCTTTGGAAAACAAGTGGTATGAA
>Ga0129316_1000777_pt1 | contig 15277 bp, 12 predicted proteins | sample Cm1ome_2_FD_94429 | JGI IMG/M metagenome (GOLD analysis project Ga0129316, IMG submission 94429) | Eastern black-and-white colobus group fecal microbial communities from Wisconsin, USA - Cm1022B metagenome | ecosystem: Host-associated > Mammals > Digestive system > Large intestine > Fecal...
ATAAGGCGTGGGTTAGCCTTATGAGCTTCGGTAAATTCCGCCCATTCGTCAACAAGTTTTTGGAGCATAGGCGGATCTTTGAAATACTCGATTAGCTTATTCGGCATATCGGGGAAAATATGATACTCCGCTATTACTTGCTGAATAATCGGCACATAGCCTGCGTTGTCCGCTTCTTCGGAAAAATCACGCACTGCAAAAATTAGATACTCTGCAATGTGCATATTTTCGTGGTCGGCTGCTTGGTCAATGAGTTTCTGCGGCATATACCGTCCGAGGTCAAGCAGTTCTCGGATACGCTTTGCAGCTTGCTCCCAAGTGACAACCGTGGCCGTGGAACGCTGGGCGGTGTCACCCTCACCGATACGGATGCCGTTTTCGTCGTACCATACGGCAATTCTGCGACCCTCAAAGAAAAACCCCGTACCGCTTGTGCCGTAATGTTCTTTCAGCCATTCGGCATTTTCCTCTACGGACTTATCCTTCATAAAGCGGGCGCAAATATCCAAAAGGCTTTTACGCTCGTTGGCTCCGATGCAGAGGGTTTCATCAATGATCTGCTGTGAAGCCTCCCACTTGGGGAAAAGGGATAGCTGCGGCGTTTCCTCGGAAGGTTCTGCCACACCCATATCGAATACGTCAAATAGGGTTAGCTGATTGGAGTCCTGCGGGGGCAGTTTCTTTGTTCGGCGGTTGATAATACCGGGAGAATATTCCTTTTTCTTGATAAGTTGGTCGGTAAAGCCGACAATACAATCCCAAGAAAAAACGGACTCCTTGGTGCGGGAAAGGTATGCACCCTCCCACATAAGAAGTCCGTCCTCCTGCGGCTTATATCCGCACCGCACACCGCCGTCCAAAATAACCTCAGTATAGCGGTCGTGATACGCCGATTTAAGATATTCCGCCCGTTCCTTCGGGTCGGTGTGAACCGAGAAAAAAAGCTCGATTTGATGCTTTTTGAATTTAAGGTCATCGTCCTTATTGGCGATGATACCCATAATGAGCCTTTCATCCAAAAACGCAGGTAGTTCCTCACCACCTGCGTTTTCGCCGTTTATTCGTAAATCAGCTCTTTCAGCACTTGTTCCTCCGCCGACATTCGGATGTTGTTCATCAGTCCCACCCATTTCATCTGATCGGTGGCTTTCATTTCCTCCGTGATGCCCTCGGCTTGTGCCATCTGTGCTACCAAGAGTTCCATCCTCTCGTTTGCCGCTTTGTCCACTTCCATCAGGTGCTCGTTCAGCTTGCCCGATGTCAGCAGATTGGTGAACCTCACTTTTCGGTTCTGTTGCAGATACCTTCTGCGAAGCAATGCGTATTTCCCAAGGTGAACCTCCGGCTCTTGCGGGGGCAACAGGTTCGGCAGACGATAGCCGTTCTTCATCGTGTAGGTCAGTTCCATCTTCAATACTCCTTTCGCTCATAGTTTTCGGCTTGCTGACAATAGGATACTCTTTTTCGGCATTTTCCGCAAATGTGCGATTTTCCTTTTTTTCTTCCCGTTGCAGATTTCTTACGGTCAAGGCAATAGCACCAAGGCAGTTTTCGGCAATATCGCTTGTAGAAACGCCCAGTGTGTTCATCGTGTCGGGAGAATTAAAGTTGATAACGTCGTTAAAATCGTCAACCTCAAAGTATTCGTCCACATCCAAGCCGCACCTTGACATCAGCATATAGGCAACGCTGTTTTCAAGCAATCTGCGGTAGATAACCTCTACGTTAAGGTCATCGTAATCCTCCAAGAAACTGTCCGCACGGTAGCGGATCAGTTCGGAGAGATAGTCGGGAAGATTGTCCTCAACCGCATTTTTCGCAACGGAATGTAATGCCGATTGCAGATCGGATTTATCTCTCAGTTCACCGAAGCGGTTTTCAAGCGCTTCAATGACCGCCGCCTCATATTCGGGTTTATATTCCCATATCGGCACCGGTCTTGCAAAGCGGCTTTCGTGGGTATCGGAAATATCAAAGTAGTATTTTAACCTTTGCCGTCCTGCGTGATGACGGTCAAACACCGCAATACCTGTGGCATAGCGGTTGACCCATCTGCCAAACTTCTGATTCCATCCGTTTTTGCCCTCGATTTCAAGCACAGCCGTCGCATCGGGCCGCTGTGCGTGGATTAACACCTGCTCGTCGAAGGGTAAGCGGTAGTTATAACAAGCGGAGTGAAGAAACGCCGTCCAAGTATGATGATTTTTAGCAAGCCCTTTTACGCTCTCACGGTATAACGCCGTAATAATCTCATATTTGCTTGCCATCCACAAGCAAGACCTTTTTGCCGTGCATCGCAAGACCGGCTCCGAGATTATACACGGTTGTGGTTTTACCCACGCCGCCCTTTTGGTTTGCTACGGCAATAACCTTTGTTTTCGCCATTTGCGTGTCCTCCTTTACACAGATTTAGCCGACCACGGCGAATGATCGGCTATGTAGGGGAATAGAAAAAGCCGCCTATTCTTTTGGAATAAGCGGCTTTGCGGTTATGTAGGTCATACTCTTAACTTTTTCACGGGTGCGTTCATCACTTTTAGGATTACCTCGTCCACGATGTCGGCGGTTCTGCCTTGGCGAACAAGGTCGTTCTTAAACTCCACAAGGCAACGGAGCAAGGTGCTGTGTTGCTCGTTATTCAAATACATAAATCTCTTGTTTTTCATACTCTGCTCCTTTACTTATCGTATGTAGGGATTGAACCTGCTACAAAGGTATCGTACACAAAGGCAGCTCCTAAACGAAAACCGACTGCAAAGCTATCGGCGGAGGACTCGCCGTTTACAACGCCCCAAGCATTGACATATTCAAGAAACAGTTTCTTGTTTTCGTCTGTAAGCGCCTGTGTCAGCAGTTCTTCGTTCTTCGTTAATAGATCAAACTCCTTTTTAACGGCGGGACTTTGCTTTCTGCTACGTCCCTGCGGCTCGATATTGCCGTAGTAAAATTCTTCTATAAAACTTTTCATTGCGATTGCACCTTCCTTTCAATAATAGTGTAGCAAAAAGGGAATAAAAAGGCGAAGGTGCGATTTTATCCATTGCACATATATATAAGGAAAGTAAAAAGGGTAAAAAAATAAGCGTATCACTATTTCTAATGATACGCTTATCGTTATTTGTGTTGTCAATCAAGGTCGATTTCCACGGTTACTGTGGTATCTCTCCATTGATTTTTCCTCACGTATTTGCCGTTAGCCTTTCGATAGGCTTCTGCTTCCTTGAAACCAAGCGGTAATTCAAAGGAAAGAGAACTCCTACCTACTTTTGATAGCAGCCTGAGCTGCTGCAAGTCTTGCGATCGGTACACGGAAGGGTGAGCATGAAACATATGTCAGACCGATCTTGTGGCAGAACTCAACAGATGAGGGATCACCGCCGTGTTCGCCGCAGATACCGATGTGCATATCGGGACGTGTAGCCTTACCAAGCTTGATAGCCATTTCCATCAGCTTGCCAACGCCTGTCTGGTCGAGTTTAGCGAAGGGATCGTTCTCGAAGATCTTAGCGTCATAGTAAGCGTTAAGGAACTTGCCTGCGTCATCACGAGAGAAGCCGTATGTCATCTGTGTAAGGTCGTTTGTACCGAAGCAGAAGAACTCAGCTTCCTTAGCGATCTCGTCAGCTGTAAGTGCTGCTCTGGGGATCTCGATCATTGTACCAACTTCGTACTTGAGGTCAGCACCGGCTTCCTTGATAACAGCGTCAGCTGTTTCAACAACGAAGTCCTTAACATACTTGAGTTCCTTAACATCGCCAACCAGAGGAATCATGATTTCAGGAACGATTGTCCAGTCGGGGTGATTCTTCTTAACGTTTAAAGCAGCCTTGATAACAGCGTTTGTCTGCATCTTAGCGATTTCGGGATATGTTACTGCAAGACGGCATCCTCTGTGACCCATCATGGGGTTGAACTCGTGGAGAGATGCGATGATGTTCTTGATTGTTTCAACAGACTTGCCCTGAGCCTTAGCGAGAGCCTCGATGTCAGCTTCTTCTGTAGGAACGAATTCGTGCAGAGGAGGATCAAGGAATCTGATTGTTACGGGGCAACCTTCAAGTGCTTCGTAAAGAGCCTCGAAGTCAGCCTGCTGCATAGGCTCGATCTTAGCGAGTGCAGCTTCTCTTTCTTCAACTGTATCTGAGCAGATCATCTCACGGAAAGCGGCGATTCTGTCAGCTTCGAAGAACATATGCTCAGTACGGCAAAGACCGATACCTTCAGCGCCGAGCTCTCTTGCCTTCTTAGCGTCAGCAGGAGTATCAGCGTTTGTTCTTACCTTAAGAACTCTGTACTTGTCAGCCCAAGCCATGATTCTGCCGAATTCGCCTGCGATCTGAGCGTCAACAGTAGCGATAGCACCGTCATAGATGTTACCTGTTGTACCGTCGATAGAGATTACATCGCCTTCAACGAATGTCTTGCCGCCAAGCTCAAACTTCTTGTTAGCTTCATCCATATTGATTGCAGAGCAACCGGAAACGCAGCACTCACCCATACCACGAGCAACAACGGCTGCGTGTGATGTCATACCGCCACGAACTGTCAGGATACCCTGAGCAGCCTTCATACCTGTAATATCCTCAGGTGATGTTTCAAGACGAACGAGAACTACCTTTTCGCCCTTAGCAGCCCACTCTACAGCGTCTTCAGCTGTGAATACGATCTTACCGCAAGCAGCTCCGGGAGAAGCGCCGAGGCCCTTACCGATAGGTGTAGCGGCCTTGAGTGCCTTTGCGTCGAACTGGGGGTGAAGAAGTGTATCAAGGTTACGGGGATCGATCATAGCAACAGCTTCTTCTTCTGTTCTCATGCCTTCGTCAACGAGGTCACAAGCGATCTTCAGAGCAGCCTGAGCTGTTCTCTTACCGTTTCTTGTCTGGAGCATATAGAGCTTACCGTGTTCAACTGTGAACTCCATATCCTGCATATCTCTGTAGTGGTCTTCAAGAGTCTTGCAAACTTCTGTGAACTCCTTGAAAGCCTCAGGGAACTTCTGTTCCATTTCCTGAATGTGCATAGGTGTACGAACACCTGCAACAACGTCTTCGCCCTGTGCGTTTGTTAAGAACTCACCGAACAGACCCTTAGCGCCTGTAGCAGGGTCACGAGTGAATGCAACACCTGTACCGCAGTCGTCACCCATGTTACCGAATGCCATAGACTGTACGTTTACGGCTGTACCCCATGAGTAAGGAATATCGTTGTCACGTCTGTATACGTTAGCTCTGGGGTTGTCCCATGAACGGAATACTGCCTTGATAGCGCCCATCAGCTGTTCCTTAGGATCAGAGGGGAAGTCTTCACCGATCTTAGCCTTGTATTCAGCCTTGAACTGACCTGCAAGTTCCTTTAAGTCGTTAGCATCAAGCTCAACGTCCTGTGTAACGCCCTTTTCAGCCTTCATCTTGTCGATAAGCTCTTCGAAGTACTTCTTGCCGACTTCCATAACTACGTCGGAGTACATCTGGATAAATCTTCTGTAGCAGTCCCAAGCCCATCTTTCGTTGTTTGACTTTTCAGCCATTACTGCAACAACGTCCTCGTTAAGACCGAGGTTAAGGATAGTATCCATCATACCGGGCATAGAAGCTCTTGCACCTGAACGTACAGATACGAGCAGGGGATTTTCCTTATCACCGAACTTCTTGCCTGTGATACCTTCCATCTTTACGATGTATTCGTTGATTTCAGCCATGATCTCGTCGTTGAACTTACGGCCGTCTTCGTAGTACTTTGTACAAGCCTCTGTTGAAATTGTGAAGCCCTGGGGTACGGGAAGACCGATGTTGGTCATTTCTGCAAGGTTTGCGCCCTTACCGCCGAGAAGCTCTCTCATTGTAGCATTACCCTCTGAGAAGAGGTAGCAATACTTATGTGCCATTGGGGGGTTCCTCCTAAATTATTATTCCGGCCGTTTGTCTGAATTTTCCTTTTCTGCGGAAACCTGCAGAATTACAGACTTCTCAGCCATACAATAAGTATTATAACAGATTTGATTCTACTTTTCCAGTGTTTTTTAAAATTTTTTTGTTTTTATGTACCGAAAATGAAGAAAAATTTTTGTAAAATGTGACTAAAGCGTGTTTGGCTGTCGGGAGCGGAGGTATATCGGCATCGAATCGTGTTATACGATAACAGAAAAAGCAACAAAAAAAGCTGTGGCGAAACATGCATTTCGTCACAGCTTTCAGTTTGTAGAAAAAATATGTTTTTCAACAAAAGTGCTTGTCCTCAATCCCTATCCCCAAACCCCTTCCCCGTGGGAAGGGGCTATATTACTGGGGCTACCGCCCCTAGACCCTGTCGGGGGCTACGCCCCTGCGACCCCATTTTTATCAACGATAGAGGTTTTTCGACAGTTTGAAAGCTGCGGCGAAACATACATTTCGTCACAGCTTTAAATTCAAATCCGATCTCAATATTTCCGTACGTTCTGTACAGCCATCATTATAAGCGCCGCAACAGTATTATAAAGTGTGATAACACTGGGCGTAAGCAGGGTCATTTCCCTTAGCAGTACCATTACAAGCACCAGAAGAAGTCCGAGTGCGGACGAACCGAGCATAATCGCCTTGGACAGCGAGAAATCACAGACAAGATTCTTTGCCGCCATAACAGCTCTTGCAAACGAGGTGAACGTACCCGAGCAGGAAAGTCCGCCGCTTCCTCTTGAGGTGTACTTCGTGCTTTCGCTGTATTCCTCGTGCGCCTCGTGCGGAAGCACCTTTACGAGCGACGGGTCAAGCTCAAATATATCCGCAAGGCTTTCTGCAGTTACAAGAGAATCTGTGGTATGAACAAGCACCGTTATGCCTCTTGACTGAAGTGCCTTCAGCGTTGACTGTATTTCGGGATTTGCCGTCATACCCACAACGAACATTGCGACTATATCACCGCTTACCGCAAGATATACTGGCTCAAGACCTTCCGGACAGTATTTGCGTTCATTCTTCTTGTTCGGCAGATCTATGTTGTGCATCTCCATAAGCGCCCTGCCGCCGAGCATAACACGCTTTGTTCCTATCCAGCCCGTAACACCGCAGTTATCCTCGTAAATGCAGTTATCGACCTTCTTGAGAAGCTCCTTGTTGCCAAGCGTCATATCATAGAACGGATACGACAGTATACCGTCCGTATGTATCGCAAGGCTTGCCGCCATAAGTATAGCCTCGTCAACGCTGGTCTTGATGATTGAGTTCTTCTTCTGCCAGCGCTTCAGCTTCTTTATCTGTACGCTTCCTGCGGGGAACAGCGTCTTTGCGTCTGTCATTACCGTGTTTACATCGGAAAATTCAATTGCCGCATCATATCCCAGCAGTGCCGCATTGCATTCGCTGAGCTTTTTTGAGGCACGGGAAAGAGGTCTGTTCACAACGAACAAAAGCGAGAACGGCGTTACTGCCAATATGGTGGCGATAGCCGCAGAGATTGCCCAGTAGAGCGGATTTTCGGCTCCCGATGTGGCAAATTCACTGCCAAACGGGTTTATGAACGCCAGTATTCCTGCCACAAGTCCCGCAACAAGCGAGGCTATTATCAGCTTTATAGACATTCTGTCCGCCTCGTCGTCGCAGTAGCTCGATTTCAGAAAGTCTGTCAGAAATTCGGTTTTACGCATTGCCGCAATCACAGGGATTTTTTCGCCTGCCGCTCTTGTGAGTGCGGAGGTACGTTCCTCACCGTCGATCACCTGCGCATAATATTTCTGGCTGTCGCCCGATATGAATTTGAAATTACGCTTTGCACGGGAGATCATATATATCTTTCCGATTGTGTTGAACATAAGACCGACCAGTGCGGTTGAAAGATATATGAACGAGTGACCGAGCTTGAACGTCTGCACGTCAACAAGCGAGATGACTCCGCCGATCAGCGACAGTGCCGCTGTAAAAGCGCATACCGAGTCGCAGTCGGCTTTTCCGGTCACCAGTTTTACAGCGCCGTTGCTTATTGCTGTAGAGCATATCGCAAAGCCGAGTACGCCAAGCACAAGATAAATGTATATCAGCGAGTTTACATCGCCTGTCGTACCGTTTATGAAATTGAATGCAGAGCCGAGTCCCAGCTTTGCGAACAGGCTGAAGTCGTTCATTGCGGCGATAATAACGCTTATCATCGTTATGACCGTAAGCATACCGAGCCTTATCTTAAGTCCCTTGTGGCTTGCACAGAGATCCGCCCATATCTGACCTGTGCTGTCATAGTCCTCGAATTCTTCCTCAGGCTCTGCCTGTTCTTCGGCTTCGGGTACCTCGTCCTCAAGCACAAAATCCTTCAGCTTGTGCTTCTTTGCCGCCGCAAGCTCGGCTTGCTTTTCCTCCTCCACAGCGGGATTTTCTGTCGGAATAGTGCCGGTAGCCTCGATTATCTGCTTCTGATAGTCTATATTCAGCGGATGCGGAAGCGTTGTCCTGTCGCCGCTTATTGTGCTGAGCGTTATCGTGCGGTGCGCCTTGACATTTTCCTTGCGTTGCTGTGCAAGATTCCTGTTCAGCTTCTCTATAAGATTATCGGTCGATTTCTTTCCGTGATATTCCTTTACGGGAGCGTCGTCGCTTTTCGTATCCGAAACCGCTTTTTCCGAAACGTCTGCGGTATCGCTTATTTTTTCGGCAATAGAGGTTTTCTGCGGTGCTATGGCTTTCAGATCGTCGCCTGCGATGCCCTGCGTGTTGCCTGCGTACATACCGCTCAGCTCCGCAACGGAAACAAGTTCCTTTTCCTTTACCTGCTCGTTTACCTTTTCCTTGACCTCAAGAGGATTCACAAGCGCCAGCATATCGTCGGGGTCGGAGTTCTCACGCTCCTTTTCAAGCATCATTCTGCGTTTTTCCTCGTCGCTGACGATTTCCTTGCGGATTTCGTGAACAGGCTCGGTAGCTTTTTCGGCTTCTGCCGGCTTTGCCTGCACGTTTTTTTCGTTTTCCGCCAAAGCCTTTGCTTTATGCTCGTCAATATCTATCTCACTGCTTGCATCCGCTATCATAAAATTATCGGTTTCGCCAAGCACTTTATCGACAGCGCTCTGTTCGCCGGTTATTTTGTCTATATCGGAGTAATCCGTACTGCCGTTATCTTTCCTGCTCTCATAAGACGTTGCTTTTGATACTTCCTCAGAGCCGTCCTGCGCTTCGTTTATATATTCTGCGTCAGCCTTTTCCGTGCCGCCGTCCTTTTCACGCAGATATACGCCGTCCTCGCTTCCGTCAAGTCCTTCTATTATTGCGGTTGCGCTTATGTCGTGATGACGTGGAGGCGTATCATCTCCGTATGATCTGCCGGTATTGTCCGAGCCGCCGCTTTTCTTTGCGTCAAGCTCTGCCAGAATATCGTCTATTGAATAATCAGCCATATCATGAGCGTCCTTTCATTTTTAATTTTCCGGGCGTGCCTTTATCTGTATTTGACCGCCTCGTACATCAGTATGCCTGCGCAGACCGAAGCGTTGAGCGAATTCACCTTGCCGAACATGGGGAGTGACAGCACAACATCGCAGTTTTCCCTTACGAGTTTTCCGAGTCCGAAGCCCTCGCTTCCGATAACGAGAGCCAACGCTCCCGACAGATCTGCCTTGTCTATGGGAGTTCCGTCCGCCTCCGCACCGTATACCCAGACACCGTGCTTTTTGAGCGTTTTTATGGTATCAACAAGATTTGATACCCTTGCTATCTTTATCCATGCCGCCGCACCTGCCGATGTTTTGAAAACGGTAGGATTGACGGTAGCACTGCGTCTTTTCGGAATAATTACTCCGTCTGCGCCCGCCGCCTCGGCTGTACGGATTATCGCACCCAGATTATGCGGATCCTGTATCTCGTCACATATTATTATAAAAGGCGGCTTGCCCTTGCTTTCGGCATTTGCGAGAATATCCTCGACCGTGCAGTATGAAACCGCCGATAATGCCGCCGCAACGCCGCCGTGCTTGTCGCCGCACAAGGCTTTCAGCTTATCCTCGCCTGCATCCTTTACGACTATGCCTTGCTTTTTGGCAAGTGCGATGATCTGATTCATCCCCTGCGCACCCTTAAGCACAAAGACGGTGTCTATCGGTTTTTCGGCTTTGAGAGCCTCCGTTACCGCATTTTTACCGTATATAATTTCTTCGTTTGAAGTTGTTCCCATTATGATACCTCTGTAATTCTCTTGCATATGCATACAGATATGCAGATTAATTATAACACAAACCGACCTTTTTTGCAAGCAAAATAAAGCATTGGAGCGACCTTTCACGAATTTTTCACAACTTATCGCCAATCGACCGATAAACGCTTGCAGAAATTAGCTTTGTTATTTTCCGCTCAGGCGGCGATAATATTATTGTCGGATATTATTCCGACAGCCGACAGCCGAAAGGAGAAGAATAATGGATTTTAAACGTGATGAATCGTTGCAGAAAAGGAAAAACACGGGCTACAGCGACACCGCAAGGATAATGAGAAGGGCGCTCGGAGTAACGGCGATGAGAGGCTCGGATTTCGATCCCGACGGAAGCTATACCGGCGTATGCGACAATATTTACGAAAAACCCGTGCAGGATGCCGACGATTTATAATTAACGCTTGAAATAAGCCTTCCGTTGTGGTATGATATTTCTGTCCATAACTAAATTTATTATCACAACGGAAGGTGTTTTTTTGTTACATACTGAGCAGGACAAAAAGCAGATAAAGATAATTACGCTCGGTGAGCTTAATCGCCGTGCGGAAGATATTGATACATTCATCAAAACCTCCGAAAAGCAGTATTCGGATAAAATAGCGGCGGCGGCAGACAGCATAGCGCAGTGCCACAGGCAAAAGCCGCTGGTGCTTTTGTCGGGGCCGTCCGGTTCGGGCAAAACCACAACGGCATATCGCATAGCGGATGCGCTTGTGAAAAAGGGCATTAAGGCGATAGTCATATCTATGGATGATTATTTCGTGCCGGGAGTTATACCGCCCGATGAAAACGGCAGGGTAGACCTTGAAGCGCCTGCAAGGGTCGATTGCGAGCTTCTGAAAAAAGATCTGCGTACTCTGGCGGCAGGCGGCGAGGTAAGATTGCCCAAATTCAATTTTGCCGATAATTCAAGACAGCACGGCAACGCAATACGTTGCGACGGCAACACAGTAGTTATAATAGAGGGCATCCATGCGCTCAATCCTGATGTTACAGGCAAGATGCACGACAGCGCAACGTTTATCTATGTCAGCGTCCGTACAAGAATAGCCGATGAAAAGGGCGGACTTCTCCACCCGTCAAAGATTCGTCTTATACGCAGGCTCTCCCGTGACAAGCTGTTCAGAGGAAGGGATTATCACAGGACGATAGAACAGTTCCCCAGCGTACAGCGTGGCGAAAGCCTTTATATAATGCCGTATAAGCACCTTGCGGATTTCGATATAGATACATTCTTCCCGTACGAACTTTCTGTATACCGAAGCGTGCTTGCGAAGCTCTGCGACAACGATTTTGACGAATGTATAAGACAGGTCAACCGTTACAGCGAGTTGCCCAGATTCCTGTCGCTGATAAAAGAGGTTTCGCCGGAGGCAGTCCCCGAAAATTCGCTTATAAAGGAATTTATAGGCTGAAAAGCGGCAGTGTGTACTTGTGCAAAATCACAAATCCAACCTCAAAACTTGGTTGTTTTTAACTAAAAATCAAACTCATCTATTTACTTTTTTGTGGATATGGTGTATAATAAGAATCAGTTCAAGATTAGAATGGCAACGGAAGGTGTATATTATGGCAGCTTACAATGCAAATGATACCGGCATACTGCTTGAAAGCGGTACTAACGAGCTGGAACTTTTAGAATTTAACGTATGCGGAAATTCCTATGGCATAAATATTGCCAAGGTTCGTGAAATAATGATGGAACAGGAGCTTGTTCCGATGCCTCAGGCACCCGATGAGATAGAGGGCGTGTTTATGCCCCGTGACAAGCTGATTACCGTTATTGACTTACATAAGGTGTTAGGCACCGAAAAGCCTGAGAATGCAAGAGGATTATTCATAATCTGCGAGTTCAACGGAATGGATATAGGCTTTCACGTTACGGCAGTGCAGGGCATACAGCGTATAGGCTGGACAGCTATCGAAAAGCCCCCTCAGGTTTCGGGCGATTCGACAACCGGCATAGCTACCGGTATAGCAAAGGTCAACGGAAAGATTCTTGTTATCCTTGACTTCGAGAAGATAGTCAGCGACATCAACAAGACCGCAGGACTTGACCTCAAGGGTGCGGAGAATATCAAGGCGACCGCCGTTACAGCCGAAAAGCATATAGTAATAGCGGAGGATTCACAGTTCCTCAACAAGATGATAGTAAACAGCCTTTCGGATATAGGCTTCAAGGAGATCCGCTCTTTCCCCAACGGAAAAGAGGCGTGGGATTATATATCTCAGTTTTCTGACTACAACGGCGATGTTACAAATTGCGTAGCCGCAGTTATAACCGATATTGAGATGCCCAAGATGGACGGACACCGCCTTACAAAGCTTATAAAATCCGACCCCACACTTAAAAAGATACCCGTTTTCCTGTTCTCCTCGCTCATAAACGAGCAGATGTATCAGAAGGGACTTTCCGTAGGTGCGGACGAACAGTTCTCAAAGCCTCAGATAGGTATGCTTATCGAGCGGCTTATGCAGATACTGAGCTGATAATTTTTTTGCTTATTCGCTGTTTGCCTTTTTGCTACCGGCAACAGTTGAATATCTGATTTTCATTTTTATTCCTTACTTAAGTTTGTTTCGTTTTATTTGAATTTTACCGGCAGAAGTAACATTCTGCCGTCATTTTTTTGTTCTGCGGCTTTATATGCTTGAAGTTAAGGCGGATATGTGATAATATATATTAATAAGATCACGATTGCAGAGAAAGGAATGACGCTTTTGAGGATAGTATCTCTGTCCGACGATGAAACAGCCGATTCAAAGCTGTTTTCCGAGCACGGAATATGCCTTTATATTGAACACGGCAGGAACATAATTCTTTTCGGCACGGGAGCGTCTGCTCTGTATCTCAGCAACGCCGAGCGTCTTGGCATACCTGCGGATAAGGCGGATACGCTTATTATCCCCGTAAACACCGATGATTGCACGGGCGGCGTTGAAACAGCGGTGCGAAAGAACAGAAATATACGCATTTTTATAAGAGAGGACGAGGCGGCTGACTGTGCCGTGAAGGAAAAACTGCTCAGAGTACGAAGCGGACTTCCTCAATCGTTTTACAGAAGCGACAGATACAACACGTTCCGTTTTGAACGCTTCACAGAGGTATGCAAGGACTTCTATCTTGTCGCCGCCGAAAAGAAGGATAAGGCCGCCGAAGCCGACAGGCATTTTTATATAAGGAAAAAGGGCTTTTATGTGGCGGACGATTTTTCGGGAGAGTGCTTTGCCGTATGCTTCCCCGGCAGAAGACGTGACGGCTTTGTGCTGATAACAGGCGGTGCGTATACGGGCATCGCAGGTATGATAAATACGGCGAAAAGGCTGTGGGACGCTCCGGTTCTGTCTGTAGTCGGCTGCTTTGCCTACACAAACAGGCTCGGGAAACAGACCGTACAGCAAAGCCATATAGCAAAGTCGGCGGAGGAGCTGGCAGGGCTTCGCACAGGCAGTATATACACCTGCCATAACACAGGAAGAAAAGGCTATGAAACAATGAAGGATATACTCGGTGACAGGTTGCAGTACCTGCGTGCCGGAGAGGAGTTGAATTTTTAATGAACGTACTGGTAGTTGGTTGCGGTAAGGTAGGCTCACGTCTTGCGAACACGCTGTGCGATGAGGGCATAGACGTTTCGATAATAGCAAGGACAGCGGCGGAAGCGGATAAAATGCTTGAGCCTGATTTCAAGGGTAGTCTTTTATGCGGCGTGCCGATAGATCAGGATAATCTCAAAAAGGCGGGCATTGAAAGCTGTGATGTCGTATGCGCCGTTACAGACGATGACAACACCAACATAATGGTGTCACAGCTTGCAAAGGAGGTTTACGGAGTAAAGAAGGTCGTCAGCCGTATCCTCGACCCCGAAAGAGGAGATATATTCGCCCATTTCGGACTTGAAACGGTCTGCCCGACAAAGCTCACCGTTGAAGCGATATGCTCTGCGATAAAGCCTATGCTGGAAGAAAAATACGTCAGCTTCGGCTCGCATATGGTGCGTTTCACCACGATGGAGATACCTAAGGAGTTTATCGGTATGACACCCGTTGACATAGAATATGAGGAGAACGAAACGCTGTATGCGATAATCAGGGCAGACAGCACGATGGAGATAGTGAATAATTATAGCGTTGTTATGAGAGAGGGCGACAAGCTGATATTCTCAAAAGCCATCTGACATAAACGACAGAAAGGATCTGTAAAATGCACTCGCTTATAATAGGCGGCGGAAAGATAGGCTACTATCTGACCAAAGTTCTTATTGAAAAGGGATACGATGTATCCGTTGTTGAAAAGGAAAAGGAAGCCTGCCAGAAGTTTGCAAACGACCTTAACATAACCGTAATAAAGGGCGACGGCACAAGCGTTTCCGTTCTTGAACAGGCGGGAGTTGCCGATGCCGACAGCGTTATTGCCGTGACAGGACGTGACGAGGACAACCTTGTTGTCTGCCAGCTTGCAAAAAGGCTCTATCAGGTGAAAAAGACCATAGCAAAGGTAAACAACCCCAAAAACGTTGAGGCACTGAAGAAACTTGGCGTAGATATAGTTGTAAGCTCTACCGATAACATTACAGGTCAGCTTGAGCGTGAGATAGACAGCGGCAAGATAAAGGAGCTTCTTCCTCTTGGCGCAGGAAATGCCGGTGTTTTCGAGATAGTGCTTGACAACAGCTTCACGCTTCAGAACGTTCCGCTTATGGAAATGGAAATACCGCTGACGCTCAATATTATTTCTATTATCCGCAATGAAACCGAACTGATAATCCCAAGAGGTCACACCACGCTTGAGATAGGCGACAAGCTGATGATATTATCCAAAATCAAGGACAAGAACGACATTTTCAAAGCGCTTAAGATAAAAGCGTGACGTGTATGTAATACGCATCAGTCTGTCAAAAAACTCTATCGTTATCAAAAAATGGGTGTTTAGCGTTGCTTGCTCTGCTGGTTTTGCATCGTGCAAAACTTTTGGCAAGCAACCAAAGCATCCTTGCTTTGGGCGTAGCCCCCGTACAGGTCGTCAGCCATTTGTGCCACTGCATCGTGCAGTGGCTTTGTGTGGCTGACTGCAAGCATCCTTGCTTGGTCTAGGGGCGGTAGCCCCAGTAAT
>Ga0129316_1000780_pt1 | contig 15262 bp, 11 predicted proteins | sample Cm1ome_2_FD_94429 | JGI IMG/M metagenome (GOLD analysis project Ga0129316, IMG submission 94429) | Eastern black-and-white colobus group fecal microbial communities from Wisconsin, USA - Cm1022B metagenome | ecosystem: Host-associated > Mammals > Digestive system > Large intestine > Fecal...
GTAGGGGCGGCTACCAGCCGCCCGCTGCCTTTCGGAACAGAACGCTAGAATTAAGTGCGTAATTCCGTGAGATAGCGGGCGGCAGGTTGCCGCCCCTACAGAAAACCCTATTTTGCAACAGCCTCTCCAAAAATGCAAAGGCCCGGCTCTTGCGCAGAGCCGGGTTTTGGCGTATCATCGGGCCCCAGCCCGGACATGTTCTCACGAAAACGCGGTCACAGTCGATGCACAGGGAAAAGGCAGGCTGTTGTCAGCTGTCCCCTGACTCAATAGCCCCAGCCCGGGAACCGGCCGAAGCCGCTGTAGCCCTGGGAATTCTGGCTGCTCTGGCTGCTGCTCTCGGTAGCGGTGGTTTCATTGGCGGACTGGATCTGACGCCCCACGGTGATGGTCAGCTCCAGAGTCTCGCCCTGACGGTAAACCGTCAGCTTCAGCTCGTCGCCGGGGTTGGCGGCACGGACAATCTTTACAAGCTCGGTGCTGGAGGCAACCTCCGTATCATTCACTTTCGTGATGATATCGTTGACCTGCAGACCCGCTTCCTCGGCGGGGCTGTCCTTGGTGATGGACTGGACGGAAGCGCCGCCGGGCAGGCCGTACTTCTGGGTCTCGTCGCTGACGGTCAGCACGGAAACGCCGATATAGGGCTTCTCAATGTAGCCGTTCTCAATGATGCTCTTCACAATGCCATAGACCTGATTGATGGGGATGGCAAAGCCGATGTTATCAATGGAAGCGCCGGAAGAAGAGGAAGAGCTGGAATACTTGGCGTTGGTAATGCCCACGACCTCGCCGTACATATTGAACAGCGCGCCGCCGGAGTTGCCGGAGTTGATGGCGCAGTCCGTCTGGATCAGGTCCATGGTGGTATTGTTGGACATGGTAACTTCCCGGTTCAGGGCACTGACGATGCCGGAGGTTTCGGAGAAGGTCAGCTCACCCAGAGGATTGCCGATGGCCACCACATTGTCGCCCACGTTCAGCTTGTCGGAGTCACCGATGACCACAGGGGTCAGGCCGGTGGCGTCGATTTTCAGTACGGCCACATCGTTGCTCTCATCGTAGCCGATGAGCTTGGCGTCGTAGCTGGTACCGTCGTAGGTGGATACGGTAATGGAGGTCGCGCCCTCCACAACATGGTAGTTGGTCAGGATATAGCCGTCATCGGAGAAGATGAAGCCGGAGCCCGCCGCCGCGCCGGTGGTTTGCTGGCCCCAGAAGTTGGTGGTCACCAGGCTGGTGACGATGCCCACGGTGGAGTTGACGTTGGCGGCATAGACCTCCGCGCCGGTGAGTTCCTCGGAGGAATCGATCCGCTGCACCTGCAATGTGGAAGTCTCCCGGACGCCCTTCATAATGGTGGAGATGCCATCGGAATACACCGTGGTGGGCTGGTTCCGGGAAGCCAGGGAATTGCCCAGGAACGCGCCGCCTACACCGCAGCCGCCGCCCACCAACGCGCAGCACAGAACCAGTGCCACCGCGCCCTTATGGCTCTTTTTCTCCTTCCTGGGCGTATGCGCCATCTGGGGCATCTGCTGCTCCGGCTCCTGATGGGGGGCCTCAGGCTGTTGTTGCTGTTCATAAATGGAATCATCATAATATTCGGACATATTCTTTGCAGCTCCTTTTCGCTGGTTTCTTTTCTTGTATGTCCATACTCTATCACCGTTTACTGAAAAGAAACTGAAAAGGAAGCGAACAATTTGTGAATTCAAAAATATAGCGTAAATTGGGAATGTGAATCAAGAGTTGAAAGCCGGTAGTAGTCCGTAACTTAAAAGATGCTTCTGATTTAGGCAAAAATGGAAGTTGAACGTATACCCTTAAAGCGCCCTCCCCAGCCTTCCCCTGGGAGGGGAAGGTGGCCCGCAGGCCGGATGAGGTTGAGGCCGGAGGAATAAACCAGGGAGATGTATAACCTGAAGTCTCGACCTCATCCGCCTCGCTTCGCTCGGCACCTTCCCCTCCCAGGGGAAGGCTTGACTCTCGCCCATCAGATTTCCTGTTTCTTCAAGACGCATGAGGTTTTAGATTCCACATACAGGGGTGTTTATCAACTATTGATTCGCATTGGGAATGTGAATTTATTTTCCCTCCGTTTTCTCTTGACAAATCTGTATCTACTGTATATAATTCATATATACAGTTTGAGGTGATTCCATGTATATCCTGATCGACAACAAAAGCGGCACACCCATATACGACCAGATCTATACACAGATCAAAAATCAGATTCTGAGCGGGGCATTGGAGCCGGATTCCGCGCTGCCCAGCATCCGGGCGCTGGCAAAAGACCTGCGCATCAGCTTTATCACCACCAAGCGGGCCTATGAGGAGCTGGAAAAGGACGGTTTCCTCTACACCATCCCCGCCAAGGGCTGCTATGTGGCCCCCCGGAACAAGGAGCTGCTTCGGGAGGAAAACCTGAAAAAAATTGAGACGCGGATCGATGAAATTCTGACCCTTGCCGCCGCCTGCGGTCTGACCCAGGCGGAAGTGCTGGAAATGGTCCGCTTTGCCATGGAGGGAGAAGCATGAACGCACTGGAAATTCGAAACCTGACCAGACATTTTGGGGACTTTACCCTGGACAGTCTGAATCTGACATTGCCCGGCGGCTGCATTCTGGGCCTGATCGGTGAAAACGGGGCGGGCAAAAGCACCACCATCCGCCTGATTCTGGGAATGCTCCGGCCGGACGGCGGCACCGTCACCATTCTGGGCCGGGACAATCGGGATAATTTGGCGCTGACCAAACAGGATATCGGCGTGGTGCTGGACGAGGTGGGCATTCCGGAGTGTATGACCCCGAAGCAGGTCGGCAGGGTCATGGCGGATGTCTTCACCCGCTGGGACGCCAAAACCTACGGGGGTCTGCTGGAACGGTTCTCCCTGCCGGAAAACAAGAAATTCAAGGAATTCTCCCGGGGCATGAAGATGAAGCTGGGGCTTGCCGTGGCCCTGTCCCACCAGGCGAAGCTGCTGATTCTGGACGAGGCCACCAGCGGTCTGGACCCGGTGGTGCGGGATGAGGTGGTGTCCATTCTGTCGGAATTCACCCGGGACGAAAGCCATTCCATTCTGATCTCCTCCCACATCGTCAGCGATCTGGAAAAGCTCTGCGACTATGTGGCCTTTCTCCACAGGGGGAAGCTCCTGCTGTGCGAGGAAAAGGACATGCTGCTGTCGGAATACGGCATCCTCCATTGCCGGCCGGAGGATCTGCCGGAAACCGGGGTGCTGCACAAAAAGCTCTCCCCCTACGGCGCGGAGGCCATTGTCCGCCGGGACGCGGTAAAGCCGGGAACGGCCCTGAGCCCCATCAGCATGGAAGAGCTGTTTGTATTCATGAGCAAGGAGGCCAAGTGATATGAAAGCGCTGCTGCGAAAGGATTTTTACCAGCTGAGGGCTTACTGCAAGAGCTATCTGCTGATCTGCGCCGTGTTTCTGGGGGTTTCTCTGGCCGGAGAGGGCAATCTGTTTTTCATCACCTATCCCGCCATGCTGTGCAGCCTGATTCCGGTGACGCTTCAGACCTATGACGAGCGCGGAAAATGGGACGCCTACGTCGGAACCCTGCCCGTTACCCGCGCCCGGCTGGTGTCCTCCAAATATCTGGTCGGGCTGTGCTGCAGCGGGATCGTGCTGGCGCTTCTTGCCCTGGTGCTGCTTGCCGCGAACAGATATACCCCGGAGCTGCGGCTTTTCCTGCTGGGAATCACCTTCTGTCTTTCTCTGGTCTCCCCCGCCTTTTGTCTGCCCTTTGTATTCCGTTTCGGCACGGAGAAGGGGCGAATGGCCTATTACTTCTCCATCGGCCTGTTTTTCGCCGCAAGCTATATTTTGGCGGACAGTCTTGGGATCTCCGCCGCGGACACATCCGCAATCACCTCCTGGAATCGGGCCGCGGATGCCCCCGGACTTCTTGCAGCCTGCCTGATCTGCGCTGCCGCCTATATCATCAGCTGGCTGCTGTCCATCCGCATTTATCAAAAACGGGAAATTGCGTAACTTCATGGGAACTTAATATTTACCCGCTTTTTCTTTTAATATTCTCAGGGTATACTAAGGGTACAAAGTTAATCAACCTGATTTACTTGTTCTTTTTCATTTTCTCCTCCAACCAAATTGCAAAGGCCGCGGCGTGTGCCGCGGCCTTTGTGATTTTTTAATCTTCCGCGGCCCATTCCGGTGCCGATTCGAACCGCGTTGTCTGCCCCTTCCATGGGAATTCCAGAGCGGCGGAATAGAGCCGGGGCAGGGTTTCCTTCGCCCGGCTGCCGTATTTGTGATCGCCCACCAGCGGAAAGCCCCGGGATGAAAACTGGACCCGGATCTGGTGGCTCCTGCCTGTTTCCAGACAGACCCGAACCAGACTCTCCTCTCCGGCCCGCAGCACCCGATACCGCAGGGCCGCCGCCCGGACCCCGGCACGCTGCCGTTTGACAACGAAGACCTTGTTCTTCCGGCTGTCCTTCCAAAGCAGGTCCTCCATACGCCCCTCCGGCTCCGGACAGCCGTGGACCAGGGCCAGATATTCCTTTTGCAGCTTTCCCTGGGTCACAAGGGCAGTGAGCCTGGCAGCGGCCTGTTTGTTCCGGGCGAAGACCATCAGCCCGCCCACGGCCTGATCCAGCCGGTGGATGGGGAAAAAATCCCCGCCCAGTGTTTCCTTCAAAAGCTGCGGCATCTGCTTTTCCGAGTCCACGCCCACAGGCTTGACGCAGACCACGAAGTCCTCATTTTGCGTGATGATTTCCATAAAATACATCCTTTTTACTCAGATAGCCGTATTGTACCATAAACCCGGGTAAAGGGCAAGATGTGGGCATTGCTTCCTACAGTGCAGGCACCCGTTGCCTTTTCGTAGGAGCCGATGCCCTCATCGGCCCGGGGTGCCGACGGGACAGGCGTGTCCGTTTTTCCGACCGCTCCGGCGTCGTACCCGGCGGGGCGCTGTGGGCATCGGCCCCTACCTTCCACCATCTAAGATGAATGGCAGTTGGCAAGCCCGGCAGGCTGTGCACAAACATGATTGAAGGGGCTGTTGCAAAATAGGGTTTTCTGTAGGGGCGGCAAGCTGCCGCCCGCTATCTCACGGAATTACGCACTTAATTCTAGCGTTCTGTTCCGAAAGGCAGCGGGCGGCTGGTAGCCGCCCCTACAGGTTTTCTATTTTGCAACAGTCCCTACAGGTTTTTTTCAGCAGGCCCGTAACGTCAATGATTTTTTACCCCTTTACAGAACCGGCGGTAACGCCCTTGATGATGAACCGGGACAGGAAGATGTAAACGGCCAGCACCGGCAGGATTGCCAGCAGGATGAACATATACACCTTGCCCAAATCGAACTTGGAGTAGTCCGCCGCCCTGAGCTGGGCGATCATAATGGGGACCGTTTTCATCTCGTTCTTGTTCAGAAGCAGGGCCGGCAGGAAGTAGTTGTTCCAAGACTCTACGAAGGAGAAAATCATCTGCACGGCGATGGCGGGCTTGATCATGGGCAGGACGATACGGTTGAAGGTCCAAAATTCCCCGGAGCCGTCCACCCGGGCGGCGTCCACGATTTCCATGGGCAGCACCGAGGCCATGTATTGCTTCATGTAGAAGAACACCACCGGGGCGGCAATGCCGGGGAGAATCAGGGGCAGATAGCTGTCCGTCAGGCCGAAGCGGTAGCACAGCTGGACAAAGCCGGAGGCGCTGACCTGCTTGGGGATGACCATGACCGCCAGAATGAAGGTGGTAGCCGCCTTTTTCAGCTTGAAGTCATAGGCATGGAGGCCGTAGGCCGTCAGGGCGGAAAAGTAGGTGGTCAGAACGGAGGTCGCGGCAGCCACGAAGAAACTGTTGGCCATGCCTCTGGGGATGTTGATGGAAGAGTCATTCCATGCGTTTTTCAGATTGATCAGGAAATTCCCCTGGGGCAGGAACCGGAAGCCGCCCTGCAGGTCCGCGTTGGAGCGGGTGGAATTGATGATAAGCATATAGAAGGAGAACAGGCACAGAATGGACAAAAACACCAGAATGATGTAGACGACGGCTCTGCTCAGCGTCAGCATGGCCTTGGCCTTGCGGCTGTCGGAAGAATTGGATCGCATGGGGACACCTCCTTAGTTGTCGTCTTTCGTCAGGCTCTTGAAGACCAGAATGCTGAGCAGCCCCGTGATGATGAAGATGATCACGGACACCGCCCCGGCCATGCCGTAGTTCTTGCTGGTCTTCAGGAAGTTGTTCAGGTACATAATCAGGGTGGTGGAGGACCGGTTGGGGGTACCCGCGCCGTTGGTCAGAACCTGAGGTACATCGAACATCTGCAAACCGCCGATGAGCGCCGTAATAACGGTATAGACCAGCACCGGCATCAGCAGGGGCAGCGTCACCCGGAAGAAGACCTGCACGGAGTTTGCCCCGTCAATGTTGGCGGCCTCAAACAGGTTCTGATCAATGCCCATAATGCCCGCCATCAGCAAAATGGTGGTGTTGCCGAACCACATGAGGAAGTTCATGGTGGCCACCAGCCCCCGGACGGTGACCCGCTTGTCAAAGAAGGGAATGGCCTCATCGATCCAGCCCGTCTGGAGCAGCAGCTGGTTCACAGGGCCAACGTTGGAGAACAGGGTGAAGAACAGCATGGAGAAAGCGGAGGCCATGATCAGGTTCGGCATGTAAATGACCGTTTTGAAAAACTGCTGGCCCCGGATTTTCAGACGGTAGCTGGTGAAGAACACGGACAGCAGCAGGGCAATAAGCACCTGGGGCACCGCGCCCTCGATCCACATGATCATCGTATTCCCGGCAAATTTCAGGATGCTGACGGCGCCGTTCTTATCCGGGGTAAAGAGCTTTACATAATTCTGGAAGCCCACAAATTTCGGCCCCACCTGGGTCAGGCCCTCCCGGTAGTTCTCAAAGAAGCTGTTGTAGATGGTCAGCACCTGAGGGGCCAGGGAGAAGACGCTGTAGGTCACGAAGAAGGGCAGAATGAACAGATAACCCCACTTGGCGTAGCTGATACCTTTTTTCCGCTTCACACGGGCGGGTTTGGCGGTTGTTTGCATAGAAATTGCCTCCCTTGATGAAAAATACTCCTTTTCGGCATTCCGCATGGGGTTGGCCAACTCCATCCGGAACACCGAAAAGCGGTCCGGGGCAGGGCACAGGCCCTGCCCCGGAGGAGAATGCTGTATGCTTTTCAGTCTTACGGAGTGACGATGGTGGGATAGCTCTCGGAGACCAGGGCGTAGAAGTTGGCCAGAGCCTGCTCCTCGGTCACGTCGCCGTCGCAGTATTCACGCCAGCACTTCTGCATATCCTCGTTGATGATCTGGTCGTAGATGGTGTGGTTCTTGAAGACGATATTCTTCGCCATCTCAACATACATAGCGGTGTCGTTCTGGCCGCCCAGGAAGTCGTTGCCGCCCTCAGCAGCGCAGGCCGCGTTGACCTTCTGGTTGTTGGAGAACTGCATCTCGTTTTTCACCAGGTTGGTGCAGACCTCTTCATCGTTGATGAAGGTGTTCATAATGTCAGCAACCATGGTGGGGTTATCGGTGCCGGCAGGCGCCAGCAGCCAGGTGCCGCCCCAGAAGTGGGCCTGAGGACCTTCGCAGATGGCCCAGTCACCGAAGCAGCCCTTTTCAGCATCCTGGGCGTTGCCCATGGAGAAGTTGTAGTACCAGGCAGGTCCAAAGTAGCACATGGTCTTGCCGTCCTTGAACATCTGGGCGGTGCACTCGTCGGACCAGATGTCACAGGTCTGGGTGTAGCCCTTGTCGGTGAATTCCTTGGCCTGGGCCATCCAGGTTTTCATAGCCTCGGGGATCTGCAGGTTGTTGTCGGCATCGACCCAGGGCTCGTCGGCATTGTTGGAGAAGACGCGGTAAGTGGCGGACTCGGAAGCGGTCATCATGTAGCCCTTGGCCTTGGCCTGAGCGGCGACATCATTGAACTTATCCCAGTCGGACAGCGCCTTCTGGACCTCAACGGGATCATCGGTACCCAGAACATCCTGGGCGATGGAGCGGCGGTAGATCAGTGCGGCGGGGCAGCACTGGAAGGAAACACCCTTCACAACGCCGCTGGCGTCAGAAGCGCACTGCACGGTGTACTCATAAGTATTGGAGAAATCGGTGACGCCCAGAGCGGTCACATCCTGGGTAAAGGCGGAGTCGGTGTACTTCTGGATGTAGTCGGCCTCGGCCAGGAACAGGTCCACCTTGTCGTCGTCGGCGGCATTTTCCTGGTTCAGCAGGGCCTGGTCCAGCTTTTCCTGATAAGCGCCGTTGTCGCTGGGGGTGATGATCCAGTTGACGGTGACACCCTCAGGTACGGGGTAATACTTTTCAAAGAAGCCCTTAAACTCTTCGTTCCAGGCATAGATGTTGAACACCTTGCCCTCGGAGGACTCTTCGGCGGGAGCCTCGGTGTCGGCCTTGGGCTCCTCAGTCTTGGGGGCTTCGGTAGCAGGGGCCGCGGTGGTAGATGCGGATTGCTGGGAGCTGCAGGCACACAGTGCGAAGACCATGGCCAGCGCAAGGATCATGGATAGCGCCTTTTTCATTGTATGTTCCTCCTTAAAATAATAAACAGCTTTTATGTGTACCGCTTTTTGCGGTCATCACCAGAGAAAATGGGGGTATTACCGGATTTTTGCCACGGATTCCCGGATACGCAGACTGCCGGGAATGACGATCCGGTCTAAAAGGGTGGTTCTGGGCCGTTCGATCAGGTCGATCAGCCCCTTGGCGGCGGCGGTACCCAGGGCCTTGGTGTCCTGATGGTAGGTGGTCATTCTGGGGGACATGATGTCCGCCAGCTGAATGCCGTCATAGCCGCAAACGCTGATGTCCTCCGGGATGCGCAGCCCCGCCTCCCGAATGGTGTTCAGACCGCCGATGGCGGAGTAGTCGTCGGGGAAGAAAATGCAGGTGGGCCGGTTTGGCAGTTCCAGAAGTTCCTTTGTAATGGCGGCGCAGCTGTTGGCCTCATGGTAGGTCCCCTGACGGACGATGGCCTCGTCCCCCCGGAAGCCCAGAGCCTCGCAGGCCCGGTAAAAGCCCGTCAGCCGGTTTTCCGTAACGGCGGTGCGTTCGCCGTGGATAAAGGCGATGCGCCGGTGGCCCTGGCTGTAGGCGTATCGAACCAATGCCTCCATACCCTGCACGTTGTCGGAGACCACGGCCAGACGGTTGTTGAAAATGTGGTCAATGGTCACCACGGGAAGGTCGGAGTTCACCAGCTCCAACACCTGGGGGTCGGAAAAATCCACGCTGGCGATGATCACCCCGTCTACCCCCCGGTAGAGGCAGTGCTGCAAATAGGTGGTCCGGCGGCCTACGTTGCGGTTGATAAAGGTCACATCGTAGCCCTGCCGTTCGGCTTCCACTTTCAGGCTTTCCAGCACCGATGAAAAATACTCGTGGCTCAGGCCGCTGTTCTGCTCATCCACAAAGAGGATGCCGATGTTGCAGGTCCGGTTGGCTTTTAAGGCCCGGGCGGCGGAGTTGGTAACGTAGCCCATTTCCTCTGCCGCCTGACGGATGCGCTCCCGGGTCTCCGGGCCGATGTCCGGCTGGCCGTTCAGGGCTTTGCTCACCGTTGCCACGGAAACGCCGCAGCGCTGGGCAATATCCTTCATGCTGACCATGGAAGCCGCTCTCCTTTCGCCGTTTTTCCTCAATCGTTTTCGTAATCACAGCATAGCGCACTTTCTCCAAAATTGCAAGTGCTCATTTCCTGTTTTTTGACGTTCTCATGAATTTTGAATAGTATGCACAAATATAAAGCGAAAAATCAAGCACATTGCCAACGTAAGATTTTCGTGATTTTCGTGCAATTTTCAAAGATGCACAGATTCTCTCCTGTTCTCTTGGGTAGAATCGCCAAAAATCCATGATTTTGCAAAAGGCAGTTGCGTTTTTTACAAATCTGAGCTATCCTAAAACAGAGAATATCCGTACTTAAACGTTTTCAGAAAACGAATAAGTTCGCAATATATTGCAAGGAGGAACCATATGCAGTACGGCCATTTTGATGACGCGCTTCGGGAATATGTGATCGACACCCCCACCACGCCCCTGCCCTGGATCAACTATCTGGGCAGCGAGGACTTCTTCGCTCTGGTGTCCAATACGGCGGGAGGCTACTGCTTCTATAAGGATGCCCGCCTGCGGCGGATCACCCGCTACCGCTACAACGGCAGCCCTCTGGACGCTGACGGCTTCCATGTGTATGTCCGCACGGAGGAGGGAAGTCTCTGGAATCCCGGCTGGCAGCCCGCCCAAACGCCCTTGGACTTCTACCGCTGCCGCCACGGTCTGGGCTACACGGTGATCTCCGGCAAAAAGAATGGCATTCACATGGAGCAGGCCATGCTGGTGCCCCGGGAGGACAACTGTCTGCTGCTGAAGCTGACGGTCCGCAACGAAACCGCGGCGGAACAGCGGCTGACCCTTTTCCCCTATGTGGAATTCTGCCTGTGGGACGCCATGGACGACAGCTCCAACTTCCAGCGGAATTTCTCCACAGGAGAGGTGGAAATCGAAAGCAATGCCCTGTACCACAAGACCGAGTACCGGGAGCGCCGGGATCACTACGCCTTCCTCTGGTCGGATAAGCCCTACGACGGCTTTGACACCGCCCGGAATGCCTTCTTAGGGGTCTACGGCAGTCCCGCCAGACCCCGGGCCGTTCTGGAGGGCCACTGCACCGGCTCCCGTGCCCACGGCTGGGCGCCGGTGGGGGCCATGGAATTTGATGTTGCCCTCGCCCCCGGCGAGGAAAAGCAGCTGGTGCTGGGTCTGGGCTATATCGAAAACCCCCAGACGGAAAAATTTCAGGCCCCGGGGGTCATCAACAAGACCCGCGCCCACGCCATGATGGCAAAATACGCCTCCCCCGCCGCCTTTGACCGTGCCTTGGAGGATTTGCGGCAATTCTGGGGAGACCTGCTGGGGGGCTGTACCGCCGGGACAGGAGACGAAAAGGTGGACCGGATGGTCAACATCTGGAACCAGTATCAGTGCATGGTGACCTTCAACATGTCCCGCTCCGCCAGCTATTTTGAAAGCGGCATGGGCCGGGGCATGGGCTTCCGGGATTCCTGCCAGGATCTGCTGGGCTTTGTCCATATGATCCCCCAAAAGGCCCGGCAGCGGCTATTGGACATTGCCGCCACCCAGTTCCCCGATGGCAGTGCCTACCACCAGTACCAGCCCCTGACCAAAAAGGGAAATCTGGCCGTAGGCTCCGGCTTTAACGATGACCCCCTGTGGCTGATCGCCGGTACCGATGCCTACATCCGGGAGACCGGGGACTTTTCCATTCTGTCAGAGTCAGTTCCCTTTGACAATGACGAACGCCTTGCCCAGCCCCTTATGGAGCATTTGCGCCGGAGCATCCGCTACACCCTGACCCACCTTGGACCCCACCGTCTGCCTCTCATTGGTCGGGCGGACTGGAACGACTGCCTGAATCTGAATTGCTTCTCTGCCCACCCGGGAGAGAGCTTCCAGATCACCGGACCCAGTGAAGGCCCGGTGGCGGAAAGCGTGTTCATCGGGGGCATGTTTGTGAAATACGGCAGGGCCTACGGGGAACTTTGCCGCCATTTGGGGCTTTTGGAAGAGTCCACCCAGGTGGAGTCTGCCGTTCAGGACATGGAGCAAGCCGTCCTCACCGCCGGTTGGGACGGGGCCTGGTTCCGCCGGGCCTATGACGCCAGTGGGGCCTTTGTAGGAAGCCGGGAGTGCAAGGAGGGGCAAATCTACATTGAACCCCAGGGCATGTGCGTCATGGCGGGCATTGGCAAAACCACCGGCCAGGCCGCCCGGGCCCTCCGGAGTGTGGAGGAACGGCTGGACACCCGCTACGGCATTGTGCTGTTGCAGCCTGCCTATACGGAATACTACCTGAATCTGGGCGAGATCAGCTCCTATCCTCCCGGATACAAGGAAAACGCCGGTATTTTCTGCCACAACAACCCCTGGATCGTCTGCGCCGAGGCGGAGCTGGGCCACGGGGACCGGGCATTTCAGGTCTATAAGCGGACCTGCCCCGCCTACACGGAGGCCATCAGTGAAATTCACCGGACAGAGCCCTATGTATACAGCCAGATGATCGCTGGCAAGGATGCCCCCAGCTTTGGAGAGGCGAAAAACAGCTGGCTCACCGGCACCGCCGCCTGGACCTTCCTGAGCATCACCCAGAGCATTCTGGGGATGCAGCCCACCCTGGAGGGGCTGCGGATCGATCCCTGCATCCCGGCGGATTGGCGGGAATTCCGGCTCCATCGCCGGTTCCGGGGGGCGGAATATGACATCCATGTGGTCAACCCCCATGGCGTCCAGAAGGGCGTTGCCGCCGTCACGGTAGACGGGGCCCCCATCGTCGGAAATGTCCTGCCCATCCTGCCCAAGGGCAGCCGGGCGGCCGTGGAAGTGACCATGGGATAAAGTTTATACAAAACCGCGGGAACCGGGTAAATGCCGGTTTCCGCGGTTTGCCGTCCATAGGTTCCCCCTTGGGAGCAAGAGGCGGCACAGTCATTTGTAAAGCAAAGCCTCCCCTGTCTGACCGTAGGGGGCGATGCCCACATCGCCCCGTGGGGTATGTCGTCTGAGCGGTCAGAGAAAACGGACACGCCCATACCGTCGGCTTCCGGGCCGATGTGGGCATCGGCCCCTACGAGATTTGCGCAAATGTGCCTGTACCGTCCCACACAGGTGCGGGCTTCGCCCTGCCGCCATCACCTTTTATGGTATAGCTGCCACTGGCAGCTATGCTGTATTAGATTCGCGGCGCGGCGCACCGCCCAAGGGGAAGGCTTTTGCCTCATAATATTTCATGAATTCTCCCCATAAGGGTAGAAATTTCCCCGGTGTTGTGGTAGAATAGGCATAAGTATACCATATGGAGTGGATCATTTATGCTGGAATTGCTGGCCCCCGCGGGGTCTATGGATGCGCTGCGCGCCGCGGTGCAGAACGGGGCGGATGCCGTCTATCTGGGCGTGGGAGAATTCAACGCCCGGCAGAGTGCCAAAAACTTCACCATTGATACATTGACGGAGGCTCTGCGCTATTGCCACGTCCGGGGCGTGCAGGTGCACCTGACTCTGAACACTCTGGTCACCGACCGGGAGCTGAAAAGCGTCCGGGAACTGATTCGCGCCGCCGCTCAGGCGGGGGTGGACGCCTTTATCGTTCAGGATCTGGGCGTGGCCCAGCTGTGCCGCCAGATCGCCCCCCACGTCAGCGTCCACGGCTCCACCCAGCTGACCGTCCACTCACTGGCCGGCGTTCAGATGTGCGCCGCCATGGGCATGTCCCGGGTGGTGCTGAGCCGGGAGCTGAACCGGAAGGAGATCGCCTATATCTGCGCCAACTCCCCCATTGAAATCGAGATCTTCGGCCATGGCGCCCTGTGTATGTGCTATTCCGGCCAATGCTACCTCTCCGCAATGATCGGCTCCCGGTCCGGAAACCGGGGCCGCTGTGCCCAGCCCTGCCGCCAGAGCTACGGCTATTCCCGCTGGGAAAACAAGTATCCCCTGAGTCTGAAGGACAACTGCGTGGTGCAGTATGTCAGGGAAATCGAGGGCATGGGCGTGGCCTCCCTGAAACTGGAGGGCCGGATGAAGCGGCCGGAATACGTGGCCGCCGTGACCCGGGTCTACCGTCAGGCCATCGACGGCCAGCCGGTGACCCAGGAGATGATGGATACCCTCTATGCCGCCTTCAACCGTCAGGGCTTTACCGCCGGGTATTACCTTGGGAAGGTAGACAGGAATATGTTCGGCGTCCATGAGGACACGCCGGAGGACAAGGACTTTCTTCAGGCCGCCCGCCAGAGCTACGAAAGCGGCGAGGCCCCTCTGGTAGATCTGAAATTCCGGGCCTCCGTCACCGTGGACGGCAGTTCTCTCACCGCCACGGACAGCGAGGGCCATATGTGCATGGCTCAGGGGCCCATGCCGGAGCGGGCCATGAACGTGGCCCTGACCCGGGAAGCCCTGATTGCCCGGGTGGCCAAAACCGGCGGCACGCCCTTCCGCTGCGTGGATGTACAGGCGCAGGTTGACCCGGGGCTGATGCTGTCCGCCGCGGCCATCAACGCCATGCGCCGGGATGTTCTGAACCAGATGAACGCCCTGCGGGCCCGCCGGGAGGACCATCCCGTGCGCCGGGCCAAAGAGATTCCCTATTTCAAGGGCCCTGCCGGTCAGCCCGGCCTTACCGTCCAGATCACGGAAAAGGAGCAGCTGACGGCCCGGCTGCTGGATTCGGAAACCAGTATGCTCTATGTGCCCCTGCATATTCTGGCCGCGGATCCCAAACTGTGCCAGATTCTTTCCAATCGTGGCCGTGCCGCCGCGGTGCTGCCCCGGGTCGTCCACGATGATGAGCTGCCCCGGCTGCGCAACCAGCTGAGCCAGGTGAGAAGTCTCGGCATCCGGGACGCGCTGGTGGGCAATCTGGGCCTGCTGATTCCCGCCAAGGAGGCGGGCTTCCGGCTGCGGGGGGACTTCGGCCTGAACCTCTTCAACTCCGCCTCCGCTCAGGTGGCCCGGGAATTGAAGCTGGCCTCGGCCACATTGAGCTTTGAAATGACCCTGCCCCAGATCCGGGACATCAGCAAAGCCGTCAATATGGAGCTGATCGTCTACGGACGGCTGCCCCTGATGATCACGGAGCAGTGCCTTATCAAAAACAAAACCGGCGAATGCGCCTGCCAGTCCGGCGTGCCCGTCAAGCTGACGGACAAGACCGGCGCGGATTTTCCCGTCATCAAGGAAGCGGACAGCTGCCGCTCGGTGCTGCTGAACGGCAAAAAGCTCTACTGGCTGGACCGGCAGAACGATCTTGCCAAACTGGGCCTCTGGGCCGTGCGGCTGAACTTCACCACGGAAAACGCCCGGGAGGTAGACCGGGTGCTGGAGGAATACCTGGTTCCCACCAGCTTCGACCCCGGCGCCTGCACGAGAGGACTGTATCTGCGGGGCGTGGAGTAAAGTTTGCGCAGCAAACAAATTGACAATTGACAATGAACAATTGACAATTATAGTGTCCCTACGGGACGAATTTGGAATTATTTTTTTGATTTGTTTCCGAAGGAAACTCCTTAATTGTCAACTTTCAATGCGAATCAATAGTTGAACGTATACCCTGAAAGCGAAACCCCCAAGCCTTCCCCTGGGAGGGGAAGGTGGCCCGCAGGCCGGATGAGGTTGAGGCTGGAGGGATAAAACGGAGACGGTA
>Ga0129316_1000781_pt1 | contig 15237 bp, 17 predicted proteins | sample Cm1ome_2_FD_94429 | JGI IMG/M metagenome (GOLD analysis project Ga0129316, IMG submission 94429) | Eastern black-and-white colobus group fecal microbial communities from Wisconsin, USA - Cm1022B metagenome | ecosystem: Host-associated > Mammals > Digestive system > Large intestine > Fecal...
CAAGCACTTCCTTGGGCAGCACCATACGTGCCAACATTAGCAAACCTTTGTCTTCCATGATGCAAAGGTAAGCATTTCATATGAATCATACTCATTTACCCCTATGAAAAATCTATTGAGCCGCAGATGATCAAGTCTTGCTCTATCTGTGCATTATCTATCCATGGAGCATACTCGCTCCACTGTTGTATCGCTATTCTGTTAATCATATATCGTCTGTTTCTATTTCTACGTTTATGTTTATCTTCCATCGACTATCTCTGTCTGATGAATTATCTTCTGCTGATGTACTTAAAGGTTGATATTTGAAATACTCCAAAGATGCACGAAGCTGTTCATACAATTTATCTGCTAACTTCTTTTCCACTACAACATTTTCAAGTATATAGCCAAGTCGTTGCCATACAACCTTTTTCACATAAGTTGCAAGTGGCGCAAACTGATTATTAATGTCTATCTGCTCTGAAAGTTCTTCAAGTATGGTGGCGACTCGCGACAATCCACCTACATGTTGCTGATATTGCACTAAGTCAGCGGCGGTTAGAAGAGGATTTGATATACGGATAGTTCCCGTTTCAGTATTCTTTGTAATCAGGGCTTCCTCTGGCAGTCCATCCCGATAATACCAATCAATGGTTACATTACGAGTAGAGACTAACCGACGCTTAGGAAAAGTCGTCATAACAGAGAATTGCTGGGGACGTTGATGAGCTGCGCCAAGTAGCTCTGCTGCACTAAGCATACATACATAGTAAGGCTTTTGCAGATACGACATTAACTGATCAATATAATAGGTTGCTGGCACAGATCCACGCAACACATATTGAGTGGGAATAATAACGTAATAACCTCTATATACACTGGCTATAGTCTTGTTTGAACTAAGTCTGGAAAGTTCATTTTGAAGAATCTGTTCTGAAGAGCACAAGTCAGCAGCCCTTACATCCTCAACAGAAAACGTAGGAAAACCATGAATAGCTCTATCTTCAATCCACTTTTGTAATGTCATACTGAGTAATTTTGGCGCAAATATAATAAAAAAAATATTAACTTTGTACTGTTTTCGCCTGGAATCACTCTGTTTTATAAAATTTTATCTCCAAATTCGCATTTTTATCGAATTTGGAAGCAAAATACACGCATATAACTCTAAATATGAGATATGATAGCCGTCCAAAAGAAAGAGAAGCCAATTATTCTGTTTGATAGCACAACCCTTGGCAAGTTCAACATAGAAGTGCAATCGGTAGACATGTATAATCTAAATAATCTATACCTGAAAACACCGAGGGACCAAGGGGCGAGAAGCCCCCATAAGCGATCTTGAACGTCAGAAGAGATTAGCAATGCATAAAAAAAGAAAAGGGAAAACGCTTTCTCCCTAAAATCAACTATATTTGCATTGCAATGTACAAACATTTGATTTCGGAACAAAGGTACGCAATTTATTTAATGCTGCAAAAGGATATGTCCCAAAAAGATATTGCAGCTGCTATTGGGGTAAGCCCTCAACTATTACAAGGGAGCTATCGTGACTATAATAGACAGAAGCACAGACTAGCTGGTCATGAGAAAACTGCCCCATGGCAAAGATGCAAATGAGGCGGCCAAGACGACAGTACACCTGTTGGAACCATACCGGAAATGGATAAAGACCATCACCACAGATAACTGAAAGCAGAAAACGGTGAGACCATACGGGTGAGGCAATGCACTGAGGCGGAAGAAAAGCTATCCAACATCTATCGCATGCTCGGAATCAATCCTCATCCCCTTGGAAAAATAAAATCCGTGGTACACCCAAAGCCACCCTCAAAAAATGCTAATACTGAGAATCAATCAGTTACATGAGATATATCTGCAATGTGGGCTAATATCAGTATAAGTTCTAGATCATCGCCTGACATCCTCAACGGCAATACCACTGCCGCGGATGCCATATTGGACAGAATTGTCCACACAAGTAAACGTTTTACCCTCTCGGGGAGTTCATTAAGGAAAAAATGATTATTTTTGCATCGCCATTAGGCTAAGCACACAAAAGTGAACGGATATCCCCGTTTTTGGTGGGTGGATATCCTCCGTTTTCACCAGCCACTACTGGGGCCTGTTAGGGACTTACACCCGTTAGCCGATATACATGCCAGTCAAACAAACAACTCGGCGAAGCCCGAAAACGGGTCGCCGAGGGTGCAACTCTAAAACTAGTTTTAGAAATTCAAGGAATTTTTAGCTCAGTTGAGCGTCTTTTGAGCCAAAAGTATGATGGGAAGACTGTTTGGCTTTATGTCTTTCCGAATGTAATTTCCTTGCGGAGTTTGCTCAGGTAGATGGGCGTGATGTTGAGGAACGAGGCGATGTCCTTCAGCGAGAGCATCTGCACCACCTGCGGACAGCGGTCGATGAGCCGACGGTAGCGGCTGCTGGCGGTATAGCGGTAGTGGTCAAGGTCGCGCCCATAGACCATCTTGAACAGGTTCTTCAGTATCTTCACGTCCATCTTCGCCATCTTCGGGTTGGTGTCGATAAGGCGCTGCAACTCCTGTCGACTGATGACGCGCACCTCGCAGGGCATGTCCGCCTCGATGCTCACCTCCGACACGTCGCCGTCGAGACAATAGGGGAAGTCGGACACGAACTCGCCCTCGAAGGCGAAGCCCGTGCAGTAGTCCTTGCCTTCCTCGTCGTTGTGAACCATGTACTTGAAGCATCCGCGCTCCACGAACGCCACCCACTGTGCCGGCTCGCCCGCCTCCTCCAGCGTCTCGCCCCGCAGGAACGACCGCCGCTCCCCGTGCTCCATGCAGTACTCCCGCAGGAACTTTAGGTCCAGCCCCTCCTTGTAGGTGTTGAATTGCTTGTTCGTTGTCATATTCGCCATCGGTCAATTGATTTAATTTGTATAAAGTGATGGTTCATTTGTTATTATTGGTGTCCGCTAAAACCTGAACAGTGTGACCAAAATTAAGGCTGAATTCCTCGCTTGGAATCCAGCCTTTTTGTGTTACTTTTGTATTTGTAAAAAGACCAAGTAACTATAGGCAAAAGTACACATTTTATCGGACAGCCGATACTGGGACAGCTGTTAAATTTCCTTGAAAAGGAGAAAATCATTAAAATAAGCCGCGAGAACGGTGGCGAGCGGTATGTAAAGAAGTTCAACGCATGGTGTCACCTGACAATCATGCTTTACGCCGTGATAATGCGTTTCGATTCTCTTCGCGAAATAACCTCGGCAACGATGATGGAGTGCCGCAAGCTCGGTCATCTGGGCATAAAGGACCTTCCACGTCGCAGCACGCTGGCTGATGCCAACGCCGGACGGCCGGAGAAGGTGTTCGGCAAGATATACTCCAGCCTTTATTACCACTACAAGGACAAACTTTCATCGGACAGCCGCTCCAGGAACACTCCACGGTGGTTCAGAAACATCAAAATCATTGACTCCACCACAGTAACCCTGTTCTCCAACCTCATTTTCAAGGGTGTCGGCAGGAATCCCAAGACAGGTAAGAAGAAGGGAGGCATAAAGGTGCATACGACCATACATGCCAACGAGGGCGTGCCGTGTGACGTGCAGTTCACGTCAGCGGCTACGCATGACCATTTCCTTCTATCGCCGGAGAAGCTGACCAAAGGCGACGTTCTGGCCATGGACAGGGCGTACATAGATTATCAGAAGTTCGAGGAACTCACGCGGAAGGGTGTCACGTATGTGACAAAGATGAAAAGCAACCTGACTTACAAGACTTTGTCAAGCGTATGGCATATGGATGCCGGCGGTCTGATGGTATGGCGGGAGGAACTTGTGGAATTCAGGAAGAAGGTAAAGGACGGGGAAGACATTGTGCACAAGGCGCGCATCATAACCTACGTCAATATGAAAAATCCCAAGAAGCCGAAACTCACGAGGCTGCTTACAAATGATTTGGAGACGGCTTATGAAGAAATAGTGGCCACGTATGACGCTAGATGGGAAATAGAGTCGCTATTCAAGCAACTGAAACAGAATTTCCCGTTAAGGTATTTCTATGGCGAGAGCGCTAACGCCATCAAAATACAGATTTGGGTGACACTGATAGCCAATCTGTTGCTGATGCTGCTGCAAAAGAGCACTACGCGGTCATGGAGCTTCTCCGGGCTTGCTACAATGGTCAGGATAATGCTCATGTACTATATTGACGTTCATGGATTCTTGGAACACCCGGAAAAGGATTGGGAGGAAGCATTGGAGAAGGCTTTGGAAGCCCCTCCTGAAAGTGAACAAAATTGAAGGAGGGGCTTGTCGCATAATGCTTAGAGCGGGATTTCTTTAAACCAAAGGGATTCCATAAGTCGTTATATCTATTTAGCGGACACCAATAGATATCTATATGAGAAAACTTATGATTGAGATAGTTCTTGTGATATCCTTCACCGTATCCCAACTCAGACCGAGATAGTGGGCTACATCTTTTATCGTCATTCTATGAAGCAGTTCTATCACGAGCCTTGCCAAACGATGTGTATAGCGCTGCTTGCCGGTAACGAAATGAAGATCCTCATAGACATCAGCACCACATGTCTTACACTTTAGACGACGCACCTTTACATGTAAAATTGATTGCTTGGTACCAATATTGACACTGCGGATTTTACGAATCTTGAACCCGTTGCGTACGACAACGTGACTATGGCAACATTCACATCGAATTTTTACATCTCTTTTTTGGAGATGATGAATAATAGTATTACCTTTGTACTCAGTCTTAGTGCATTCGAAGTCCTTGATTCCGTATGCATGATAGATATAGCTGGTGTCCATTTGTTTTGTTTTTTTGTTCACTTACAAAGTTAATGGATTTCCAGCTATTTTCTTTACATCAATCAAACTTTATCACACGATTTGTCGGATGAACCGGAATTTTTTAATCAATTACAGGACGGCCTTAATTGAATGGTTACAATTTAGTGATTTGTTCTTAATCTTCCAAATTCTTTAAGCATTATTGTTAAATTTCGTTCATCCTAAACCCACTATTGTTGAAAATTACATTCCTAACAGTTGAATATGAAACCCTATCGAACGCATTGACAAGCTCGGCCTGCATTTCTTTAACTCTATTTTCTGATATTCTACCCAATAAGTATTTGAACACTTTGTATGCGTCAAACAGCATAGTTCTCCTGTTGCCTAAATTCCCACATGATTTGGTAGAGCAAATGTAGCTTATAATAGAGAGCTTATGTACTTTTCGGTTATCTTAATAATTGAGGCCTTCCAAACATCCATGACAAGCCAAGCCTATCCATGATCTTGGCCAACAACAGAGAGCCGGCAAGGCCAATAATGACGATCACTATGGCATGCACAATGCCGCTACCATCGAAACGGAAAATGGGTAGAAGGAACTTTCCTGCCATCGTAAAGATAGGATGGAACATATAGATTGGTAAGGTGTTTCGTCCAATATACAAAATCGTCTCAAGCGGTTTGCCATGACAAAATCTTTTGAGGGACGAGGCGAAAGAGAGGAAACAGAAAGTCATGACAAGGACCAGCAGATTACTCCAGTTCCATTTTGGGGCGATAAAAAGAATCAATAAAAGAGGTACAACGGACAGGCATGAGGAAAAAAATACCTTGTTGTAGTTGGCCTTTGACATTCGTAAGACCACCCCAACAAAATAATAGAACGCTTGTTCCCAATTCAAGATTGGTGTGAAGCACGAAACAAACAATAAGACAATGCCAAAGGTTAAGAGCTTTACATATATGGGCTCTTGCGACAGACAACGGAAGGTGACATAGCAAAGAAAACCACAGATCAGCATCACGCGGAAAAACCAATAAGGACCGATAGAATGGATACACAACACATTGAATGCCGTGTGCCAGTCCAACTGCTGAATGCCGTCCCTTACAGGCAGATAGAGTGACAACACCATATATCCTGTGACCAAGATGACGTAAGGCAACAGGATCCTTAGCAGATAGGTGGTGAACTTGCGAAAGGTTTTATCCATATTCAGAAGATAACCCGTGACAAGGAGGAACGTAGGCATAAGGAAGGACAAGATACCACTCTTGACATCCGGGTGGATATTGCCGAAGTTGACAATATGCACCAAAATGACAAGAGAGATAAGTATCGCCCGTTGGAAGTCAATTTCGTCGATATGACGTTGCAGCATGATATTCAGATTCTCTTTTTCAAATTAGCATTGATGACTGAGATGAACTCATATGTGAAGATTTCTGCACCATGGCTGTTGAGATGCACCTCGTCTTTGAACAGTTCTGGGTGCAGATAGTATTTTTTCTCCCACGAATAGTCATAAAAAGGGATATGCTTGGTTTTGCAGTAGTGGTCTAACCACTGCGAGACACCATTCCGTGTGGTCAGCCGTAATGTGGGCGCATAGGTGATGACAAGCCTCACCTTGTGGCTTCGGCACAGTCTGGCTATGTTGTTCAGCCTTGACAGTCTGACGGCATCTGCCGTGAAAGGCTTCGTGGAGATGACGTATGGTGTCTGGTATTCACCATCCAAAGGCTGAAAGCCACATTGCTCAGGACACTGCTTTGACAGGCACAACTGCAGCACTTCGTTATATACCCGGTTGTTGCGGTAAAGACCGGAATGCAGCTTCAAACGCTCCATAGGACTGTATGCACTGTCCATAGCCTCGGTCAGAGGTTCACACATGCCATATAGACATCTAAGATTTTTAAACTGGTCGCCCTTGGGGGCTTCCATCATGTCCGAGCTGATATCGAGGATGATCAGTTTGGGCGTGCAACGCTTGAGATAAGACGACACACACAGGTCGAAGTAGTCCATCTTTACACCTGACCGTCCACCATTAAAACAAGTGAGTCCAGTTTCCTTCTGGATAACACGTGGGTAAAAGCTATGATGCGCCCTTGAAGCGCCCAAAATGAGGATGTCCGACTTTTGGTGGAACAGTGTCTGGATGGTATTGGAGAGGTTGTACTGCGTTTGGGGCGCATGTTCGATAATTAGCTTTGTACTGGCTCCCACCAAGAAGTCGGCACACGCTAGTGTGACGAGGAACAACGCGATGAATCGTATCTTTTTCTTCATGAGTGACACGGAATCTAAAATTGAAAATAAATGAACTGTGGTCCGTTAAACTCTCCTTCCAACAGGATGACGGCAAGCAACAGAGCCATACTCACTGCCTGGACATACCATTTAGGCGAATGGAAGAAATGGATGTTGAACTTCTCCTCGTCTTTCCAATCCTTAAACAGCATGAGCAGCAGTGGCGGGAAATACATGATGAACGTTACGCGCTGAGCAACATAGGGATAGAGAAAGCCTGAAGAATACTGCGACAAATAGCCGAGGAAATCAGTGATAGTGTTACTGCGGAAAATGATGTTGCCGAAGGTCACGAAGAGGAACATCTTCGCGATGCGTGCGTAGCGGTAGGCCGTATTCTTCTTTAAGCCATGCGCCTTCTCGAAGAGCTTGCGCCGCTTGGCTATCAAGTTGTTGAAAATGAGGCAGCAACCATGATAGAAGCCGAAGAGTATAAACGTCCAGTTGGCTCCGTGCCAGGCACCGATGGCAAGAAGATTAATCATCACGGCCAAGTTGAGTCCCCACATGCCGAGGTTGCGGAACTTGAGGTTCAACGGTGTGAAGACATAGTCGGTCAGCCAGCTGGTCAGCGTCATGTGCCACCGCTTCCAGTACTCCGTGATGTTGACGGCGAAGAACGGCAGGCGGAAGTTTTCCAAGCTCCTGATACCCAATATCCTGCCCACACCGATGGCCATGTCGGAATAGCCGGAGAAGTCGGCGTACAGCTGGAAGGAGTAGAGCACGGCAGCAATGGTCAGCGAGGTAGCGTTGTGGTGCGCATAGTTGTTGAACACGGCATCGGTGTAGCCGCAAATCACGTCGGCCACGCACATCTTCTTGAACATACCCCACAGCACGCGCTTGCAGCCTTCGGCGATGTCGGCCCAATTCATTTGATGAGCCGTAGCCAACTGCTTCAGGAAGGCCTTCGGACGGTCAATAGGGCCGGAGAGAATGGTGGGGAAGAAGGCCACGTAGGTAGCAAAACGGATGAAGTCGCGCTCCGCGTCCATCTTTCTGCGGTGAATCTCGACCAGGTAGCTGATGAGCTTGAACGTGAAGAAGCTGATGCCTACGGGCAGGATAATCTTGAACGTGTGATGGCTGACATGGAACCCCATTGCCGTGAACAAGTCCTCGAACGAACTGATAAAGAAGTTCAGGTACTTGAAATAGAGCAAAAGCAGAATGCCCAACCAGACACCAAGGTTCGTCAATAGAGATGCCTTCCGTGGATTGTCTTCCCGCGCGCGCTGAATGCCTACACCTAAATAATAGGTGACGATGGTACTCACCAAAAGAATTGGTACGGCCTTCCAGTTAGCGTAGGCGTAAAAGAAGTAGGAGGCTATCAGAAGAAGTACGTTCTGCCAGTTCGCGTGCTTACGACATACACTGAAGTAAAGGACGAAAACTGGCAAAAAGAAGAGCAGAAACGCAAGTGAATTGATGGTCATCGCTTATTCCTTGAGTCGTTTCTCTATAGAGTCAATCAGTTCGCCAACATTGTTCCAGCTGAGGATTTCGTTTGACGTGAACTTGATGCCAAAGGCCTTTTCAATGGCAACGATGAGCTGTACGTGGCTCAGCGAGTCCCATTCCTCCACGTCGTCGGCTGTCGTCTCATCGGTCAACACAATGTCGTCGTTGTCCAACTCGTCACAAAAGATTTCATTCACTTTCTTGAAGATATCACTTCTTTCCATTGTTGTTTATTTATTTTTTGTTTACTAATTCCACAAATCCCATGTCCGCATTGAAAAAATAACATATCTTGCGGTTGCCCAAAGCCGGGGCTTCCACGGGCTTGAAGAGGGGTGTCCAGTCCTCCTCAGTCAGCTCTTGGTACAGTCTGTCCACATCGTCGCAGGCATAGCACAGATGATAAGGACCGCAGCCATGCTTCTTGAGCATGCGCAGCATCGTGGCGTTGTCGGCGTAGGGCTGAACGAGTTCAATGGCCGTTTCACCTTCCTTGCGCAGAAAGCAAATCTTGGTCTTTTGCCTGTCGTCGTCAACCGTATCTCCCTGATGATAGCCCAACAGATCAAACTGTCGGGCCGTGCGGTCGATGTCGTCTGTCAGATAGCCGATGTGTTCCAATTGAAAATCCACGGTGCTCATGCTTTTACAATATAACATTCCTTGGGCTGATAGTCATCGACGTTCAGTTCGTATCTCTTGGCGCCGTCGGCCTTTTCGTCTGTCTTGGTGAAGCCCAACTGGTCGTAGTGTTCCCTTACCATCTGATTTTTCAGTGTGGGCAGGTATTCACCGACAATCTTCTTGTAGCCGCGTCTGCGGGCTTCTTCCACCATCGTGTTGAGCGTGAAGTTCTCCATGCCACGTTTCAACACACGGCAGCTCATCAGCCACGTGTCGATGAAAAGGGTCTCGCTGTCCAAGGCTTTCATGATGACCACGGCAATCAGTCCGTTGTCACCGAACTTGTCCTTCAGCGTAAAGCTCAAGTCAACCACCTTGTCATCATCGGCCAAGGCCTTTACATCAGCCTCCGTATAGCGCACCGTGCGCAGGTTGAACTGGTTGCTGCGCTGTGAGAGCTGTGCCACGCGCGGTGTGTTGAATGGCGTAAAGCCGCTGACCGTAGAGACCATGCCCAACGACCGAAGGAAATCGGCCTCGCTGCCGAAGGTCTTCTTCAACGAGACACGTTTGGCTTCCACCTGGTATTGCTTGGTGCGGTCCTTGTCCTCACTGCTGTAGTTGGCAGTCTCAAAGAGGTTGAGCGAATAGAGATACTCCAAATACTCGGCGGGATCCTCGGGCAGCTCGGGCACTGTGATGCCCGGTATGTTCTCCCTCACCATGTTGCGCTCAAAGGGATTGTCATCGAGGAAGACCATGGAGTCGAACGAGATGTTAAGGATGCTCTGAATGGTTCTGATATTATCGACCTTCGTCTCCCAGTTGGCTTGGAACACGGCAATGTCGTCTAATGTCAGCACCATGTCAGGATGCTTTTGAAATGGTTCCTTGGCCTTGTCCTCGTCGTTCTTCGATGTCACACAAATGATGATGCCGCGCTGGCGTAACTTCTTTACCCACATCTGAAACTCAGTGAAAGCCTTGCCGATGCCCAGACCGTGGCCTAACTGTATTCCTTCTATTCCGTCGTCGCCTATCACGCCACCCCAAAGAGTATTGTCCAAATCGAGGATAAGACATTTCTTGAACTGCCCTTTGCAAGCACAGATGATGTCCATCACCCTGCCCGCCACATAGGGTACAGCATCTACGCTGAGCACCATCTCCGTACTGACATAGATGTTGGCGTCGAACATGAAGTCGCGGCCGAACTTGTTTTGCAGTCCGGTGATGTCGCAGATGAACAAGTTGGGATGGTGCTGAGCCAACTCCATCAACCCGAAGTTGAGCTTGCGCACTTGGAAAGAGAACGACGACTCCACCTTGTTTACGTAGGAGCCGAACACCGCATCCTCGATTTCCGGATAGTTCATGCATATAAGCTTCTTGCCTTGCAGTTGCGGCAATTCCGCCACTGATTCAACAAAGCGCAGTCGCTCGTCGGCAACCGTAGTCTGCTCTTGCGTGGAGAGCAGGCTGTGCTTCTCGCAGAGCTTGTGGGTGGACTGGAAGAGGACAATGAACTCAGCGTCATGCTTGTAAAGCTCACTGTCAGGATCCATGAACTGTTGATACACTTGATTGTATTCAGCCTCGTATAGGTCTATATTGTATCCCTTTGCCACGCCAAAACCACGAATTGCCGTCGCCAGAAACTGCGTTGCCGTATCGCCGATAAGAGCGACGCGAAGAATAGGGCTTTTGGGGGATGGATGTTTGCTCAACCGCTTGAGGTCTTTTAATGATAATCGATCCATAAAATAATAGGCACTAACTAAATGATTACAAAGTAATTTTAGGTATATCTATCTGCTGGATGAGGTCCGTTTTTTTTGAAAACGTTACAGTACCTTCATAAATCAACCTACCCGTGTCTGTTTTCTGTAAACCATCAGTAACATAGATTTTTATGGGGTATTTATTTCCTTCGATATTACCTAAATTAAAACTAACATCATAATCACAATAGCAGTCTGCCATGGTCTTCTCTGTCTTATAAACGCAAATCACGATAGTACCATTCTGCAATGCACCGGCAACATAGATTTTATTGAGGTCGCAATTTCCAGCAATATTTTCAAAAGTACACTTTGATGACTGGTTCGTTAATGTTCCAATAATGAGAGACGTTTTCTCCTCTGAATCAACTGCACTGCGTGTTGTCTTTGCGTAACTATTCCCTTTGCATGCGGACTTGGATACTTCGGAAACTGATATGCTTGAAATAGTTCTCTCCTCTGTAGTACACGAGAAGAGAACTATAAGCAATGAGAATATACAGATATAAAATCTCATCATTACTCTCTTATTAATCTATGATTATCAACAATTATTCCGTTTACAGACAACGATACTATGTGAATGCCTGATGACAGCGAACTAGCGTCATACACAATGTTTTTGCAGCCTTTGGGTATACGTTTGAAGTATTCTTTAATTCCGGATAAATTGCTAATTAACACACACACATTGGAAGTATTTGAAGGAACTTCTATATCTATGCTCACATTTCCGGTAGCAGGATTTGGAGTTACATTTAGGATTTTACCATTCCCTGTTGATTTGATTGCGTAGTTGTTACCATTCAAGCTATTTTGCAATTGGGCAATTACAGCAGACTGCTTTTCTACCGTTGCTTCTAGTTCTTGTACAGCTTGAACTAGCATGGGGATAAGCGAAGTATAATTAATCATTTTGTGTCCTTCCTCGTCAGTATGTACAGCTTCAGGCAAAACACTTTCAACTTCTTGCGCTAAGAAACCATACTGGGTATTGCTATCAGATTCTGGTCCATAAGCAACGTTAGATGAAGGAGAATTTTGTGCGACGGCTGCTCTACTCTTCATCAAACTTTTGTCAAGTGCTGACTCTTTCCAATTATATGATACAGGGTGTAAAGACAATAGCTTGTCCATGCCTGTTGTCAAAGTTTGAATATTTGTTTTGGCCCGTGCATCAGAATAGTTATATACATTAGCGACTTGAATACTGTTAAAGGTTTTAGTTGCTGAATTGTAGAACACAATTTGATCGCCCGTGCCTGCGATTCGTGGATTTTCCGGCGAGATATCCAATTGGAAGAAGTTGCTACCCTTACACGTCCAATACATGCCTAGGTACTTGTCAATTGTCATGCCGAGATATGCATGTTTGGGAGCACCTTGGATGCTCAACCCATTAGCTGAATAGCTAATCTGTGCGTGTACATTCAGACTAAAAGTGAATGAAGCAATAACTGCGATAATGGCAGTTAATAGCGATTTAACAGTTGTTTTCATAATTATGAGGTTATTTAATGGTTGACTTAATTGTTGTTGATTCATTAATGGTAGTGTTTGGCTCAATAATTATCTCTTTTGCATTAAGATTGATTGTACCATTAGAGAATACTACTGGTCCCGTCTGCTTCGATGATGTAACACTAGAACCAATTTTGATAAGGTCTGCATCATATGTTCTTGAACCACTTACAGTTTCATTTTGGATATATATAGTAGACGTGCCTATGCCTTCTTGTACAAAGGGAATCTTATTATGTCCCGATACGCATACCGTAATGCTTTGTGGAGTTGTAGTAGAAAAAGATGCGGTATTTCCTATATAACTAAGCACTTTGCCCGTAGTTTTGTCGTAAAACGAAATGTTTGCACTGGTATTAGACAAACTAACGGTTACATTGTTTGTTCCTCTGACAATTTGAACATTTGTAAACTCCGTAGGCTTACTAGTATATATTTGCATACTTGGATCACCGAAATAATGGAACAATTCCTTTGTGTATTGGGTGTAAGAGTTATTGGAGCCATATATCTCAGCGAGACGTGCAAACCCCTGATCCAAGACTTGCCCCATTGCAAAAGTTGGAGTTGGAGTTGTGCCTGTGGAATTTTGACCAGGTAGGACTATTCTTAATCCTGGATTTGGCCAAATCGCATCAAACAAACCTCCTGCAAAAACATCATTAGGGCCTGAGTAGCTAACTTCTGTTGCTCCCAAAATACCAACGCAGCCACCATTCTGCTTGCGAAGAAAAGTTTCTGCGAAACAAGTTTTACCATTGTATTGACCTGTTAAGCAGTTTAGACTAAATACAACAGGAAGCTTGTTTCCGTTTGTTAGTTTCAAAATGTCACTACTTTGGTATGTAGGGTCTCCCCATCCACCAACATCGCCATGGTCCCGGTGAAGCACATAGAAAGCTCCCTGGTTAATAGCGTTGTTTACATCAGTAACACTCCCATTCCATGCAAATAATGGCTTTTTCAATTCAGCAGGTATATCCTCTCCGCGTGAATAATATTTACTCCATTTTTGGGGGGGTTACGTTAGTATACGCTGTGTATATACGAGTAATATTATAACCTAAATTGGTAAGATAGTTCCTAACATCCTCGGAGGTTTGGGCAAATCTTCTATCTGCATACCCATCCATATCCAAATCCTGAAAATATGCACAATTTACACCTGTATTATAGAACGCTGCATCAGACACGGGATTTTTCTCGTACTGGATAATTTTGTCAACTACTGTATTCGCTTCTGATATATTCGTGACAGATATTCTTCCTCTGTGGATATCTGGGGTGTTATCGTTGGCACCATCCATACATCCATACCGCAAGTCTGACACATGTGATATGCCCATAGTTTTTGAAGTGTACGAAGGAACATCTTCATAGTCTCCAAATAAAAGTAGATAGTAAAGATTCCCTTTGTTGTAGAGGTTGGAAATAATGCCTTTTACCTCCTCTGTGCTCCAACTATCTTTCTCTTGAACAGTTACATCGTATCCAAGGGTTCTTTTCCATTCAGCAAGTCTATTTACTGCGGCAGCATACTTGGGTATGGTTACAATTAGATAGCCTTTCGTGTTGTTCTGGCCTAATGTGTTGTATGCTTCAAGTCTAGCCGAAGGAGAACTTGAAATGGTAGTATTTTTTAAGAACGAGTCGTCAGCCGAAATGCTGGCAGGAGTGGCAACAACATCATCAAGACTACTGCGTGTACTTGCATCTACGAACTTGACCTTATATGCAATTTTAGTATATGCTCTGACAACCTTTCGTGTTACGTCATATTGAATAGGAAACACCTCAACATTGAGGATTTTCTGACCGCGATAGACCTGCTCGTCAATTTTGCGAACAACATCTTTCGGGTAAATACCTAAAGAAACGTCTATCGGCTTAACGTTGTTTTTTGTATAGGTCTCATTGCCACTATCTGTCAGTGGCGGGCGAGCGGGTGCCAACTCGTAGTTGTACTCCTTATACTCGGCAGACACGACCTCGACCGATGCCGTCTTTCCTGAAGGGATCTGAATTTGATCCGTCCTCTGCAAGACCGATGGTTTTGAAGTCTCGTCTTCGGATCCAAATCCATCCATTTTCCACAAGTATGTTCCCTCATACAAATCATCCTTTTGGATGTTTGCTACTGAAAAGACATACGTTACCTCCACACCATCTTGCAAAACTTTTAGGTTCCTCGTTGGTGCGCTCAACAACACATTGTCTTCAGTTAAACCGCTGGACAAGTGTATGCTCTGTTGCCCATAAGCAAATAAAAATAGGCAACTGCATAAGAACATTAGTAATAATCTTTTTGCCATAGCATGATATTTTTATATTCAACAAGACATATTTTTTTGTTTAATGATGCAAAACTTGTTTGCTTCCAAGCAAATTCAGAATTTATCTTCAAGAATTTAAGCTATCTTGCCAAGAATGAATGATGCTACCTCAGGAGTTATTGGCGTGTCATGCTCAATTATTACACAAGAGACGTCCTCAGGCTAACGAGCTTCCAAAACTGTGCTTGCGTAAGGACTTTCTTCTTTCGCTCCTCACGTATGATCATCCCAAGACTTTTGTTCTCCATCCCTACTATTTTAGTTCGCTACAAAATTAAGCCTTAATTCCGCAACACTTTGATTTAACTTTATTTATAAGTTCCTGAGCAACAAAAAGTTGCTCAGGATTTTGCCATGTCAGATTTTTCACTTATCTTAGTGTTGCAATTAGAAAACAAGCGA
>Ga0129316_1000785_pt1 | contig 15210 bp, 7 predicted proteins | sample Cm1ome_2_FD_94429 | JGI IMG/M metagenome (GOLD analysis project Ga0129316, IMG submission 94429) | Eastern black-and-white colobus group fecal microbial communities from Wisconsin, USA - Cm1022B metagenome | ecosystem: Host-associated > Mammals > Digestive system > Large intestine > Fecal...
GGCAAGAGGCGCTTGGTAGGATTGAGGTCTGTATGGCGTGCTTCGCTAATGGCATTCTGCCAGAACTGGTCGAAATCGGCAGGATTGACCGTTGTAGGTTTCAACTGTTCGGGTGAGAAGGCTGCTGCACATGCGCCTTTATATTCCTTACCTCCGATAGTGGTCTTCACATCCACGCGGTAGAATCCGGGTTTGCTCATCTTGCCCTTCACGGTCAAGGTACCGTCTTTAAGCACTACGGCGGTTTTCTTCACATCTTGATACATCTCCGGCCCTGCCTCATAGTCGATAACGGCTCCGGCAAGGGGTGTTGCCGATTTGGTAACAGAGATACGGAAAGTTGCGGTCTCTCCTACTTTGTAGGTCCAATCCTGATGATCGGGCACTACGTTGACCTGGATATTGTAGCCTCTGATTTGGGCTGCCACAGGCAGCACGCAGACAGTAGCCAGCAACAGCAGGAGTGTCTTCATAAAATGTTTCATGTTCTTAGTATTTGGACTTTTGTTGTTTTATCATCTTAATGGTTCGTGGGGAGTGTCAAGACATTACTGTCGCTCATAGCGCTCTTCCACCAAGCATCGCTACACATGGTGTCTGTAGAACCTTGCTTGCCTTGGTACCACACCATGAAATGTCCCCATTTGGCTCCGGCAATCCAGCAGTTGCCGATATTGCCCTGCTCGCCATTATCACTCTTACCACATTCACCCAGCACAATCATCTTGGTGGGATAGGCAGCTTGCAGTTCTGTAAACTCCTGTTTATTTTTCTCTACACTATAGCCATAGAGGTCGCGTGCCACCATATCTACATATTGGTCGCCGGGATACCAGTCGTTATCTTGGTTGAACTTTGTGGCGTCGCCGTTAAAGTTTTGTGAGGTCCATATCCAGATCAGGTTTTTCACTCCTTTCTGTTTGAAATAGTCGAACATAGCGATCCAGAGTTTTTTATAGTTGGCAGATCCTTCCGCACCCCACCAGAACCAGGCTTTGCCCCAGTCGGCACCAGACTTCAAGGTAGCATTTCCTGCACCTTCATGGAATGGGCGCCATGTCGCAGCAATTCCTGCATCTTGCAGTTTCAACAAGACAGCCGCCACTTTATCCATTTCCTGATAGAACCACTTGTTTTCCCACGTGCCTTCTTTCAGCGCATTAGAGGCTTTGAACGTGGTTTTTGTAGGATCACAAGCCACACCAGAACCATCCATCTTGACTTCTGTATTCTCACTTGTAGGCACATTGAAATGCCACATCAACTGAACAATACCGCCTTTGTCTGCCCAATTCTTCACGGGAGTAATGTCGTTATAATTAATCCATCCGTTACTACCCTGATTAGGCACATATATATGGATAAAGTCGAAACAGTTCATGGCGGGATATTTACCTGTCAGCGCCTTGACCTTATCGGCAATTTTTGTATTCCAGTTCACATCAGCCATCACACTACTAATCACCTTTTTGCCATACAGACCCAGGAAATAATCATAGAGATCTTTTACCTGTTGGGTTTGTCCTGCCACGAGAGACTTTGTGATGTTGACTGCGGGAGTTTTGTAGGTTGTGAAACTGAAACTGTAGGCTGCGGTAGTATTTTTCACCAATCCGGCAGGAATGGTTACAGCTACAGTAGTGCCCTCATCGGGGCAATTAGCTTTGATAGTGAGGGTACGTGCAGAACTTTTCAGACTCTTTACCGTACCGCCGGCAATCTGTACTTTGGCAACATCAGTAGAAGTCAGCATGATATTCTGGTCATATTTCACATCGATAGTCACATCACCCACAGCAATATCTTTTGCACCATTTGCAGGTGTGACCGATACCACATTAGGAACTGTTGGTTGATCACCACCACCAACATCATTAGGATCGTCACCACCACATCCCACTGCCAATACGGCAGCAGCAATCATCATTAGAAGTTTTGAAATTTTCATGATTTATATTCTCGTTTTATGTATTTCGTAATATTCGATTGCAAAGTTAGTGTTTTTTTCTGAAATAGACCGATACTTTAATGACCAACTCGCGTACTATTACTTTTATCTTTCAGATTACACGAATCAACCTTATTATCAACTGACTTTAAGTGTCATTCTTCACACGACGAATCCCGAATCCATCCCGAACGCATCCCGAAGAAATAGTATCATTACACCTGTTATTTTTCAAAATCATGAAGTGGTAAGCGTGATAAAGACTGAACTCAAAATCGCATACAAGAAATTTAGTTTTTAAAAAAATTCGACCACACGACCACAGACCCGTGTATCACACTATCTATCAACACTTTAAAGTGTGGTCGATAGTATTTCTATCGACCACCCATCGACCACCGCCAAAATTTGTCGAATATTACATTTCAGCCCAATGCACGTATGGTCAGACATTTCCAAACCTTTGGCAAAAGTATTGTCCAACGTTTGGCAAGAGTATTGCCCAACGTTTGGCAAAAATGTTTTCAAACGTTTGGCAAAAGTGTTTTCAAACGTTTGACAAAGGTCTTTTCAACGTTTGATAAAAGTGCTATCCAACGTTTGATAAAAGTATTATCCAACGTTTGACAAAAGTATTATCCAACGTTTGATAAAGGTATTATCCAATATTTGATAAAGGTTTTTGCAATATTGCATAATAGTTCTTATCTGCTAACATAAAACCAACGGGGAACAGTAGGAACTTTGGCTTGCATCGTAAACAGGTGTTTGCAATAGATTCACTGTGGTCGATGCGTGGTCGATGCGTGGTCGATACAAACAGATTCGACCACAGTCTAAGCTATTGACAGATAACAAGATGCACAGATGTGTGGTCGCGTGGTCGAAAATTTATGAAAACTAAAATTCCTGTACGCGAAAAAAGAGGCGCAACCCATAAGGATGCGCCTCAATTCTTTATAATCAATTACTTAGAGTTTACTCAATAGTAATCTTCGTAATCTTCACGTTGTCACCATTGCCAATGAACGTACCGCCCCAATTCTGCTTCTTGTATGCAGCGTCAAGCATTGCTTGCGTGAGGGTAAGCGAAACCTTACCGCCATTGGCTGCGAGATCGCATGCTGTGAACTTTCCATTATCGTCATTGCCAGGATTAGAGAAGCGTGCATAGGTTCCTCCCCAGTGACCTTCAACGATTTCAAGCTGCCAATTGGTATCGGTTGGAGTAATGTAGAAGTTGATAGTCTGACCAACAGAAGCATCAGCATCCTTCAACTCAGCACCTCCATCAGAGAGGAGATTAGGCTGGTTGCCCCAATCGTCGGCAATGGCCTCACCTGTCCACAAAGTTGTTTCCACAGAGATATGCTCTACAAGAGCCACCTTGGTAACAATCCAGTTGGCACCGCAGATGATAAGACCACCTTCGTTAACCAACTCGTCAAGCATTTCCTGAGTGAGGGTCAAGCGATATTCTGTAGCGTCGAGTGGCATAGCAATGTTACCCTCTTTTTTATCAGCACCTTCCAAAGAAGTAGTACCTGCAAGAGCTACCCAGCCTTTACCCTTTGCGAAACGCATCTGACAGAAGCTTGCACCTGGCTCAACGGTGAACGAAACAACGAGTTCGGTTCCTGCAGAAACCTGACTCCAATCGTAGCCACCCCAAGAGAGGGCTTGCAAAGCATTTGCCCAACTACCACTTGCGACTGCACCAGTCCAGATGACAGTAGTGATTTCGGTATTGGGGATGAAGTCAATCTTATAAGTAATCTCGCCATTTGAAGAAATAAGGCGAACACTTGTACCCTTCTTAGCATTATCAGGAGCACCAACAGTCAACGTGTTACCGCTTACAATGAACTGGCAAGCTTTTCCTGCGATTTCCACACCTGTAAGCTTGTCACCATTGGCAATTGGCAAGGTGAAGGTCTGACCTGCATGGAGCTCAGCGTCAGCACCTGGGAGTTCTGTTGCATAACAGAATACAGCCTCGTTTACAGTAAGTGCAGGAGCATTTACAGTAACACCATTGGCAAGTTTCATCACAGGAGTGCCAGTCTTGGCGTCCATAGGAACTTTGATGCTCAGAGTAGTACCATCAGCAGAAACAGCATCTTTCTCTACGGTTGCTACAGCACCACCGAAGTCAACACTCTTCACGAGGTCAAGGTCGGTACCGGTAATCTGGATAGTAGAACCAGCACTTGCGGGATTAGCGTTGTAACCTGTTGCGGTTGGCTTAACAAGCGTGAAGTCAACTTTTACATTCAGACCATTTGCCATCACGAGACGGAGTTTGCCTTCGGTAGCTGTTTCAGGAACGGCTGTCACAACAACCTTATCGGCAGCTACGCTGATAGCTTCGCCAGACAGAGCGTCAGCATTGTCAAACTCTACGGCTGTTACCAAATCCATATCTTTACCAGAGATGGTCAGCGCAGCACCAGCCTTCACAGGAGTTGGAGCAGCTACACAGTCAGAAGGCTTAACAGTTTCAACCATAGCAGCAGGTACCTCTACGTCTGATTTGCAGACGAGATCGATAGCGCCATCGGGAGCTTCAGCAGGCAGTACGAACGAAAGGCTCTTGCCATCTTCAGCAATAGTGAATTCGGTAATCTCGACACCACCAACCTTAACGGCTTTGATCAGCTGCATGTAGTCACCAGTAACAGTTACGGTTTCACCAGCCTTGGCAGTAATAGTACCTTCAGCGTCAACCTCGTTGCGTCCCTTTACCTTAGCAACGGTAGGAGTACCAACGATGAGACGGTCGTCGCTCAATACAATCTGATAGTCGAGTTTAGCAGCATCGCCCACGGTAAGGTCGGCGGTGTAGAACTGCAGTTTACCAGTCTTGGCATCCTCAGGAACCTTCACCTTGATGGTGTAGCGGTCGTGCTGGAGGAAGTCTTTTTCGCTGACAACCACGTTGTCGGCAAAAGCCATAGAGTGGATCAGGTTGAGATAACCATCCTCGTCACCCTTGATTTCAATCACATCGCCAGGCATTGCCGATGGAGTGATGCTCTTAATAACGATACCCTCAGTATAGGTCAGTGTAGATTTGGTAGTAATCTCCTGGTCGTTGTTTGCCACAAGTACTACATTACCTACCTCAGGACCATCGTGAGGAACGGTTACACGAATTTCACTGGGAACACCGGCCTTCACCACTTCGATAGTGGTAATAGCATCAACACCAGGAATGCGTACTTCGCGAATCTGGTCGAGGTTGCTACCGATGAAGCGCAACTGACCGCCACGCATCACAGGAGAAGGACCGAAAGCATTGAGCGACACACCACCTTGATACTGGTTGGTGTCCAAATCGTCGTTGCTGCACGCTGCCAGTGACAGCCCCATAAGGGCCATCACCAACAGGGTGAATATGTTATTGATCTTTTTCATAATATCCTTTTAGTTATTGATGTGTTATTTGTTAGGAACCACACGCAGGTTGTCGTAACGGAAGATAGGAGTACACTTCGTGCCCTGAACACCACCGTTGATAGGCCACATGATGAAGCTATCGAAACTTGAGATGCTCATTGGAGACGGAGCTTTGGTACCATCGTCGTTATAAACGAACTCTGAGAGAGGAATAGTTACTGTGATCCACTCATCGCCAGTATCGAACGAACCGGTTGACTTCCAAGGATTGTAGAGTGCACGAGGCAGGTCCTTACCACCATCAGCAGAAGTATGGATGTAAGTATTGTTCTGCCAAGAGTCGTTTGCACAAAGCTGATTATTCACAAAGAGAATCTGGAGTGCACCTGCAGACCAAGGATTGCTTGATGGAATGTAGAGTTCAAACTTGAACGACATATTCTCCCAGTCAGAGAAGTCGATGATGTTGCGCAGAGGCACACCAGCACCTTCTGTGATGCTCATAGGATCTCCGTTCCAGTTACCACACCAGAATGGGAGTTTTAATCCTTCAACCCATCCACCTTCGGTTTCAACAGGACCTACTTGACAGTAATAACCGCTAACACCACCTTCGGTAGAGTATTTAGCATCAATATTCCATCCCTGAGGTATAACACCCTTAGGACCTGCATTATTAGGACCGTCAAAGTCGGTAATGATGTTACGGCTGTCAGCATAATAGAATGATGAATTTCCTTCACCGTAAATGGTAGAAACCTTAATACGTCCTTCTTTTGCACCCTCTGGAACAATGAATGAGATAGAAGACTGTGTAATTTTCTTGATATTCTCACGAGGAACTTCAAGATTCATAGAGTTGTCGATACCTGTGAAGGTCAGGGTCAATGGCTGGTTGGGGTCATCCACAAAGTACTGACCATTGACCTGAGCCAAATCACCCACGTGAACATATTCACACTTCATTGAAGTTACTGCAGGTTCTGGTACCATCACCTTGAAATCGTAGGTTGTGGTATCCTGACTCTTGTTGATCATATAGATCTTACCGGTATTGCTACCAGGAATGCTGTTTGGAATAGTTACCAACATGGTATGGTCGGTGATGTAGCTCGTGTTGAGCACAGCCTTCACATCATTGAAATACATTTCCTTGATGCTGGTCAGATTGTTACCGACAATACAGATACCCGAACCGGTGTATGCCGAAGTCAGCAAAGAGTCCTTGGCGGCAACATCCTGTGGGCGGATATAACTGATCGTAGGATTACCATCGGTCAGTTCGAATTTATCTGGTTCATCTTCACAAGCGGTGAAACCCATACCCAGGGTCACAACGCCGATTGCAAGGAGAAACCGTTTCATATTTCTTTTCATAATATCTTCTGTTTCTTAAATTACACATTAATAAGAATAGGTTGCACGGATGTCAACATGTACACTTGGAGAACCTGTAGCCAAATTCGGGTTCAGAGCAACGTCCTCTGATGGGAATGGCAGTGTGAAGCTGTTGGCTGTCACATTGGGAACTTCTGTATCATAGTCATATTCAACCTGTCCGTCGGTAGTGGTGAGATTCCATGTACCAGACTTGTAGTATGCCTTATACAAAGGATCGCAGTTCCAGAGACGGTTACGGTGCTGAGCCTTAAGTTCGGCAATACAGCTGTTTACATCATAGTATGCACGACGTACGTAATCATACCAACGGTCGCCTTCACCTGCAAACTCCAAACGACGCTCCTTCCAAATCATATCGAAGTTGAGTGATGTTACGGCTGCTGCAGTAGGAATAGCACGCTGATGAACGGCATTGAAAGCATCGAGTGCAGATTGCTCTGTGCCACGACCCAGCAAAGTCATAGCCTCAGCATGAATAAGATATACGTCAGAGAGACGAAGGATATGGGTAGCAAGAGCAGAAGCCATACGTCCGTCGGCAATGCCCATTTCTGCCTGATGGTCTGCTGCGTCACCATAGAGATGTTTCACGTTGTTGGATCCACATGGTCCTTCAAGTTGCTCTGTTGCAGAAGCGTTGTATGACTTATCATAGATAAATTTAAGATAGTCGAAACCACCCTTATCACGCCAGAAATAAGAATACTTATCACCAGCAATCATCATAGTACCTTTACGACGTGTGTCGATATCGGCACGGCTTGCAGGGCTCTGCCACTCTACCAGACGAGAATCTTTACCTGTGCCGTCAATCTTGATGACATCGAAAGCTTCCATCAGGTCGGCAGAAGGGCCACCCCAGCCTCCCCATACAGAACCAACCTCGCACATACCTTCAATACCGAGGTCAGACTGCAATGTGTTTTGGCTAGTCCAGTGTGAACCAACAGTCCAACGCCAAGCAATCAAGCTTTCAGGACAAGTATTGTTGGAACCACGGAAGATGTCTTCATAGTTGTCCATGAGTTTGCGACCGGAGTTATCAATCACGTCTTTTGCATAGTCTGCAGCTTTCTGCAAGTCTTCGTTGTTGAGCGAACCACTCACACCAGCCTTGGTCAGATAAACCTTTGACAGAAGACCTTCTGCGCAGTAGTAGTCGATACGACCTGGATCAGATGATTTGGGCAACAACTCCATAGCCTTCTCCAAAGTAAGGATGATATACTCATAGACGTCAGCTTTCTCCACTTTCGACAATTCATTGTATTTGCCAGATGCCAACATGGCAGAGTTGTCGTGAACGATGGGGACATCGCCGAAGGTACGAACGAGGTAGAAGTAAGCCATGGCTTTCCATGTCAGACACTCACCCATGCACTGGTTCTTTACTTCCTGTGAAGCAGTAGCACCTTTAAGAGACTCATATACTGTTGAGCAGTGACCAATCTCAGCCCACAGTGAATACGACATGTTGATGAGGTCCTGGTCGGTACCGTTTACTGAGAAGTTGAGGTAAGGAGAATTTCCCCAGTACATATTGCCTGAGAACACCTCACCCACCTTGATGAAACCACGTTGGAAGTCATACCAGGGAGAGTTGTAGAGATAGTTCACACCAGCAATACATGCTTTATCAGAACCATAGAAGTTCTCTGTGTTGTAGTTATCCTCCGTAGGACGATCGAGGAAGTCCTCACAAGAGGTTGTCAGGAACGATGCGGTGATCAAAGCACCGATTCCCAAAACATTTTTCAAAGATATATTAAAATTCATATTGTGTTCTGTTTAGGAGTTATCAGAATGAAACATTAAGACCGAAGGTCCATGATGTTGGTGAAGGATAACGACCATTATCAAGACCAAACACATTGGCACTGGTAGTAGAAGCACCAACTTCAGGATCGTAACCGTCGTAACCGGTGATAGTGAAGAGGTTGGTTGCCGAGATAGTGGCACGAACGTTTTCGAGTCCAATCTTACCTACGAGTTTTTTGTCGAAGGTATAGCTGAGGCTGATGTTCTTCAAGCGGAGGTATGAACCATCCTGAATGAAGCGTGAGCTCCAAGCGTCGTTGTCGTTCGGGTCGTTGATTGAAGCACGTGGGTAGCCACCGTTTCCTGTAGCAACCACATTTGCAATGTTGTTGTACCAACCATTGGCATAGTTACCATCGGCAGGAGTCAGACGAACACGACCGTTGACGTCGGTCAGCTGGTTGGTCCATGCTGAGTTCATGTGAGTGAGCTTCATCTTGTTGTAGTTACCAACCTTGTTGCCTACAGAACCATTGATGAATACGGTCAGATCCCACTGCTTGTAGTGGAATGTGTTGTTCCAACCAAAGGTGAAGTCGGGCAGCGGAGAACCGATATTGGTTTTATCCTTTTCGTCGATAACGCCGTCACCATTCACATCTTTATATTTAATATCACCTACGAATGTGGTGTTGCGTGAGTTATACTTGGTAGGATCGGTACTCCATTCAGCCTTGGTCACATTACCGTTTTCGTCACGCTCTACAGTAACAGGGTTGTTTGACTGCAAGGTGTTAACAGGTGAGTTGAGCAAATCTTCAAATGAAGTATAAACGCCTTCAACCTCATAACCATAGAAATTGTAGAGTGATTCGCCAACAACTGAACGTGCAACTACGTCAGTCCACTGTCCATAACCAAGGAGAGCGGTTGAGTTAGAGAGGCTCTTCAGTTTGTTCTTGTTGAAAGAAATCTGGAAGTCTGAACCCCAAGAGAAGTTCTTGGTTTCGATAGGACGGGTATTGAGGGCGATTTCAAGACCTTTATTCTCGATATCACCATAGTTTCCGTAAGGTGCAGCAAGTGCTGAAGAACCGTTACCTGATGTTCCCATGAATGAAGGAAGAATCAGCTGCATCAGCATGTCTGAAGACTTCTTGTTATAATAATCGACAACGAGGTTGACGCGGTTGTTGAAGAAACCGAGGTCAAGACCGATGTTCCACTGTTCCTGAGTTTCCCATTTGATATCCAAGTTCTTGATGTTAGCAGGACGATAGCTGGTGCCGAGACCTGTTTCCATTACTGACATGGCAGAACCCCATTTGTAACCACCGATATTTGAGTTACCGGTCTGACCCCAACCGAGACGGAGCTTACCATTGGAGATCCATTTCACATCCTTCATAAATTTCTCGTTGGTGAAGCGCCATGCAGCAGCCAAAGAGTGGAAGCCTGCCCAACGCTTGTTAGGACCGAAGTTTGAAGAACCATCGTAACGATAGGTGTAAGTTGCGAGGTAACGGTCATCGTAGTTATAGGTTTCACGAGTAAAGAATGAAGCCATGGCAGAAGAACCGAATCCACTACCAATCTGAGGATCACCTGTACCAAGAGCAGGATTGTGTACTACATCGCTGGGAAGAGCGGTGTTGAATACAGATACGTAGTCATACTTCGACTCCCATGCTTCCTGACCGACCATGGCGGTGAAGCTGTGTTTGCCGATAGAACCATTATAGGTCAGATAGTTCTTGAAGGTCCAGTAGGTGCTGGAATTCTTCTGCGAACGTGCCTCGTTCTGCTCTACGTTGTAGTTTCCAAGATGCATAGTGGGGTTGAAAGTCTCACCATGAGTCCATCCGAGATCCCAACCAAATTCAGTATGCCAGGTCACGTTCTTAATTGGTGTGACATCGAAGAAGATGTTACCATTCAGTTTCTGACGTTTCAAAGTAATATCGTTGAGCAGCGCCATAGCGATTGGGTTGGGGCTGGAGAATCCCTCTTTGCTCACTGATGAGTATCCGCCATCGATATTATAAATCTGAATATCAGGAGGTGTGGTCAGCGAATACATGATAACACCCTCTTCACCGTCAGCTTTCAACAGATCTTCATCGGTCTGGCTGTAGGCTACGTTGACACCCATCTTCAACCATTTCTTCAGCTGGGCGTCGATATTGGCACGAAGTGAAATACGCTTGAAGTCTGAACCGATGATAGTTCCTTCCTGGTTCATGTAACCAGCACTAACATAGTACTTCATCTTGTCTGTACCACCCTGAGCGCCAATTTGGTGCTGGTGCTGGAGAGCAGTGCGGAACACAGCATCCTGCCAGTTAGTACCCTTACCGAGCACTGAAGGATCTGAATATGCTGGGTCAGCCTTAGTGATTTCTCCCTGAGCAACAAGGTCATTATAATACTCTGCAAACTCGCGGAGGTTCATCATGTCCAGACGTTTGGTCTGACGTGATACTGTCAGCGAACCATCGTATGTAAACTTAGCTTCACCGGCTTTACCACGCTTGGTTGTGATGAGCACAACACCGTTGGCACCTTGGGCACCATAGATGGCGGTAGCAGAAGCATCCTTCAACACTTCCATGCTTACGATATCGCTGGGGTTGATGGTTGACAATGGCGAAATGGTTGAAACCGAACCGTTACCGAGCTTATCGCCCAATCCGTAGTCGGCACCTGACTGACCTCCTGACTGGAAGATCACACCGTCAACAACATATAGAGGTTCTGCACCGGCGTTGATGGTAGCTTGACCACGCACGCGAATAGAAGAGGCAGAACCAGGAGCACCTGAAGTCTGTACGGCGGTCACACCAGTAACACGACCGGCAAAAGCCTGGTCGATATTGGTAACATTTGCATTCTTAAGTGCTTTTTCGTCCATGGTAAACGAAGCACCGGCAAGGTCGCTTTTCTTCATCGTACCGTAACCAACGACTACGACTTCATCGAGCATTTTTTTGTCTTCCTCCAGCGTAATGCCATAAGAGGTTTTGCTGTCAACCTTCACTTCCTTGGTAATGTAACCGATGTAGGAAATGACGAGGGTCTGACCTGGGTTAACGTTGAGTGAGAATTTACCGTCGAAATCGGTAGCAACACCATTCGATGTGCCTTTCACCACTACACTTGCACCAATCACAGGACCCATAGCATCGCTAACAGTACCCGTGATCTTCTTGGACTGTTGAACTGCCTGTACCGATGCTTCGGCATGAGCAGCCATAACTGGCGAATACGCGCCCAACAGTGAGCACGCACCCATCAACAGCGCAGTCTTTCTGATTTTTTGATTCATACTTTTAGGTATTTTCTTTAATAAAAATGAATTAACAAAGTGTTAGTAAATTGTTGAGAATCATATTCTCTTGTCGTAGCCAAGTCCACCGGACCCGCATACGCTGGAGTATCATTTTGGTCTTTCTGTTGTAATTATTTTAGGGAATTCAATATTTATTTTTTTGTTTCTTTAAGTTTTCAATGTACGGTAGTGATATCAAATCACGTTGCAAAATTAGCATAAATAAACGAGATATGATAATATTTTAATGCTTTAATATAATACTATTTCACCAATATGTTAAAAAACGCCAAATAATTAACAAACGATTGCACAGTGTTAAGGCGCACAACTAATAAGTGTATTTTTACCACTATATAAATCACACAATTTACACTTTAAGTGGTTTTCAACAACAAATTACACGATTTACACTTTTAGTGGTTTTCAACAGCTGCAAAAACATACCTTATAAATAATACTATTTTTCACGCACGATATTTGGTCAGTTGGAAGATTATGCGTACTTTTGCGCTCAAAACCCAAACTATCATAAAATGAAGAAATATCTATTGATGACGTTGGCATCTGCACTGATTCTGTCAGCATGCGGACCCAAGAAGGCAAGCGACCCCTTAGCAGACTCAGGTCGTACACAGCGCACGGAGAATCTGCTGACCAATCTGATGGCGTATGGTGACAGTGGCGTATATATGTTCGGACACCATGACGATACCGTCTATGGTATCGGATGGAAAGGGGACTCTGCCCGATCCGATATACATAGCGTATGCAACGATTATCCGGGGCTGTTGAGTTTCGACCTTGGACATATTGAACTGGGCGACTCGGTCAATCTCGACGGTGTTCCCTTTGATCGCATGCGCCAAGAAATCTTCACCCATTTCAACCGTGGTGGCGTAATTACATTATCGTGGCATCTGAACAATCCGCTCTCTGGTGGTACTGCATGGGTTGCCGACTCACTGAAGAACGTCGAAACCAAGACTGTGGCTTCGGTATTGGAAGGTGGACAGAAGCATGAGATGTTCTTAGGATGGATTGATAAAGTGGCTGACTTCCTCAACTCACTGGAAACACCATACGGTGTGAAAGTACCGGTTATCTTCCGCCCATGGCATGAGCATACCGGTTCATGGTTCTGGTGGGGACAGGAACATTGCACCGCTGCACAGTATAAAGCGTTGTGGAAAATGACCATCGACCGACTGAAAGACAAAGGAGTGGTGAATGCTCTCTATGCCTATTCACCCGGCACAGAGATGGATGGCAATGAATCCAAATATCTGGAACGCTATCCTGGCGACGACATCATAGATGTCATGGGACTGGACTGTTACTGCTCCTCACCTGATGCTGACACCGTAAAGATTGCCGGTTATGCTGCACAGTTGGATAAGAACCTTGCCACAGTATGTGCCGTTGCCAAGAAACACCACAAGGCTGCTGCCCTTACTGAAACCGGCTACGAGGGAATAAAGACTGCAGACTGGTGGACCAAGACATTACAACCGGTGCTCGACAAGCATCCCATCTGCTACGTACTGGTATGGCGCAATGCTTACGACAACCCACAGCATTACTTTGCTCCGTTCCCCGGTCAGATTTCCACTACCGATTTCGTGACGTTCGTCAACAACAAACATGTGCTGATGCGTAGCGATGTGAACAACATCTACTTTGTGAAAAAGAAAGAATAAGGCGACTTTCATGCCGAGCATACCTAAAACAAATACACTGAATTTGCTATAAATTCAGTGTATTTGCTTGTATGATCAGCACAATGGCTGAATAAGTCAGTGTGTCTGCTCAGTAAGCGCGGTGGCTTTACTGTTTTTCACAACCCAGTCGGCATCTTCTCTCATGGCAGAGAACTGATAAGGATCATAATAATGAACCTCCATCATAAGACGCTTGCACGCACGGTCTCTGAGTCAAGGGAAATAATCATACTGACAAGTGAGGTCAATATTGGTATTAGGACCTTGCCCAACGAGGATGCGGTCGGCATTGCGACCTCCAGTGGCACGCACGGCATCAATGAACGTTTGCTGATAGAGGCAGATACGGTATGACAGTTCTTGATCTTTGAGCAAATTGCCCTTAACCGCAGGCGACGCCCCCCCACAGCAGGCTCATTCATGCCGGCAAAGAGCAGACGCTGGTCGTAGTTACGGAAGTGCTGGGCTATCTGACGCCAGATGCTTGCCAACTGTTTCTGCTTGGTAGCCACATCTGCGAAGCCACCTGCATGGCAGTTTGTCCGCTAAAACGCCCTTCCTTCTTGCTCTTAGCCTGCACGTCGGCCATTGTACTCCATGCAAGTGCAAGTACTAAAAGAGAATTCGTTTACTCATATCATTTATCGATTATTACGAATGCTATCAATACGGCCACTTTGCAGCAGCGACACCTTCGGTGACACCTGTCATCATATTGGTATTAAATACTTTGATGTTTGAACGATCGATAATACTCATGCCATTGCCAGTATTTACATCCCATGCATAAGGAATACAACCGTTGTTGATTGCATAACTTGTCACAGCAGCATACCAAGCCTTGATAGATGCATCATGGATAGGATTTTGTCCGATGGCGAAACGCTGGTCGGCTCCAAACTCTCCGATGATTACGGGAATGCCGTTGTTAACAAACGCAGTCTTCAGCTTCGCCATCTGGTTTTTGACATAGTTCTCTGTATAATTGCTGTTGGCATTGCGATTGGCATCCGAACCGGTATTGTCTTTACCCCAATAGTACCACATTTTTCCCAAACTCTCATCTTTGTTCATCATTGTGAACTGATAGGGATCATAGAAGTGAACTTCCATCATCAAACGACCAGTATGCTTGTCGTTCAACTTAGAACAATAGTTGTTCTTTACTGTCTTGTCGATATTTGTTTCTGGACCTTGAACCACCAATACGCGATATTCGTTATTACCGCCTGTGGCACGCACAGCATCGATAAAGGCCTGCTCATATTCAGCCAAACGGCTTGCCAACTTATCGTCAGCAATATTCTTGCCGTTGTCCTGATAGGCTCCGCCGACACCAGGCTCGTTGAGACCAGCAAAGATAACATGGTCGTCATAGTCTTTGAAAGCCTCTGCAATCTGTGTCCAGATCTTGGTAAGCTGTTGTTTCTTGAGTGCTACGTCAGCATTCGCTGTGAATCCGTCGTGCTCCAGCCAACCGCCATCCCAGTGCTGGTTGAGTACTACGTAGAGATCAGCATCAACACAATAGCTAACAATTTCCTTAACGCGTGCCATCCATTGTGGATCGATGGTGCAGTTGTTGGTATCGGTAATATGTCCCATCACCCATGCACAGGGGATGCGCACACTCTTGAAACCTTGCGCCTTAATGA
>Ga0129316_1000792_pt1 | contig 15138 bp, 17 predicted proteins | sample Cm1ome_2_FD_94429 | JGI IMG/M metagenome (GOLD analysis project Ga0129316, IMG submission 94429) | Eastern black-and-white colobus group fecal microbial communities from Wisconsin, USA - Cm1022B metagenome | ecosystem: Host-associated > Mammals > Digestive system > Large intestine > Fecal...
CCGATATCCGGCAGCTTGAGAACGCGCTGGCACGCTGTGCCAGCCAGGTAAAAATGATTAAACACTGTCAGGACGAAAACGATGCTCAAACCCGACAGCCTGCGCAGGGCGCTGACTGATGCCGTCACGGTGCTGAAAACCAGTCCCGAGATGCTGCGGATATTCGTGGATAACGGGAGTATTGCCTCCACACTGGCGACGTCGTTGTCATTCGAAAAGCGTTACACGCTCAATGTGATTGTGACCGACTTTACCGGTGATTTTGACCTGCTCATTGTGCCGGTGCTGGCGTGGCTGCGGGAAAATCAGCCCGACATCATGACCACTGACGAAGGCCAGAAAAAAGGCTTCACATTTTATGCAGACATCAACAATGACAGCAGCTTTGATATCAGTATCAGCCTGATGCTGACCGAGCGCACGCTGGTCAGTGAGGTTGACGGTGCGCTGCATGTGAAGAATATCCCGGAACCTCCGCCGCCGGAGCCGGTCACCCGCCCGATGGAGCTGTATATCAATGGCGAACTGGTGAGTAAGTGGGATGAATGAGTTTAAGCGTTTTGAAGACCGGCTGACCGGGCTGATTGAATCGCTGTCACCGTCAGGGCGTCGGCGACTGAGCGCCGAACTGGCGAAACGTCTGCGTCAGAGTCAGCAGCGTCGGGTGATGGCACAGAAAGCCCCGGACGGCACCCCCTACGCGCCACGTCAGCAGCAGAGCGCCAGAAAAAAGACCGGTCGCGTTAAGCGAAAAATGTTTGCGAAACTTATCACCAGTCGTTTTTTGCATATCCGCGCCAGCCCGGAACAGGCATCAATGGAATTTTACGGCGGGAAGTCGCCGAAAATCGCCAGTGTGCATCAGTTCGGTCTGTCGGAAGAAACCCGGAAAGACGGTAAGAAAATTGATTATCCGGCGCGTCCTCTGCTCGGCTTTACCGGTGAGGATGTGCAGATGATTGAAGAGATTATCCTGGCTCACCTTGAGCGTTAGTTTTATCCAGGCAGAGGCTGATGCGCAATTAAACATTGAGCGGCCATGCTGGTCGCTCAATGTTTAGAGGTTTATGAGTGATTTTTATTTGATGCTTTGTATTCTACAACCTTCTTATTGGCGTAAAGGAATTTTGTATATGACAGGAATATAACCAGACCTGAAATGAAATAGATGAGGGATATTATTAATAATGCTTTTTTTTGGCTGTTATTATCTTTAATCTCCTGACTTAACCATTCCGAGTCCTCCTCGTTTAGCTGTAAGAGCTTATTGCAGGCGATCTCAGGAAGTGTGTCTTTTATAAATACGTTTCGTAGCCTCTTGCAATCGGCAAGGCTATAAGTTTTATTGAATTCAACTGTTTTATTGTTGAAGGATAAAAGAACTTTGTCACTATAAACATAGTACATCATATTTTTATATGGTATGCCTATGGCATCTCTTACTATAGCGGATTGTTTGTTGTGTATATAACATGCGAAGAGAATATAAATAATGCTGGACAGAATTACAATTATTGTTTTAATTATGTGTGGTGGTTTTGTTATGTCACCCCAGAAGCGAGTAAGAAAAAAATACGATGTTTTTAGTTTTCCATCAATCAGCCCCTGCTGTATCATTCTCACATCTTCGATGCCTGATACATTGATTCCGTTAATTATTTTAAATAGTTGAATGTCGCGCCATTTTTTGTCGAGCATTTTTAACTTTCTGTCTGAATACTCAAAATTGAAATGATGTGCAATAAACCTCATAAGATTACTTTTACCAAAGGTAATAAATGTTAATGCTATTAATAAAAATAGATACAAAGAGATAAACCACCGCGCATTAGTCACATTATCACTGAACATTACGCTCTCCTCGAATGTTGTATGGTCGTTCTACAAATGAATCCAGATAGCATAACTTTTATATATTGTGCAATCTCACACGCATGAACACTCTCGCAAATATTCAGGAACTCGCGCGCGCACTGCGCAACATGATTCGTACCGGCCTTGTCGTCGAAACCAACCTTAAAGCCGGTCGCTGCCGTGTGCAGACCGGTGGCATGTGCACTGACTGGCTTCAGTGGCTGACCCATCGTGCCGGACGTTCGCGCACATGGTGGGCACCTTCCGTGGGGGAACAGGTGCTGATTCTGGCTGTGGGCGGTGAACTCGACACGGCGTTCGTTCTGCCGGGGATTTATTCCGGCGATAACCCCGCGCCGTCTGCGTCGGCGGATGCCCTGCATATCCGTTTCCCTGACGGGGCGGTGATTGAGTATGAACCCGAAACCAGTGCACTCACGGTAAGCGGAATTAAAACGGCCAGCGTGACGGCTTCTGATTCTGTTACTGCCACGGTGCCGGTGGTCATGGTGAAAGCATCAACCCGCATCACCCTGGACACACCGGAGGTGGTTTGCACCAACAGGCTGATTACCGGCACGCTGGAAGTGCAGAAGGGCGGGACGATGCGCGGCAACATTGAACACACCGGCGGTGAACTCTCATCAAACGGTAAGGTACTGCATACCCATAAACACCCCGGCGACAGCGGCGGCACAACCGGGAGCCCTCTATGACAGCGCGTTATCTCGGAATGAATCGCAGTGATGGCCTGACGGTCACTGACCTTGAGCATATCAGCCAGAGTATCGGCGATATCCTGCGCACACCGGTCGGCTCACGGGTGATGCGTCGTGATTACGGCTCGTTGCTGGCGTCAATGATTGACCAGCCGCAGACCCCGGCGCTTGAGTTGCAGATTAAGGTCGCCTGTTACATGGCGGTGCTGAAATGGGAACCCCGCGTCACGCTGTCATCTGTCACCACGGCGCGCAGTTTTGACGGGCGAATGACGGTCACGTTAACCGGCCAGCACAACGACACCGGCCAGCCACTTTCGTTAACCATCCCTGTGAGTTGAAACCATGCCGATTATCGACCTGAACCAGCTACCCGCACCGGATGTGGTCGAGGAGCTGGACTTTGAAACCATTCTCGCCGAACGCAAGGCGACACTGATTTCCCTTTACCCGGAAGACCAGCAGGAGGCGGTCGCCCGTACCCTGACGCTGGAATCTGAGCCTCTCGTCAAACTGCTGGAGGAAAATGCTTATCGTGAGCTTATCTGGCGTCAGCGTGTGAATGAGGCCGCACGGGCGGTAATGCTGGCCTGTGCCGCCGGTAATGACCTTGATGTGATTGGTGCCAATTACAACACCACGCGCCTGATTATCACCCCGGCAGATGATTCGACCCTCCCGCCGACACCGGCAGTGATGGAATCTGACACGGATTATCGTCTGCGTATTCAGCAGGCGTTTGAAGGTTTAAGCGTTGCCGGGTCGGTGGGTGCCTATCAGTATCATGGTCGCAGTGCCGACGGGCGTGTCGCGGATATCTCTGTCACCAGTCCATCTCCGGCCTGTGTCACCATCTCTGTGCTGTCACGTGAAAATAACGGTGTCGCATCCGAAGACCTGCTGGCGGTGGTGCGTAACGCCCTTAATGGCGAGGACGTCAGGCCGGTGGCCGACCGCGTGACCGTGCAGTCTGCCGCCATCGTTGAATACCAGATAAACGCCACGCTTTACCTTTACCCTGGTCCCGAAAGCGAACCCATCCGCGCTGCTGCCGTGAAAAAACTGGAAGCGTACATCACGGCACAGCACCGGCTGGGGCGCGACATCCGTCTGTCTGCCATTTATGCCGCTTTGCATGTGGAAGGCGTGCAGCGTGTCGAACTGGCTGCACCGCTGGCCGATATCGTGCTTAACAGCACGCAGGCGTCTTTCTGTACCGAATACCGCGTCGTGACCGGAGGCTCGGATGAGTGATTCGCGACTGCTGCCGACCGGCTCATCACCGCTTGAAGTTGCTGCCGCAAAAGCCTGTGCGGAAATTGAAAAAACACCGGTCAGTATTCGTGAGCTGTGGAACCCGGACACCTGCCCGGCAAATCTGCTGCCGTGGCTGGCGTGGGCGTTTTCGGTCGACAGGTGGGATGAAAAGTGGCCGGAAGCGACAAAACGCGCCGTTATCCGCGATGCCTATTTCATCCACTGTCATAAAGGCACTATCGGCGCAATCCGGCGTGTGGTGGAGCCGCTAGGCTATCTCATCAACGTGACGGAGTGGTGGGAAAACAGTGACCCGCCCGGCACTTTCCGGCTTGATATTGGTGTACTGGAAAGCGGTATCACAGAGGCAATGTATCAGGAAATGGAACGGCTGATTGCCGATGCCAAACCTGCAAGCCGTCACCTTATTGGTCTGAACATTACCCGGGACATTCCCGGCTACCTGTTCGCCGGTGGTGTGGCTTACGACGGCGATGTAATTACGGTTTACCCCGGATAAGTGAGGAAGAATGAGCACAAAATTCAGAACCGTTATCACCACTGCCGGTGCAGCAAAGCTGGCAGCGGCAACCGCGCCGGGAGGGCGGAAGGTCAACATTACCACGATGGCCGTCGGGGATGGCGGTGGTAAATTGCTTGTCCCGGATGCCGGACAGACCGGGCTTATCCATGAAGTCTGGCGACATGCGCTGAACAAAATCAGCCAGGACAAACGAAACAGTAATTATATTATCGCAGAGCTGGTTATTCCGCCGGAGGTGGGCGGTTTCTGGATGCGAGAGCTTGGCCTGTACGATGATGCGGGAACGTTAATTGCCGTGGCGAACATGGCCGAAAGTTATAAACCTGCCCTTGCCGAAGGCTCAGGGCGTTCGCAGACCTGCCGCATGGTCATCATCGTCAGCAGTGTGGCCTCAGTGGAGCTGACCATTGACACCACAACGGTGATGGCGACGCAGGATTACGTTGATGACAAAATTGCAGAGCATGAACAGTCACGACGTCACCCGGACGCCTCGCTGACCGCAAAAGGTTTTACTCAGTTAAGCAATGCGACCAACAGCACGTCTGAAACACTGGCCGCAACGCCGAAAGCGGTAAAGGCCGCCTATGACCTGGCTAACGGGAAATATACTGCGCAGGATGCCACCACCGCGCGAAAAGGTCTTGTCCAGCTCAGTAGTGCCACCAACAGCACGTCTGAAACGCTCGCCGCAACACCAAAAGCGGTAAAGGCCGCGTATGACCTTGCTAACGGGAAATACACTGCACAGGACGCCACCACAGCGCGAAAAGGTCTTGTCCAGCTCAGTAGCGTCACCAACAGCGATTCTGAAACGCTTGCGGCAACGCCAAAGGCGGTAAAGGTCGCGTATGACCTTGCTAACGGGAAATACACTGCACAGGATGCCACCACAGCGCGAAAAGGGCTTGTTCAGCTCAGTAGCGCCACCAACAGTGATTCGGAAACGCTGGCCGCAACACCAAAAGCGGTGAAGTCTGCCTATGACAATGCTGAAAAACGTCTTCAGAAAGATCAGAACGGTGCGGATATCCCTGATAAAAGATTATTCCTGCGCAATATTGGAGCAACAAATTCAACAACCATGTCTTTTAGTGGTGGTACAGGATGGTTCAGGCTGGCAACTGTAACCATGCCACAGGCCAGTTCCGTGGTTTACATAAGCCTGATTGGTGGTGCTGGATATAATGTTAACTCCCCTATGCAGGCTGGTATATCTGAACTTGTTCTTCGTGCGGGAAATGGAAATCCAAAAGGTCTTACTGGTGCGTTATGGCGACGGACCTCGGTTGGATTTACTAATTTTGCATGGGTGAATACATCCGGTGATACCTATGACATTTATGTAGAAATAGGTAATTACGCCACAGGTGTTAATATCCAGTGGGATTATTCAAAGGATGCAACTGTACAAATTCATACATCACCAACTTATACAGCGAATAAACCAACAGGCCTGACAGATGGAACTGTATATGTAATTTACAGTTCGCACATTAAACCGACTGCTGCTGATGTTGGGGCGTTGTCGTTATCTGGAGGTCAATTGAATGGTGCACTGGGCATTGGAACATCCAGTGCTCTTGGCGGTAACTCGATTGTTTTGGGTGATAATGACACGGGCTTTAAACAAAATGGCGACGGTAATCTGGATGTTTATGCTAATAACGTTCATGTTATGCGCTTTGTCTCCGGTAGCATTCAAAGTAATAAAACCATAAATATTACGGGGCGTGTTAATCCCACAGATTACGGTAACTTTGATTCCCGCTATGTCCGGGATGTCCGGCTTGGTGGTGCTGCCACATACAAACCTGCGAACAATGGCATGACATGGACACATCAGGCACCGTCCGGGTGTGTATATTCCGGCATTATTGTTCAGGATACCGGCTCAAACTCTGCCGATAACATTGGTGGCGTATATTACAGACCGGTTCAGAAATACATTAACGGGACATGGTATAACGTGGCGCAGGTATAATTTATGCAGCATTTGATAAATATAACGGTGGGTAATCCAAAAACGGTTGAACAATATCAATTGACAAAGGGCTTTGATGTTGTCTGGTTTTTTTCAGAAGATGGTAAGAACTGGTACGAAGAACAAAAGTATTTTGCTGATGACACGATAAAAATAGCGTACGACAAAGATAATATTATCCGCTATGTGGAAAAGGATGTGACAGCTATCAGACCAGATGGATTAAGTGTTGTTGAAGTGCCGGATATTACCGCTAACCGACGGGCGGACATTTCAGGGAACTGGATGTTTAAAGACGGCACAGTGATTAAACGAATTTATACGGCGGAGGAATTGCAGCAGCAGGCAGAAAATCGGAAAGCCAGACTTCTTGCAGATGCTGAATCCGTGATTTTGCCGCTGGAGCGTGCTGTCAGGCTGAATATGGCAACAGATGAGGAACACAGCCGACTGGAGGCTTGGGAACGCTATAGCGTTCTGGTCAGTCGTGTGGATCCTGCAAATCCTGAATGGCCGGAAATGCCGCAATAAGTTGTATGAGCTCTGGTGGGAGCTTACATATCTATGGCGCAGAGTAAAGCCTAATCTGACAGTTCGCTCTGTGCCAGAAGCAGACGTTGCGAACATCGAGGTGTATTAATCAACGGGGAGCTGGTCACAACTATTCGGTTTATAAACATTTTTTTCGCTTTTCTGCATTAGAGACTATTGCATTAACTGGCTAAACTATGGATGATTATTGGTGTTAGGTTGCCAATGAATTAAGGATTAACTTCTGAACTCTCTGGTTAATCTAAAAGGAATATATGTGTATCATTTTACTTTGGCTGATAATTGAGAACAGGCTGTCAACCTATAAATTAGAAAGGTTAAATTAACTGTGTTTTCTTGGATTTACTAAGGATGAATATGGCTAAGCCTGAAATTAAATATGACAATCCTGAATTGGATGTAAATTATGATTATGTCGGAATTGTTGACGGTTTAAGTTGTGACGACAGGAAAGAATTTGGCATCACAACTGAGCTGGGAAATTTGCTGAGAAGTGCGCAATTACCTGTAAAAGAGGCGCTAGTAAATACTAAGCAGGAGCTTCTTGATGCGTTAAGCACATTCCTTAAAGATGCTATGAATGGTCAGCGTTTCATGCTCCATTTTGTAGCTCATGGAAACGAAAAAGGAATACAAATTGGTACTGACTTTGTGACTTGGGATATTTTACGTCCGCATTTGCAAGAAATCAATGTAGCAACGGAACGAACACTACTTTTGAATATGAGTACGTGTAAAGGTCTTCATGGAGTTAAGATTGTCGGTGGGAATGGTGAGTATCCTTTTTTTGGTTTAATTGGTGCGAAAGATGATTTATATGTGATTGATGCGCTAAATGCAAATAAAATAATGTATTGCAAGTGGCTTGATAACCTACCAGTTCAAAAGATTGTTCCCGAGACAAATGCGGAACTTGGTAAGGACGTTTTGTTTAATATTTCATCTGAAGGGTTTAGGAAATTAACTAACCCTGAGTGACACTTTTTCTTTCACTCATAATAATTATCAAATAGTGGATGGATTTGATGGAAATTAAGTACTTAGTCTGGTGGGATGTGTGTAAGATTAACTTCCGCTCCTCGCCCAAAGCAGACTGTCAGATTTGATAGTGTTTCGGCTATGTAAATAGTCAGTCGGAAAATGAGTTTGTACAAATCAGGACAGGCGGGCGAATTGCCCGCCTTTTCTTTATCTGTTGTTTCATCCCCTGACCAGCCAGGACAAATAGCATCTCATGCCCTGCACAACTGAAAATACCACTCACCCATTAACCACGGAGTTAAACGGATGAGTGACTATCATCACGGCGTGCAGGTGCTGGAGATTAACGACGGCACCCGCGTCATTTCCACCGTATCCACGGCCATTGTCGGCATGGTCTGCACGGCCAGCGATGCGGATGCGGAAACCTTCCCCCTCAATAAACCGGTGCTGATTACCAATGTGCAGAGCGCAATTGCAAAGGCCGGTAAAAAAGGCACGCTGGCGGCGTCGTTACAGGCCATCGCAGACCAGTCAAAACCGGTCACCGTTGTTGTGCGCGTGGAAGACGGCACCGGCGACGACGAAGAAACGAAACTCGCGCAGACCGTTTCCAATATCATCGGCACCACCGACGAAAACGGTCAGTACACCGGACTGAAAGCCCTGCTGGCGGCGGAGTCGGTAACCGGTGTTAAACCGCGTATTCTCGGCGTGCCGGGACTGGATACCAAAGAGGTGGCTGTTGCACTGGCATCAGTCTGTCAGAAGCTGCGCGCTTTCGGGTATATCAGCGCATGGGGCTGTAAAACCATTTCTGAGGTGAAAGCCTACCGCCAGAATTTCAGCCAGCGTGAGCTGATGGTCATCTGGCCGGATTTCCTCGCATGGGATACGGTCACCAGTACCACCGCCACCGCGTATGCCACCGCCCGTGCGCTGGGGCTGCGCGCTAAAATCGACCAGGAGCAGGGCTGGCATAAAACGCTGTCCAATGTCGGGGTGAACGGTGTTACCGGCATCAGCGCATCTGTATTCTGGGATTTGCAGGAGTCCGGCACCGATGCTGACCTGCTTAACGAGTCAGGTGTCACTACGCTGATTCGCCGTGACGGTTTCCGCTTCTGGGGTAACCGTACCTGCTCTGATGACCCGCTGTTCCTCTTTGAAAACTACACCCGCACCGCGCAGGTGCTGGCCGACACGATGGCTGAGGCGCACATGTGGGCGGTGGACAAGCCCATCACCGCAACGCTGATTCGCGACATCGTTGACGGCATCAATGCCAAATTCCGTGAGCTGAAAACAAACGGCTATATCGTGGATGCGACCTGCTGGTTCAGCGAAGAATCCAACGATGCGGAAACCCTCAAGGCCGGAAAACTGTATATCGACTACGACTATACACCGGTGCCTCCTCTTGAAAACCTGACCCTGCGCCAGCGTATTACCGATAAATACCTGGCAAATCTGGTCACCTCGGTTAACAGCAATTAAGGAGCCTGACCGATGGCAATGCCGCGCAAACTCAAGTTAATGAACGTCTTTCTGAACGGCTACAGCTATCAGGGCGTTGCAAAGTCCGTCACGCTGCCAAAACTGACCCGTAAGCTTGAAAACTATCGCGGTGCGGGGATGAACGGCAGCGCACCGGTAGACCTCGGCCTTGATGACGATGCGCTGTCAATGGAGTGGTCGCTCGGGGGCTTCCCGGATTCGGTTATCTGGGAGCTTTACGCAGCAACCGGTGTGGATGCCGTGCCGATTCGTTTTGCAGGCTCTTACCAGCGCGACGATACCGGCGAAACGGTGGCCGTCGAGGTGGTCATGCGTGGACGTCAGAAAGAAATCGACACCGGCGAGGGTAAACAGGGAGAAGACACCGAGTCGAAAATCTCCGTGGTCTGCACCTATTTCCGGCTGACGATGGACGGTAAGGAGCTGGTCGAAATCGACACCATCAACATGATTGAGAAGGTGAACGGCGTCGACCGGCTGGAGCAACACCGCCGCAATATCGGCCTGTGATTTTCATCCGGTCAGCCAGGCTGACCGGTTAACCCCGATTCAGAAGTGAGAAAACCATGAACAAAGAAAATGTCATTACCCTGGACAATCCGGTCAAACGTGGTGAGCAGGTCATCGAACAGGTCACGCTGATGAAACCCAATGCCGGGACGCTGCGCGGTGTCAGTCTGGCTGCGGTTGCAAACTCCGAAGTCGATGCACTGATTAAGGTGCTGCCGCGCATGACGGCACCGATGCTGACCGAGCAGGAAGTCGCCGCGCTGGAACTGCCTGACCTTGTGGCGCTGGCCGGTAAGGTGGTCGGTTTTTTGTCGCCGAACTCGGTGCAGTGACGTTTCCGAAAAATCTGTCGGTCGATGACCTGATGGCGGATGTGGCAGTGATATTTCACTGGCCGCCATCAGAACTGTATCCCATGAGCCTGACCGAACTCATCACATGGCGCGAAAAGGCGCTCAGGCGAAGCGGAAACACGAATGAGTAACAATGTAAAATTACAGGTATTGCTCAGGGCTGTTGACCAGGCATCCCGCCCGTTTAAATCCATCCGCACAGCGAGTAAGTCGCTGTCGGGGGATATCCGGGAAACACAAAAATCACTGCGCGAGCTGAATGGTCACGCATCCCGTATTGAGGGATTTCGCAAGACCAGCGCACAGCTTGCCGTGACTGGTCATGCACTTGAAAAGGCACGGCAGGAAGCCGAAGCACTTGCCACACAGTTTAAAAACACTGAACGTCCAACCCGTGCTCAGGCGAAAGTGCTGGAATCCGCAAAGCGTGCGGCGGAGGACTTACAGGCGAAATATAACCGCCTGACGGATTCCGTTAAGCGCCAGCAGCGGGAACTGGCCGCTGTGGGAATTAATACCCGCAATCTTGCACATGATGAGCAGGGACTGAAAAATCGTATCAGTGAAACCACCGTACAGCTTAACCGTCAGCGCGACGCACTGGCGCGTGTCAGTGCACAACAGGCAAAACTTAACGCAGTCAGACAGCGTTATCAGGCCGGAAAGGAACTGGCCGGAAATATGGCCTCAGTGGGCGCTGCCGGTGTGGGGATTGCGGCGGCGGGAACGATGGCCGGAGTTAAGTTGCTGATGCCCGGTTATGAGTTTGCGCAGAAAAACTCAGAATTGCAGGCCGTGCTCGGAGTGGCAAAAGACTCCGCCGAAATGGCCGCGCTCCGCAAGCAGGCGCGCCAGCTCGGCGACAATACCGCAGCCTCGGCGGATGATGCGGCCGGTGCGCAGATTATCATTGCGAAAGCGGGTGGAGATGCTGCGGCTATTCAGGCGGCAACGCCGGTCACGCTGAATATGGCGCTGGCGAACCGTCGCACGATGGAAGAAAACGCCGCCCTGCTGATGGGGATGAAATCCGCCTTTCAGCTTTCAAACGATAAGGTCGCTCATATCGGGGATGTTCTCTCCATGACGATGAACAAAACCGCCGCCGATTTTGACGGCATGAGCGATGCGCTGACCTATGCCGCACCTGTGGCAAAAAATGCCGGTGTCAGTATTGAAGAAACCGCCGCAATGGTCGGGGCGCTGCATGACGCAAAAATTACTGGTTCAATGGCGGGGACGGGAAGCCGTGCCGTGTTAAGCCGCCTGCAGGCACCGACGGGAAAAGCATGGGATGCACTGAAAGAGCTTGGTGTGAAAACCTCAGACAGCAAGGGAAACACCCGACCAGTATTTACCATTCTGAAAGAAATGCAGGCCAGTTTTGAGAAAAACCGGCTTGGTACTGCCCAGCAGGCTGAATACATGAAAACCATTTTCGGGGAGGAGGCCAGCTCAGCCGCCGCTGTGCTGATGACTGCCGCCTCAACCGGAAAGCTGGACAAACTGACCGCTGCGTTTAAAGCCTCAGACGGGAAGACCGCAGAGCTGGTAAATATCATGCAGGACAACCTCGGCGGTGACTTTAAGGAGTTTCAGTCCGCTTATGAGGCGGTGGGGACTGACCTGTTTGACCAGCAGGAAGGCGCACTGCGTAAGCTCACGCAGACGGCCACAAAGTATGTGTTAAAACTCGACGGCTGGATACAGAAAAACAAATCACTGGCGTCAACCATTGGCCTCATTGCCGGTGGCGCGCTGGCGCTGACTGGCATCATCGGTGCCATTGGCCTCGTGGCCTGGCCGGTTATCACCGGCATCAATGCCATCATCGCGGCAGCAGGCGCAATGGGGGCAATCTTCACGACGGTTGGCAGTGCCGTTATGACGGCCATCGGGGCGATTAGCTGGCCGGTTGTGGCCGTGGTGGCTGCAATTGTCGCCGGGGCGTTGCTTATCCGTAAATACTGGGAGCCTGTCAGCGCATTCTTCGGCGGTGTGGTGGAAGGGCTGAAAGCGGCATTTGCGCCGGTGGGAGAACTGTTCACGCCACTTAAGCCGGTGTTTGACTGGCTGGGTGAAAAGTTACAGGCTGCGTGGCAGTGGTTTAAAAACCTGATTGCACCGGTCAAAGCCACCCGGGATACCCTGAACCGTTGCCGTGACACGGGCGTCATGTTCGGGCAGGCACTGGCTGACGCGCTGATGCTGCCGCTTAATGCGTTCAACAAATTACGCAGCGGCATTGACTGGGTACTGGAAAAGCTCGGGGTCATCAACAAAGAGTCAGACACACTTGACCAGACCGCCGCCAGAACTCATGCCGCCACGTATGGCACCGGTGGTTATATTCCGGCGACCAGCTCTTATGCAGGCTATCAGGCTTATCTGCCGGTCACGGCACCGGCTGGCCGCTCTTATGTGGACCAGAGTAAAAACGAATATCACATCAGCCTGACGGGTGGTACTGAGCCGGGGACACAGCTTGACCGCCAGTTACAGGATGCGCTCGAAAAATACGAGCGGGATAAACGTGCGCGCGCCCGTGCCAGCATGATGCATGACGGTTAAGGAGGTGACGAAAAATGATGCTCGCGTTAGGTATGTTTGTTTTTATGCGCCAGACGCTGCCACACCAGACCATGCAGCGTGAATCAGATTATCGCTGGCCGTCAAATTCCCGTATCGGCAAACGGGATGCCTTTCAGTTTCTCGGTGTGGGTGAGGAAAACATCACGCTTGCCGGTGTGCTTTATCCTGAACTGACCGGCGGAAAGCTGACGATGACCACGCTCAGACTGATGGCAGAGGAAGGCCGGGCGTGGCCGTTGCTGGATGGCACCGGCATGATTTACGGCATGTATGTCATCAGCAGGGTGAGTGAAACAGGGTGTATTTTCTTTGCAGACGGCACACCCCGGAAAATTGATTTTACGCTGTCACTCACCCGCGTTGACGAATCACTGGCCGCGCTTTATGGCGATATCGGTAAACAGGCGGAATCGCTCATCGGTAAGGCTGGCAGTATGGCGACTAAATTCACAGGTATGACGGGGGCGGGATAATGCTGGATGCACTGACATTTGATGCAGGCAGTACGCTGACGCCGGATTACATGCTGATGCTCGACAGCAGGGATATTACCGGCAATATCAGCGACCGTCTGATGAGCATGACTCTGACGGATAACCGGGGCTTTGAGGCTGACCAGCTTGATATTGAACTGAACGATGCCGACGGGCAGGTCGAACTGCCGGTTCGTGGCGCTGTCCTGACGGTGTATATCGGCTGGAAAGGTTTTGCCCTGGTATGCAAAGGGAAATTCACCGTTGATGAGGTAGAACACCGGGGCGCGCCGGATGTGGTCACCATCCGGGCCCGGAGTGCAGATTTTCGTGGCACGCTCAATTCCCGCCGTGAAGGCTCCTGGCATGACACCACGCTCGGTGCGATTGTTGAGGCGATAGCCTCCCGTAACAGGCTGGAAGCCAGTGTCGCTCCGTCACTGGCCGGAATTAAAATCCCGCACATCGACCAGTCGCAGGAGTCTGATGCTAAATTCCTGACCCGTCTTGCTGAACGCAACGGCGGTGAGGTGTCGGTAAAAATGGGAAAACTGCTGTTTCTCAAAGCGGGGCAGGGGGTGACGGCCAGCGGTAAAAAAATCCCGCAGATTACCATCACCCGCAGCGACGGCGACCGCCATCATTTTGCGATTGCTGACCGTGGAGCCTATACCGGCGTAACGGCAAAGTGGTTACACACCAAAGACCCGAAGCCACAAAAGCTGAAGGTAAAACTGAAGCGCAAAAAGAAAGAGAAACACCTGCGCGCACTGGAGCACCCGAAAGCAAAACCGGTCACGCAGAAGAAAGCGCCAAAAGTACCGGAAGCGCGCGAAGGTGAATACATGGCCGGTGAGGCTGACAACGTTTTTGCCCTGACTACGGTATATGCCACGAAAGCGCAGGCCATGCGCGCAGCTCAGGCGAAGTGGGATAAACTGCAACGGGGTGTGGCGGAGTTCTCCATCAGCCTGGCTACCGGTCGGGCAGATATTTACACGGAAACACCGGTCAGAGTGTCAGGCTTTAAGCGCGTCATAGACGAGCAGGACTGGACTATCACTAAGGTGACACATTTTCTGAATAATAGCGGCTTCACGACGTCCTTGGAGCTTGAGGTCAGGCTTTCTGATGTGGAGTACGAAACAGAAGATGATGAGTGATGTTTTTATTTTATCTATTTGTTTTATAAGGATAAATTAACTAAAATGGCACCATCAACAAAACCGGAAGAGGTGCTCGCGATGTTTCATTGTCCTTTATGCCAGCATGCCGCACATGCGCGTACAAGCCGCTATATCACTGACACGACAAAAGAGCGTTATCACCAGTGCCAGAACGTGAATTGCAGCGCCACGTTCATCACTTATGAGTCGGTACAGCGATACATCGTGAAGCCGGGAGAAGTCCACGCCGTGAGGCCGCACCCGTTGCCGTCAGGGCAGCAAATTATGTGGATGTAATTACAAACAGAAAGCCCCTCAGTCGAGGGGCTTTTTTTGTCGATGTGGTCAATGTGTGGACGTGACCAGAAATAAATCCTTTTATTTCATTGAATTACGCGTAAAAAATAAGCCCGTGTAAGGGAGATTACACAGGCTAAGGAGGTGGTTCCTGGTACAGCTAGCATTTTATGGGTTATGTTTTTCAGCGAAACGGATGATAACCTTAATAAATGCAGCTGTATGTGATCGGTTTCTAAGAATTTTCCATCCGGGAAAAATAATCGAAATTAATCACTTACCGTGGGGATTACGCGTGGTTTCCCCGGAGAAATTACGCATCAGCAGCGCGTAATTGA
>Ga0129316_1000793_pt1 | contig 15124 bp, 15 predicted proteins | sample Cm1ome_2_FD_94429 | JGI IMG/M metagenome (GOLD analysis project Ga0129316, IMG submission 94429) | Eastern black-and-white colobus group fecal microbial communities from Wisconsin, USA - Cm1022B metagenome | ecosystem: Host-associated > Mammals > Digestive system > Large intestine > Fecal...
AGCAGCCCTTCCAGCCTTTCGGCTGGCCGCTGTCGTGCGACAGCTTGCTTATAATACTACTCCCATCGCCTTTTGTCAACTACTTTTTCAAACTTTTTTCAAAAAAGTTTATATTTTTTCAAATAAATCGGTTTTTCCGGCTTTATTATGCATTCGGGGCTTTTGAAGCCCCGGCCCTTTTTCTGTTGTATATAATGTAATATATAGCAGAAGGCTTTTTAAGTCTTGTTTTCCTCCTGCCAGCGGATCGAATGATCGATCGCCGCCTTCACCAACGGCGAGGTGTCCTCTTTGCGCCAGCAAATGCCCACTTCCTTCACGATCTGTTCCACCAGCGGCACCTCCACCACGTTGCGCATCAGATGCGAATGAAATTCCTCACGCGGCAAAAAGGAGATCCCCAGCCCGCCGCGCACCATATACAGATCGGTGGTCGGGTTGGCTGAGCGGCACACAATGTTGGGCTCAAAGCCCGCCTTATGGCAGGCATCCATGCACAGCTGTGCCGCCACCTGCCCATCGCCGTGGAAAATAAAGGATTCGTTGGCCACCTGCTTCAGCTGCACCTTTTCCTTACCGGCCAGCGGGTGGTTTTTGGGCACCGCCAGCGAAAAGGTGTCCTGCCCAAGCTTATGAAATTCCAGTCCCGCCGGGATGCCGCCCATTGGGCGGTTGAGCAGCGCCACCTGAATGCGCCGCTCGCGCAGCATATCGATCAGGTCATAGCTGCCTGCTTCGGTAAGATTGATGGCCACCTCGGGATACAGATTGCAGAAATCCGAGAGGCGCTCGCCGAAATCGATGCATTCCAGGCTGGTGATCAGCCCCAGATCCAGCGTGCCGCGCCGCAGGCCCGTGTAGCGCCCCATGGCCGCTTCCAGCGCATTGGCTTTATCCAGAATTTCTCTGGCCCGCTGCACAAACTCGCTGCCTGCTTCGGTGAGGGTAACACTGTGCGGATCGCGGTAAAACAGCTTCAGCCCCAGTTCCCCTTCCAGCTTGGCGACCTGCTGAGAAAGTGCAGGCTGACCCACATGGCACTGCTCTGCCGCCTGCGTAAAATTGCCATTTTCCGCCACAGCCACCACATAGCGTATGTTAAAAAGCTCCATTGTGCCCTCCTTGGCAGGCTTGCTGCCCGTTCTGTATGATCGATTCTAAATATCGGTAAAATAGCCAACCAATTTCTTATTTTTTTGATAAATACGCCCTATAGTTCGTCTATTAAGGCCGTATTTTGTTTTGTTCTTTTTGTATTCTATCGAATTATCGTGTTTCTTATGTTTTACCTCTGCAACTCTATTTTACCATCATTTTTAATGATTGTAAATATCACAAGTATGTATTAGACATTTGCTGTTTCCTGCGTTAGACTATGGGTGTAGTCAAGAACAACAGCTTTTTGAGCCGCACATTCCGTGCTGCTCTGATCATAGAAAGAGAGGGTACTCCTTATGAAAACCAATCAGATCATCGAAGCCGCTTATGCCGCACGCGCTGAATACACCCACGATATGGCCCGCTCGTTTGCCAAGCGCATTGCCTGCCTGTTTGCCCGCAAGCCCGCTGTGAACAACCTGCAGCGCCGCACGCTTCACCCCGCTGTTTGATACAGCCGCCCTGTTTATTCCCATGATTTCCGGGCTTTACCGGCCCCTCCCATACAGAAAGAAGGATTCTTATGAAAACCAACATGACTCCTATGCAGATCGTTGACGCCGCCTACACTGCCTGCTACGCATACAATGCAGAGTGCAGCCACAAGCTGGCCGGCAAGATTGTTTCTCTGTTCACCCACAAAAGCGCCGCCGTTCACTGATCGCGCCGCGCACTGACCAAACCATCTTCGATCCTTACCATATAAAGCCCTGAGGGAGGTTCCGCCAAAGCGGGATTCTCCCTCTTTGCTTTTTTTGCAAAAAAACGCTCTGCAGAAAAGTTCTGCAGAGCGTTTTTCGTATATTCGCTTTTCTATTGCCTTACAGCTGGCTGGTGCAGTGCGGGCAGCGCGTGGCATCAATGGCGATCTCACTCTTGCAATAGGGGCAGATCTTGGTGGTAGGTGCCTTGGGGGCTTCCTTCGGGGCTTTGCGCAGGCTGGCAGCCTTGTTGGCCGCCTTGATGACCACAAACAGGGTGAACGACACGATCAGGAAGTTGAGCACTGCCGTGATGAAAGCGCCGTAGCCGATGGAAACATCCCCCACCATGAGGGCCAGATCGCTGAAATCGCTGTTGAACAAAAGGCCGATGAGCGGAGAAATGATATTGTTGACCAGCGCATCCACAATGGCCTTGAAGGCGCCGCCTACAACAACGCCAACGGCCATATCCAGCACATTGCCGCGCATGGTGAACTGCTTGAATTCTTTCAAAAACTGCTTCATAATATTATCCTCATTGTATATTATGTATCTATTTATACAAATATCAGAGATTTTCCCCCCACTCGGCGGCCCAAGTCATCACCGGGCCGCTTTCCGACAGGTCGCTGTTTCCGCCCAGCACCTTTTGCTCGCCGGGCACAAAGCCATAGCGCACCATGCTGTCGAAATACCATTTCTGCGCTGCCTGATACGGCGAGAAGTCGGCGGGCGCGCCCTGCGTGAACACCACATTCACCTTGATGCCCTCCGGCAGGCGGTTTTGCTTATTTTGGTCTTTCAGGCAGTAATGGCGGTTCATAAAAGTAATGCACTGGCCTGCTGCCTGCCCCATATACATGGGCGCGCAGATCACCAGCTGATCGGCTGTGAAAAGCTCGTGGAAATAATCGTGCAGGCTATCCTGCTGGCAGCAGTTGCCGCCGGTTTTGCGGCACACAGCGCAGCCCCGGCACCCCTGCAGCGGCTGGGTAAGATCATACTCCAGCACCTCGTGCCCGGCCTGTGCGGCGGAACGTGCCATTGCTTTGAGCACCTTTTGCCCCACACTTTGCGGGCGGGTGCTGCCATAGGCAAAAATCACTTTCATTTTCTCATCCCTATCTATTTTCAGTATTGTCAGACGGCCCTGCCGCCTGTCTATTGTTAAGTATACAACAAAAAGCTTTTCTGCGCACGGATTTTTTGTGCTGCAGAAAAGCCTTTTTCATTCTTCCAGCTGTTTGGCCAAAAGCTGCGCCGCCAGCTCGACAGCCCGGGCGGTTTCCCGGTCTGCCCCAGCGCCGCTGCCCGACAGCGCACACACCGCCCCCGGCAGATCGCCGTTGGCAAGCACCGGATACATTGCCAGCAAATGCCTGTCGGCTTCTTCGCACGGATACAGCTTTTCACCGGCGCGCCCGCCCCACAGATAGCCGCTGCGGCGCTGCATTGCTTCCTCCAGCGCCCGGGTGATGCGCTGCCCGGTGTACACTCGCTTGCCCGGCCCCGCTGCCGCCACCACCCTGTCGCGGTCACACACCAGCACAGTCAATTCCAGGCTGCGGGCCAGAACCTCGCAATAGCCCGCCGCATGATCGGCCAATGCCTGCATGGGGGAATACTTTCGAAAGATCACCTCTCCCTCACCGGCTGTAAAAATTTCCAGCGGGTCGCCCGGGCGAATGCGCTGTGTGCGGCGAATTTCCTTGGGGATCACCACCCGCCCCAGCTCGTCAATACGGCGAACGATCCCGGTTGCTTTCATACGCCATGCATTCCTTTCCGCGCACAGGGGCTGTGCTCTTTGTATTTTCCGTATGGTGCCATGCAGGTAGTATGCCGCGGCCGGCACAAATTATACAAAAAATCACCGCGCCGTCCCCAAAGCAGCTTCAGGGGAAGCGCGGTGATTCAGCTTTTCAGATCAGCCCTCGGTATCCTGCACCACAAAAGCTGTGGCCGTTACGCTGGCTTGCGTGCATCCTTCCGGAATGCTCAGGCGCAGGCATTCCTGCTCGGAGTAATTTTGTCCGTCCAGATTGATCTCCCAGTGATCCAGATGCCAGCCCTCAGCTGCATACACCCACACCTCGCCGCAGGCATCGCCAGCCTTCACGGTTTGCACGGTTGCGCCCTGCAGGCTTGCATTGCCCTGCACCTGATAAGTCACCTCTACCACGCCGCTGCTTTCGGCCTGTGCATCGTCCGATTCCTCGGATTTAGGCAGCAGATCCACCGGCGTTTCGGTGTGGCTGGGCACATTGGTGGGCTTATGCGGGCGCTGGTCCTCGCCGGAGTCGGCATGGGTGCGCACATATTCCACATAGGCATTCACGCCCTTTTCCGAAAGGTGCAGGCCGTCCTCGATGGTGTAGCCGGTTTTTGCCCAGCCCGTTTGCGGATCCTTCAGTGCCTCGGCGCTGTTGAGGAAATACCAGCCTTCCTCCCGGCACATATCGGCCAGCATTTCGTTCAACTCGTCCACTTCGCTTTGCCGCAGGCTTTTGCTGGAGCGGTTTTGATCCAGCGCAGGCACAGCCGAAACGATCACTGTAAAATAGGCGTATTCCTTTTGGCATTCCCGGATCGCCTTGCGGTAGTTTTGCACCGCCGTGCTCAGATCCCCCGTCAGATTGTTGCTGCCGAAGCCAAATATCACACGGCGGGGCTGAATGATGCCAATGGCCTTTGGCATGGTGACCAACTGGCTGTAGCCCGAAAACTGCACACAGGGAAAGCTGGTGATGGAGCCGGTGGCCATGCCCGAGCAGCCAATGTTGCTGGCCAGCGGCACCGCACCGTACAGATAATAGCGCACGGTGTTGGAGTCACCCACAAACAGTGTTTCTTTTATGTAATCCTCGCCCGCATCCGGGGTTTCTTCCAGCACGGTGCCCGGATAGGCGCTCACATCCAAAAAGCCCGCCTCCGGGTTGGGCGTAACCGCCGGGGCAGCCACTTCAGAAGCAGCACTGGCCGCGCTGGCGCTTTCGCTTTGCTGCGGTGTGCCAAACGCGGCACAGCCCGCCGCACCCACGGCCAGTGCCGCTGCCAGCGCAAGGGCCGAGATCTTTTGCATGATTCTCATATAGAAAATAAATCCTCCCATCTTTTGGTCTATCTATGTTTCTGTTAGGCTCTGTTTTTGATCTTCGGTTTCCGATAGGGAAAATCCTCTAAAATTTTATTATACCGCCTTTTCCCTTGTTTTTCCACAAAAATCTTGCGGCCTGTGCTTCACGCCTTGCCGGTTTTGTGTTATAATTTGTATATTATTTATTCTGCTTTTATTTCTTCGGCGTGTTTTTCAGAATACAAAAGCCCAAAAAATCACGCACGCACTCTTTTATTTACCGATCGGAGGAACCATACCGTTTATGAAAGCCACCTACAAGCAGGTTACCAAAGCTTCCTATATTCGCGCTGTCAGTGCGCTGGCGCAGGAGATCTGGGCCGAGTGCTACCGCCGGGTTTTGCCGGGCAAACAGCTGAAGCTGGCGCTGGAGCAATATCAAAGCCCGGATGCCATCAGCGATGCCATGGACGAAGGCGTAAACTATTTTCTGGTGCAGATGGGCAGCCGTGATGTGGGCTACTTTGCCTTTCATGTTACGGCAGGCACCGTGGTGATCGACCATATCTATCTGAAAAAAGAATTCCGCACACGCGGCTTGGGCCGTGAGATCCTCACCTACTGCGAAAAGCTGGCAGGCGGCGAGAATCTGAGCATTGTGAATCTCACCGTGCCGCAAAAATGCCAGGAAACCGTGACTTACTTTAAGCATCGGGGCTACCGCCCGGCCGAGGATGTGCTGCTGCCCGTGCAGGGCGGTGAATCGCTGCTTTGCTGGCGCATGGAAAAGGCTGCCCGTTTTTAAAAGCGCAAGCCGCCTTTGCCATATTGAATTTTATAACGCCAAAAGGGACTGTTGCCTGTGCAGCAGTCCCTTTTTAATCATAGAGAAAGTCCTCACAGTGGTTTTTACGCACCGTGAGGACTTTCTTTATATACTTCCGACAAAGAATCGCACCCGGTCAAAAGTACAACTTCCATGTCCCCAGTATGACTTTTCATCAATGCCCCACATTTGCTTTCGCCCTTGAAATCGAGTATAACTCGGCTTTTCTCAAAAAAGCCGCACACAGCGGCACACACCGCAATAGGGGGGCGCTGCTCCGAGGCATTGTGGCCCCGCCGGGCTGGGCAGCTTTGCCGGTCTTGCTTCGATTTGTTTTGAAGGGGGTCACTTCAGGCGGTGGCGGAGACCGCCGAGAAGACGTACCCGCCCCGGACTGTGCGGATATAGGTCTGGCTGCCGCCCAGCTTTCTGCGGAGATTGGAAACGGTATTCGCCACAACCTTCAGGGTGTCCGCACTGTCCCGGCCCCACACGGCGGAAAACAGATCTTCCTTGGAAAGCGTGACCCCTGGATTGCTGGCGAGAAGCAGCAGCATATTGAACTCGATCCGGGTCAGCGCCAGCGCGGTTCCGTTTTGAAAAGCCTGCTGGGAGCGCCCGTCAATGGTCAGCTCCGGGAAGGTGAGCGTGTGCCGGGAGCTGAGGGAGACCCGCTCTGCGGCGATGTCCTCCCGCCGCAGCAGGGCCAGGATTTTTTCCTCCAGATCCCCCTCGGCCCCATTCGCTTGAATGATGATCATAGTGTGCCTGTGTGTTACTCCTCGTTCAGCTCGCGGAGCAGGTTGACCATCTCGATGGCACTGACCGCACAATCATAGCCCTTATTGCCCGCCTTGGTGCCAGCCCGCTCAATGGCCTGCTCGATGTTTTCCGTGGTCAAAACGCCAAAGAGAACGGGCACGCCGCTTTCCAGAGAAACGGCGGCGATCCCCTTGGAGACTTCGTTGCAGACGTAGTCATAGTGGCTGGTGGAGCCGCGGATCACCGCGCCAAGGCAAATCACGGCGTCATACTTGCCGCTTTTTGCCATTTTGGATGCAATCAGCGGAATTTCAAAGGCTCCCGGAACCCATGCAACATAAATGTCATCTTCCTGAACCTCGTGCCGAAGCAATCCATCCATTGCACCACTCAGGAGCTTTGATGTGATAAACTCGTTAAACCGAGCTGCTACAATACCAATCCTGATGTTTTTGGAAACCAGACTTCCCTCAAAAGTTTTCATATAATGTAACCTCTTTCCTTGTTAATATTTCAAAATATGGCCCATCCGTGTCTGCTTTGTTCTCAAATAGAACAAATCATACGCCGTTGCCTCCATCTGAATCGGAACGCGTTCAGAGATTTCCAGCCCAAACTCGGAGAGCTGATACACCTTGTCCGGGTTGTTGGTCAGCAGACGCAGGCTCTTGACGCCAAGCTCCCGCAGGATCTGCGCGCCGAGAAAATACTCCCGCTCGTCTCCGTGGAAGCCCAGAGCCAGATTGGCCTCCAGCGTGTCCATGCCCTGCTCCTGCAATTCGTAGGCCCGCAGCTTGTTGATGAGGCCGATGCCCCGGCCCTCCTGCCGCATATAAAGCAGGATGCCCCGGCCCTCGTTTTCGATCTGGGTCATGGCAGCGGCCAGCTGCTGCCCGCAGTCACAGCGCAGAGAGCCGAAGGTGTCTCCGGTCAGGCACTCGGAATGCACCCGGCAGAGAACATCCTTCCCGTTGCCGATGTCACCCTTCACCAGCGCGACATGGTGCTCACCGTTCAGACGGCTCACAAAGCCGTAGGCTTTAAAATCGCCGTATTTTGTGGGCATATTCACCGCCGTAACCTGATCCACCAGCTTTTCGTGGCACTTGCGGTATTCCTGCAGATCCCGGATGGTGATGAACTTGATGCCGAACCGCTCCGCCAGCGTCATCAGTTCAGCGGTGCGCATCATGGTGCCGTCCTCCCGCATGATCTCGCAGCACAGGCCGCATTCCTTCAGCCCCGCCAGACGGCACAGGTCAACGGTGGCCTCCGTATGGCCCTCCCGCTCCAACACGCCGTTTTTCTTCGCCAACAGCGGGAACATGTGGCCCGGTCTGCGGAAGTCCTCCGCCTTCGCCCCCTCCTCCACGCAGGCCATCGCCGTCACGGAGCGCTCGGCGGCGGAGATGCCCGTGGAGGTGGAGATATGGTCAATGGACACTGTGAAGGCCGTTTCGTGGTTGTCGGTATTGTTCTGCACCATCTGGGGGAATTGCAGCTTGCGGACAAAGGCCTCCGACATGGGCATACAGATCAGGCCCTTGCCGTGGGTGGCCATGAAGTTGATGTTCTCCGTGGTGGCAAACTCGGCGGCGCAGATGAAATCGCCCTCGTTTTCACGGTCGGGGTCATCTGTGACCAGAATGATCTTTCCCTGTCTCAGATCCTCCAGTGCTTCGGGAATGGTATTGAAATTCATAGTAAAACTCCTTGTTAAAAGCCGCAGCGCAGCAGCATTTCTTTTGTGAGGGTATTTTGTTTTGGGGGTTCCGGGCGCAGCAGCTTTTCTATGTACTTGCCGACCACATCGGTCTCCAGATTCACCGGGTCGCCCCGGCGCCGATGGTTCAGGTTGGTCCGGGCCACCGTATGGGGAACAGTGGACACGGAAAATCCCTCGCCGTCCACGGCGGCCACTGTCAGGCTGATGCCGTCAATGGTGATGGAGCCCTTTTCCACCACATAGCGCAATATCTCCGGCCCCGCGTGGACGGTGTACCAAACGGCGGTATCGTCCTTTCGGATATTGGCGATGTGTCCCACGCCATCTACATGGCCTGCTACAATATGTCCACCGAAGCGGCCGTTGGCGGCCATGGCCCGCTCCAGATTGACCATACTCCCCTCTGTTAGCCTTGCGAGGGACGAACGGTTCAGCGTCTCGTGCATCACATCCGCCGAAAAGCCATCCGGAAAAAGCCGGGTCACCGTCAGGCAGATGCCGTTCACGGCGATACTGTCTCCGAGCCGGGTTTCCTCTAAAACGGTTTTCGCCTGGATCGTCAGGATAGCGGAGTGCTGCCCGCGCTTGATATGCTTGATGGTTCCGACTTCTTCTACGATTCCTGTGAACATGGATATTCCACCTCGCTTTCTATCAGAAGATCCTCGCCCAGCCATTCCAGTCGGCTGTTTTGCAATCGGAAGGCATCCTCCGGGGAGGGAACGCCCACGCCCTCCACGGGGGTTTTTGCGTCCCTTCCGCCGAACAGCTTCGGGGCGATATACGCCTGCACCTGCTGCACGATGCCGCACTCCAGCGCGGCCCAGTTCAGCGTTCCGCCGCCCTCCAGCAAAATGCTGTCAATCTGTTCCCGCCCCAGCCGCTCCATGAGCTGCCGGAGATCCACATGGCCGTTTTTCTCATTCATGCAGAGCACTTGGCACCCGGCCCGCTGGTAAACTGCCTGCCTTTCCGGGTCGGCGCAGCAGGTGGCGAGAATGGTCGGAATTTGCTCTGCGGTGGTGACCACCTGCGCCTGCGGCGGTGTCCGCAGATGGGTGTCGCAGATGATGCGAACGGGGTTTCGCCCATTCTCCATGCGGCAGGTCAGGAGAGGATCGTCCGTCAAAACGGTGCCCACGCCCACCAGGATGCCCCGGAACCGGTGCCGCTGCTGCTGAACATGGCTCCGGGCCGTCTTTCCCGTGACCCACTTGGACGCACCTGTGAAAGCTGCGATCTTGCCGTCCATCGTCATGGCGTATTTCATGGAAACGAAGGGCCGCCCGGTGGTGATGTAGTGGAAGAAGATCCTGTTCAGCGCGTCACATTCCTCTCGCACAACATTTTCCGTCACCTCCACGCCGCGAGAGAGCAGGATCGCCACGCCCTTTCCCGCCACCAGCGGATTGGGGTCGGTGGAGCCGATCACCACCCGGCAGATGCCGGATGCCAGGATTGCATCCACGCAGGGCGGCTGCTTTCCGTGGTGACAGCAGGGCTCCAGCGTCACATACATGGTGGCTCCGGCGGGGTCGGCGGTGCAGGCTGCCAGTGCATTCCGCTCCGCGTGGGGTTCACCGTACCGCTCATGCCAGCCCTGTCCGATAACTGCGCCGTCCTTTACGATCACGGCGCCCACCATGGGATTGGGCGCCGTCCACCCCCGCCCCCGTTCCGCCAGCGCCAAGGCCAGACGCATATATTCCGCATCGTTCATACCGTTACCTCCAAAAGAAAAAGCCCTGAACGAACCGTTCAGGGCAAGGCGGAAAAACACAAGTGAGCCTGTCGATAAAGTGGTAAATTCTCCGCAATGGTAACAAGGGGTGTACGCGGGAAACCCAAGAGGGGTGTCCCGTGCCATTATAATCCTAAGTTTTCAGAGCCTTTATAAAGTTCTGAAAACTTTCTCAGCGGAGAGAAAAAACTTTTTTTGACACGCTGATACAAGTATCCTTGTGTAAAAACAAAGCTCCGGAATGTAAACACATCCCAGAGCAGCTTTCATAAACGCATCACAGTTTTCTGCTATGCGTTGTCATCTTCTTTCATCCAGACTATACTGTCGGCTTCGGAATTTCACCGAATCATGCCTTGCGGCTCGTGGGCTGTACCACCGGTAGGGAATCACACCCTGCCCTGAAGATTTTCTATTCAATTACGGTGAAAGTATAGCACGGCGGCAGGTGAATTGCAAGGCCATTTTGCAAACCGGGACAAAACCGGGACGGCCAGACTTTCGGGGCGGAAGGTTCTCATACTGGGTTGGCTGGCATGCCTTGGTGAACAGGGATTTCCATTTGACCCACGAACAGAAAAAACAGGGCGGAAACGGCGGAACAGAGAGTACCTGCAGGCGATGAAATCCCGTGGCAAACCTGCTATATTCTTCCGAAAGTTCACGGAAGACGGCCCTATCGAACTTTTGGCAGCACTCCATCCTTAACGGCAAGATGCTCCACTTTTTTGCAGGTGATCAAAACAGCCAATCCGCATCTCTGCTTCGCTGGCAAAAAATGCCCCCGGTTTCGTTTTTGAAACCGGGGGCACTCTTATATGCTTATGCTTTCAGGCTAATCGCGGGAAGATTACTTGCGGGGGTTCTTGATGGCAGCCTGAGCAGCGGCCAGGCGTGCGATAGGCACACGGAAGGGAGAGCAGCTCACATAGTCCAGACCAACATTGTGGCAGAACTCTACGCTGCTGGGGTCGCCGCCGTGCTCGCCGCAGATGCCCAGACCCAGCTTGGGGTTGGCAGCGCGGCCATCGGCTGCAGCCATCTTCACCAGCTTGCCCACGCCGTTGGTGTCCAGATGCTGGAAGGGATCGCTCTCGTAGATCTTCGTGTCGTAGTAAGCGGTCAGGAACTTGGCAGCATCGTCACGGCTGAAGCCGAAGGTCATCTGGGTCAGGTCGTTGGTGCCGAAGCTGAAGAAGTCAGCTTCCTTGGCGATCTCGCCTGCAGTCAGAGCTGCACGGGGGATTTCGATCATGGTGCCCACTTCGTACTTCATGTCAACGCCGGCCTCTGCGATCAGCTTGTCAGCGGTAGCAACCACCACAGACTTCACATAGCGCAGCTCCTTGGCCTCGCCCACCAGGGGGATCATGATGTGAGGAACGATCATCTTGCCGGTTTCAGCAGAAACCTTCAGAGCAGCCTTGATCACAGCGTTGGTCTGCATCTCGGCGATCTCGGGATAGGTGACAGCCAGACGGCAGCCGCGGTGGCCCATCATGGGGTTGAACTCATGCAGGCTTGTAACCACATTGCTCAGCTCTTCGGCGGTCATGCCCATATCCTTGGCCAGGCTCTCGATGTCCTCGGCCTTGGTGGGCAGGAACTCGTGCAGAGGGGGATCCAGATAGCGGATGGTCATGGGACGGTCGCCCATGATGCGGTACATGGCGGCAAAGTCAGCCTCCTGGAAGGGCTCAACCTTGGCCAGAGCGGTCTTGCGCTCTTCCACAGTGCGGGCGCAGATCATCTCACGCACGGCCTTGATACGGTCGGCAGCAAAGAACATATGCTCGGTGCGGCACAGGCCAATGCCCTCGGCGCCCATATCCACAGCGTTCTGTGCATCGGTGGGGTTATCAGCGTTGGTCAGCACCTTCAGCTGGCGGTTTTCGTCAGCCCATGCCATAAAGCGCTTCAGGTTGGGGTTCTCGGTGGCAGCCACAGTGGCGATCTGGCCCTTGTAGATGTTGCCGGTAGAGCCGTCGATGGAGATCCAGTCGCCGCCCTTGAACTCTACACCGTTGATGGTGAAGGTCTTAGCAGCTTCGTTCATCACAACATCGTTGTCGTTGCCGCAGCCGGAAACACAGCAAACGCCCATGCCGCGAGCCACAACGGCTGCGTGGCTGGTCATGCCGCCGCGCACGGTCAGGATGCCCTGAGAAACCTGCATGCCCACGATATCCTCGGGACTGGTTTCCAAACGCACCAGCACGCACTTGGGCATGCTGCCGTTCTTAACAACTTCCTCGGCCTCTTCAGCGGTAAACACGATCTGGCCGCAGGCAGATCCGGGAGATGCAGCCAGGCCCTTGCCCACTGCTTCGGCTGCCTTCAGGGCAGCAGCGTCGAACTGAGGATGCAGCAGGGTGTCCAGCTGCTTGGGCTCTACGCGCAGCACGGCAGTCTTTTCGTCGATCATGCCCTCGTCCACCAGGTCGATAGCGATCTTCAAAGCGGCCTGTGCGGTGCGCTTGCCGTTACGGGTCTGCAGCATGTAAAGCTTACGATCCTCGATGGTAAACTCCATGTCCTGCATATCCTTGAAGTAATTCTCCAGACGGGTTGCGATTTCAACGAACTGGTCATACACCTCAGGCATCTGATCCTTCAGGTGGCTGATGGGAGAAGGAGTGCGGATACCGGCCACAACGTCCTCGCCCTGTGCATTGATCAGATACTCGCCCATCAGGCACTTTTCGCCGGTAGCGGGGTTACGGGTAAAGGCAACGCCCGTGCCGGAGTTCATGCCGGAGTTACCGAATGCCATCTGCTGCACGTTTACAGCGGTGCCCCACTCGTAGGGGATTTCGTTCATCTTACGGTAAACATTGGCGCGGGGGTTATCCCAGCTGCGGAACACAGCCTTCACAGCGCCGATCAGCTGCTCTTTGGGGTCCTGGGGGAACTCGGAGCCCTGCTTTTCCAGATAGATGGCCTTGAACTGAGCAACCAGCTCCTTCAGGTCATCGGCGGTCAGCTCAACATCCAGCTTCACGCCCTTGGCTTTCTTCATTTCGTCGATCTTCTCTTCAAAGAAGCTCTTGCCCAGCTCCATAACAACATCCGAGTACATCTGGATGAAGCGGCGGTAGCAGTCGTATGCGAAACGGGGGTTATCGGTTTTCTTGGCCAGGCCCTCAACAGCCTGATCGTTCAGGCCCAGGTTCAGAATGGTATCCATCATGCCGGGCATGGACTGACGAGCACCGGAACGCACGGAAACCAGCAGCGGGTTGTTCACATCGCCAAAGGTTTTGCCGGTGATCTTTTCCAGACCCTTCACGTGCTCAAAAATGTCAGCGGCGATCTCGTCGTTGATCTGACGGCCGTCGGCGTAATACTGCGTGCAGGCCTCGGTGGTGATGGTGAAGCCCTGAGGAACAGGCATACCGGCGGCGGTCATTTCTGCCAGACCGGCGCCCTTGCCGCCCAGAATGTTCTTCATGGTGGTCATGTCACCATTGAAGGCCTTGGTGCCTTCGTCAAAGTAGTACAGGTACTTTTTGCTCATTAAAGTTTACCTCCATCTTTACTTGGCGCCCTTTCCGGGCACCCCGTTCGCATTTCATGATCTCATAATGTTCCTTCTCAGAATGCGTTAATATTATAACATAGTTTTCTCATAAAATCCATTCTTTTTGCTAATCATATGTAAAGATTTTTCCCAATTTTTAATGCAATTCGCACAAAAATCTATTGCAAAGATCAAAAAATACGATAGAATTAAAATGGGAATAGAATCGCCTTTTGATTTTTTCCCGCCTGATGAAACCCCACAAAAAACTGCTTTTCTGCTTTTGCCGGAAAAGCGCGGAGGAAATATACAATGGAACTGACAATGCAGCAGCGCGAGGCTGCCCGTGCAAGCCTTGCCGCCCGGCGCGAAGAACGCCTGGCCGTTTTGGAAGAGCTCATCGCCGCCGGTGTGCAGGTGATGAGCGAGGATATCTATGTAGAGCGCAGCGTGCAGGTGGCCCCGGGTGCCACTTTGCTGCCCGGCACCATTCTGCGGGGCAAAACCACCGTGGCCGAGGGCTGCGTGATCGGCCCCAACACCCTGCTGGAAAACGCCGTTGTGGGCAAAAACACCACCGTGAACGCCAGCCAGGTGTATGACAGCACGCTGGGCGAAAACAACAAGATTGGCCCCTACACCCATGTGCGCAAAGACACCGTTACCGGCTACGGCGTGCATTTGGGCGCTTATGTGGAAACCAAAAATTCCAACTTTGCCATGGGCAACACCGTGAGCCACCTCACCTACATTGGCGATTCGGATGTGGGCAAGTACTGCAACTTCGGCTGCGGCACCGTTACCTGCAACTACGACGGCGAAAACAAATTCCGCACCACCATCGGTGACTATGTGTTTGTGGGCTGCAACACCAATCTGGTTGCACCTGTAACCGTGGGCGACGGCGCTTACACCGCCGCAGGCAGCACCATCACCAAGGATGTGCCCGCCGGGGATATGGGCATTGCCCGCGAACGCCAAACCAATCTGGAGGGCTGGGCCAAGCCCAAAATGCAGGCTTACATTGCCAAAAAGCAAAAGCTGGAAGCCGAAAGCAAGTGATCTCTTGCATTTCAAGTAATCTCTTACATTTAATATATAAATAAAGCATACAAGTCAAAACAAAAGGACGGTTCTTTTACACCATGTTTTTCAAAAGCAATTCTGCCGCCGGGGGCGATGTGTGGCTCATCGCCGGGCTGGGCAACCCCGAGCCCAAATACGATGGCACCCGCCACAACATCGGCTTTGCCGGGCTGGACAAGCTGGCCTCGTGCTGGAACGCCGCCCCCAACAAAAGCAAATGGCAGGGGCTGTACAGCCAAACCACCGTAGACGGCCATAAGGTGATTCTGGTAAAGCCCCTCACCTATATGAACCTGAGCGGTGACTGCATTGCCCCCGCCGCCGCATTTTTCAAGATTCCGCCGCAGCAGGTGATCGTGATCTGTGATGACATTGATCAAAAGCCCGGCAAGGTGCGCATTCGCCCCAGCGGCTCGGCCGGTGGGCACAACGGCTTAAAAAGCATCATTGCCCGCCTTGGCAGCCAGGAATTCACGCGCATCCGCATGGGTGTGGGCGCCAAGCCGCACCCCGACTATGACTTGG
>Ga0129316_1000796_pt1 | contig 15070 bp, 13 predicted proteins | sample Cm1ome_2_FD_94429 | JGI IMG/M metagenome (GOLD analysis project Ga0129316, IMG submission 94429) | Eastern black-and-white colobus group fecal microbial communities from Wisconsin, USA - Cm1022B metagenome | ecosystem: Host-associated > Mammals > Digestive system > Large intestine > Fecal...
ACTATAGAATACGGTTCATACAAGATTGCCTTTGCGGAAGAAAAAGTATCCTTGCCTTACATGGGTGGCAAAGGAAATGTGAGTTTCACCTGTCAACGTGAGAAAATGATAAACGGCAAGTCTAAAGGTTTTGAAAGCTGTTCATTGGATGGTATAAGTTATAAAGCAACCCGGAAGAATGATGCCACATATAGTATAGAGAGAAGTGCCGGGATTGGAGTGTACATGCTGAAATATGTTGTACCCGAAGCCGCTACTATTCATGAAGTCAGCAACACTTTCTATTTCCTGGATATGAAAGAGGAAAAGATTACTTCATTTGATATCATCTTGGCGGCTAACCCTAATGGTGATGACAATTATTTTGTTTCAACTGAAATATCAGGTATATATAAAGAATAAGAGACTGCCATGAAAATAAACAACTATTTATTCCTGTTCTTGACCATCGTTTTTCTATTTTGTCTTAACACCAAAATATTTGCATTGGAGGATATCAGTAAGGTTGTGATTGATTATGATAATCCGGTCAGGATATCTGTCACAATTCGTGACCAGCATTATGGGCCGGTTGTGGTGAGTGGTCAGACAAAGGTGTTTGGGGCTTCATTTGTACAACGTACAGGTGAAACAAAAACTTGCGACTTCCGTTATGCTGCATTTAAGGATGGTAAAATAGTTCAAATATACGATGGGGCTGGTGAAGTTACTTTAGAAGATGGGAAAATGTATGATATCAAGCTTCCTTGTTATATAGACTTAGCGGAAGATGATTATTTGTTTTATCCTATAGTTCGATTTAAAGGTGAGACTAACTGGAATATGATGGGAGACTGGGATACATTGGTAAAGAACGGCTATTGGAAACTCCATGTTTACGAGAACTATCCTGCACCGTCATCCGAGTACATGAATTTTCCTGATATGAACGGTAAGGGTGATAGTGAATACAGTGTGTATCATACCTATCAGAACGAGAAGTTCCGTGTGCAGATGAAGTTGGTAAACAACACCCCGTCTGTAATGAACGGTAAGATTAAAATTATGTGGGAGCGTAATTTGGCCAAGTATTGGCGAGGCATGAAGTATGACCCTGATGATGTTAAGACCGAATGGCAGATTTGTACAACAAATCTGGCCCGTATCGGAGCTGCAAAGGCCGAGAATGGCGGTATCCCCGTTTCCATCGCAGCAAACGGAAAACTGGAAGTCATGATCGAGGACTGTTTTGTCAGTGAGTATTATGATTATGGAAAGCGCTGGTCTCCTTTCCTGGTGGCATATTATTTGCCTGAAGGGAAAGAGGATATCGAGGAGAACTGGTTGGTGGTAAACGATAATTCCGATTTTTGCTTTGATGAAAATATGAATCTGTTGACTGACCGTTGGGATCATGCGCTGAATTTCCTTGCTTTTGTTACATTTGAAGGAAATGCCACAGGTACTGAGAATCTGGACGTGTCCAAGGTTGGCCTGAGTTTCAACAAGGCTGACGGTGCGGTAGTCTTATCAAATGTTCCGCAGTCTTCTTTTGTCAGGGTAGTGAACCTCGAAGAACAATTGCGGTTGATAGAGGGTACTCACGTGCCACCCGGTTCGTTTGAATTCAGACTGCCGGAAACCGGAGGTACTTATTCGGTCTCTTTATATAATTATAACGGCGTGTTGGCCAAATCATTTAAAATAGTCAAATAATCCACCCCATTATGTATATTATCATGAAAAAGAACCTATTTCTTTCACTGGCATTGGCTGCCATTTGTATCTCATCCTGTTCGGACAAGGAGGAACCGGCTGAACAGGATGTGTATTTGGAGATTGTTACCGAAATACAAACACGATCCACGATCGTAAAGACGGAATTTGCAGATGATGACCGGCTGCTGATAAATGCCGGCGGAACAAGGACAACCGGTACATACAGTTCCGGAAAATGGACATTAAATCCACCAATAAGGCTGGAAAAAGGTGAAACGCTGGATGTAACCGCAGTCTGTCCCTATATAGTGACTGACATAACCGCTGTCCCTGTAGATGTGAGGCAACAAACGGATTGTCTTTATGCTACCGCCACAGCTACCCAAACCTCACCGGTGGCGCACCTGGGCATGAAACACGCGCTTTCGTCACTTGCTTTCAACATACAGGGTGCCGGAACGGTGGAAGGTATATCTTTCGTCCTGCCCGCGGACGGAACACTCGACGCAACCCGCGGTGTTGTCTCCCCGGGAGATAAGGCCCCCCTGACGTTATCGGTGGAAAGAGGGATGGAGCCAGAAGGATGGACAGAAGAAGTTCCTGACATATTCGTTATACCTAACACCCGGCTTTCCGCCCTCACGGTAAGGATAGACGGCCGTGACTACACTGTGGACGTGGAACATACCATTGACCAGGGGATGAAATATATGTTCCGGTTGGCTTATGCCGGAAACCTGCTTGCATTGTCCGGCATTGAAGCGATCCCCATGGATCAATATACGGACGATATCCGGGAACCAGTTCATGGCCGGACATTGACTGTAACATACACTTCCGTGGCCGGATTCCATGTGACCATTCCGAAGCTGGATGCCACTACCGGACTGGTTCATTGGGGTGACGGTACGGAAGAGCCGTATGCGGAGAACGTTACACACCGTTATCAAGCCGGAACTCATGTCATGGTACTGGAAACGATGGGGGGTACTGGCACTTTCTCCATTCCGGGCATAGAATATGTGGAAGAAATAGATCTAAGAAACTTTCATATCAACAAATAAAAAACGCAAGGAAGAATGAAAACACGAGTGAATTCAATAGTCTTGTTAATCGTATGTATGGTGTTCTGCTTTAATGCCAAAATGTTTGCATTGGAGGATATCAGTAAGGTTGTGATAGATTATGATAATCCAGTAGGGATTTCTGTCACAATTCGTGACCAGCATTATGGTCCGGTCGTGGTGAGTGGTCAGACCAAAGTATTAGGAGCTTCATTTGTAAATGTTACAGGTGAAACAAAGACTTGCGACTTCCGTTATGCTGCATTTAAGGATGGTGATATTGTACAGATATATGATGGGGCTGGTGAAGTTACTCTTGAAAATGGAAAAATGTATGATATCAAAATGCCTTGTTATATAGATCTGCCGGAAGGTGAATATCTTTTTTTACCTATTGTCAAAATTAAAGGTGAAAATATGTGGCGCTTGCCGAATAAGTTATTTTCTACTTTTATAAAGAACGGCTATTGGAAACTCCATGTTTACGAAAACTATCCTGCACCGTCATCCGAGTACATGAATTTCCCGGATATGAACGGTAAGGGTGATAGTGAATACAGTGTGTATCATACCTATCAGAACGAAAAATTCCGTGTGCAGATGAAGTTGGTAAACAATTCCCCGTCTGCAATGAACGGAAAGATTAAAATTATGTGGGAACGTAATTTGGCTAAATATTGGAGAGGTATGAGGTATAGTTCCGGTGATGTTAAGACCGAATGGAAAATTTGCGCAACAAATTTAGCCCGTATCGGCACTGCTAAAGCAGAGAATGGCGGTATCCCCGTTTCCATCGCAGCAAACGGAAAACTGGATGTCATGATCGAGGACTGTTTTGTCAGTGAGTATTATGATTATGGAAAGCGCTGGTCTCCTTTCCTGGTGGCATATTATTTGCCGGAAGGGAAAGAGGATATCGAGGAGAACTGGTTGGTGGTAAACGATAATTCCGATTTTTGCTTTGATGAAAATATGAATCTGTTGACTGACCGTTGGGATCATGCGCTGAATTTCCTTGCCTTTGTTACATTTGAAGGAAATGCCACAGGTACCGAGAATCTGGACGTGTCCAAGGTTGGCCTGAGTTTCAACAAGGCTGACGGTGCGGTAGTCTTATCAAATGTTCCGCAGTCTTCATTCGTTCGTGTAGTGGATCTGAATGGCCGGTTGTTACAGACAGAATCCGCTTCCGATAATTCTATCCGGTTTACGTTAAAGCCGGGTTCCGGACTGAATATTGTCAGTCTCTATAATTATGACGGAAGACCGGTCAAGTCTTTTAAAGTTATCCGTTAGGATAGTCGTTTGATATGTTGTTTTACATAAAGTTTGAAATGTTTTTGTTTTTCTAAAAGTGAAAGGGGGTATGGATTCGCACTTCCTTTCGCTTTTTGTCTATGTTGATTAACTATGAAAATATTGTTTACGCTGTTATTTGTTGTTGTTACACTTATTTTTGCGGGATGCAACAACAAACATAAATCCATGCATTCTGTCTTGGAACGGTCAGATCTGATGTTGGAGTCAGATCCTGAATTGGTTTACTCCATGCTTGATTCCATTATTCTGCCCGAATCATATCCGGAGGGTGAGTTCGCCCATTGGTGCCTGTTGTATGGCAGAGCTATGGATATATCAATCGGAAATTACCTATACGGCTGCAGATATCTATATTATTCGTATTTGCACAAATAATTCCACAGAAAAAAAATCCCTATTATTGGCCAACCGAAAGGACATTGATTTTAGAGATTTTTTAAGGAAATATTGACCTCATGATAATATTCGTATTATCGTGTTTATTAACTCGTGGCAACAGATAATAAAAAGCTATTTAACATATTTAATTAATATTGTTAACGTGAAGTCTGTAAAAAAAGGATGATTTTGTAACCTTTGACAAAATCATCCTTTTCTCTTATTAGTCAATCGATTAACACGACTTGGTACTAATAAGTATATTTATCCCAGCATGCTTCCTGACACGGTGAAAAATTGAAAGGACAACCGAATCGATTTTAAACTAAAGACCTACAAATACGAAACTTACATACATCAGATTAACACATTACCCGCCACACATCATGACAAAAAAATGCCAAATACAAAGCTCCGTATCCAACTTTTATTTTAATATTCTATCTGTTCAATTTTAGAAGACAACTTTTCAATAACAGTACTCAGTTCCTCTTCCCACGGAATAACATTAAACTCCCCCCAAAAGTCAGCATCATATTTAAAATGCGTATCCGAAAATATAGTGCGTGTAGGTATCCGTTCTTTACGCTGGAAACGAGTCACATTATCTGTATCCACCTTACAAGTAACCATTTCAAACCATGTGTGCAGAGAAGAAGCACTAAACCATTGCCGTTTAGGTTTCACTTTAAAATAAAGATCTCCACGAATATGATTCATGTAATAAATGCCGTTCCACTGCCTGTAAGAAATGGTATAAACCACCTTTTGCGCGGTTATTTTCCACTTCCGTGTCTTCCGTTCTATAAACATATCCGTAGCTTGCCTCACATAGGCAGGATTAATCTCAAGACGAGCCTGAACCAACGCATTGTTTTCAGCATCAATATATAATTCGCCACAATAAAGAGGTTCTTTTATTCCTTTATTTTGTCGAAAAGATATTACATTAACCAGACGATTATCTATCACCGTCATATCACAGGAGGCATAAGAGTACACACTACCCTGATCGTCAGGCAACAGAAAATCCGGCAAGTTTTTGACAATATCCAGTTGCAAACAAGCATCAATCCCCGCACTCATCTTGGCTATCAGTGTGTCCTGTTCCTGGCTATCGACGATGCGACTCATCTTTAATAATTTTACATGATCCTGAGAATGAAGCAACAAAGGAGATGGTTTGTAGATTTTAAAAACGGCCTCTGTCAGATTACGGAATTTTTGTTTATACCGAACCCCTTCCCTATAAAAGGTAGTGAGATAAACAGGAACCGATGCATAATTTGTTTTTTTGGCTTTCAACATCTCACGCAACAACCGTATAGGATTAATAGCACGAATCACCACTTCTTGAATAGGAATGACCCGAGGTTCCAGAGACCACACCGCATGTTGAGCCTCTAATAAAGACATATCCATCTCCTGTCCCACATACCCCACATGAGAAACCCCGATGCGGCCCTGCCTCAACGAATCGGGCAACCGCAAACGGAATTCGCCATCCTGATTGGTTATACTGCCTATAGAAGTACCGACTACCCCTACCGTACCGTAAGCAATCGGAGCCCCCGACTGATTATCCTGTAATTTGCCTTCTAAAGTAAAATAGGCCAAAGTATCTTTAGAAGTGGGAACAACCGCATATTGTACCTGCGACTGATTGATCAAAATATGATTTTCCACAACGCGCAGACTGATATCCTGCCGACCGATAATTTCGTAAACAGCCTGACGAATGGTGCGCTGTCCTGCACCCAACTTCACCGTACGATCATTGTCCACCACCTTGCTGTCATAAACAAAAAGGAAACCAGACTGCTCGGACACCTTGCCCAGTAAAGCATAGACAGTACCCTTACTCTTAGTAAGATAAATGACCCGCTCCAACACATCCCTATCCGCCGCCTTCGCAAATCCTGCCATGCAAATCAGCAAACTGAAAAAAAAGATATGCCAATAATAATGATATGTACGGATACGATTCATCTTCTCACTTTATTCGGATAAAACACCTATATCACCTTCACGAGTATATTTTAAATTCATAGCCAGACAGATCAGTTCTGCCATAGACTCCGGAGATTCTCCGGAAAATGCAACCGTAAGCCGACGCTCCCCCAAGGAGGGAGAAGTCTGAAGCTGCAAACCGGAGGAATGCAGATTAATCACTCGAAGAATATTCATCAAAGGTTCGTCTTTGAAACGCATACTTTCCAGATAACGGGCTATCCGGGTATTGTCCCTATAATCCGTGAGACGCAATTGATGTGTTTCAAGCGTCACCGCTTCACCTGCATTGACATACATCTCTTGATTTTTATTTTTCAATGCCACTTTGACTTTTCCACGCTGTACGGACAGCTCGAAAGGACTCCCCGCATCACTCTTCACATGAAACGCCGTTCCCAAGACTTCAATTCTGACCTCCTCCGTTTCAATCAGAAAAGGACGTTCCCGATTACCGGTCACATCAAACAAAGCGTTTCCCTGCAAACTGACTTCACGCTTATCCATAGAGAAATGTTCAGGATACCGCAAAGAGGTTTCCCCACCCAGATAAACAATAGATCCATCCTCAAGCGTGGTCACCAAAGTAGATTGCTCCGTGTTCTCCCGCATAAGTAAGACTTGAGCCTCCACAGACTCGTCCACCTTCCGATAAGTAGTCGTCAAAAAGACACCTATTCCGATCCATATAGCAGCTACGGCCCCCCACTTCCACAACATGGATGCAGACAAACGTTTCCTATCCTGCCGGCCTGATAACAAAAGTCCGTCAGCATCCAAACGGTCATACAATTTATTCCATGCCCGATCCACTCTTTCCTTATTTCTTTTTGTTTCACTCATGTCCTTATAATATAGTTCTCAATTTCTTTTTTTAATGCTTTAAGAGCCTTTGTCATCTCAGCCTCCACAGTCTTCACCGACAAAGAAAGCTGCGAGGCTATTTCCGCATACTTTTTACCTTCCATACGATGCATCCGGAATATGCACGACCTTCGCTGCGGCATCCGAGCAAGCGTAGTGTCTATCAAATGTCTTAATTCCTGGTATTCCATCTCTTCTTGAGGACTGCTGTCCCGTATCCGCTCCTTCCGCGAGAGAACAAACTCCCTATATTTGTTTCTCACCTCCTGATGCTCGCAATATTGAAAAGACTGATTGCGCACCGCAACATAAAGATAGCTTTTCATAGAGCGGAACAACGGCAGACTCTCCCGGTCTCTCCAAAACCCATAAAACAACTCCTCTACAATTTCCTCCGCAGCCTCCATACTGCCGGTGATACTCATGGCATACCAACAGAGAGGGGAATAATAACGACGAAACACATCTTCAAACGCCTTTATATCTCCCTCTCTTATTCTGGCCAGTGTTAACAAATCATTCAGCATCCACTTCTTTTTTGGTAATTCTTTTCAACCATACGAACCTCATCCGAGACTTTAACGCGATTGTTTCTTTAACTTATGGACTGCATTTTCCAATGATTCCGTAGGTTCAATGATATTATAGGAGCCCCAAAAATCCTCGCTCCAATATTCATCCACTTTATCATAAAAAGCATCTTTCTGATGAAAAGCCATCTTTCCGGGAATTATCGCCACATTATTTTCCTCCCTATCCGTTGCCACCATCTCTGAAAGCACAGTATAGCCGGTAGAGAAAAGTTTGCGCTTCCAGTCACACTTAAACCGGATACGGTTACGGATATAATTCAGATAGGTTTTCCCATCCATATCTTTATAGGTAACAAGGAAAGAAAGTTCCTGTGGCTTAAAACGTAAGCCATAGGGTTTCTTGGCAAGAATAGCCTGTACTGCCTTGACTTTATTATCCATAGACAAACTAAATTCCGCACGGGTAAACGACAACTTGTCACGATCAAGATACAATTTGCCATAATACAAGGCATAAGGCAAAACGACACGGGGACGGAAACTAACCACATATTGCTGACGATTGTCTATCTTTACCGGTTCTTCCATAAAGAAATCATAATAGTTCAACGTTTCCATATCCAACAACGCATCCTGATTTTTCACAATGTCCACATAGATAGACAAAGTGGGACCACCAGCCAGTTTCACCCCCAACGTATCACTGACTTTCTGACTGAGCAGCCGGCGCCCCTTCAAAACCTGTACCCGGTCGCGAGTAGTTGTCATATCCTCATAAGAAGTCTTGTAAACATCAATAATAGCTTCCGAAATATTGATATAACGACGCCCTTTCTGAACAGTTTCCCTGTAAAAACCGGTAAGCATATTGTTTTTATTACTGTAATTGACAGGAATCTTGCGAATGGCCTCTTCCACTATAAGACGAGGATTGTGGGCATAAACCACAATCTCATTCAACATATTGGCATGAGGGGTAAGGTAAATCTTTAAATCCGACAAATGTTCTTTATCCAAACGTACTCTATTATTATGATAACCGATATGTGAAATCTCTAAAGCAGAAACCATCTCCGCATCTTCTATCTTCAAAGAAAATTCACCATCCGCATTTGTCACCGTCCCCACACTGGTACCCGGAACAGATACATTGACATACTCTAAAGTCTTTCTATTTTGTTTGTCCTTTACTACACCGCTGACTGTAATATAAGTATTCTCTTCAGCAAACGGTGTCTCCTCCTGACTCCATCCCGGAATGACACTCAACCAAAAGACAATGAGCAGTGTCCATTCAATCAATTGTTTTTTATGCGCTCTCATATTCATTAAGGTATTAAAAAAGTGAATACTAATCCTGTTTCTACTTATAAGATCACCCAGGATTAAAATACCCTATGAAAATAAGAAAAATAATTTGTTTTATCGACATTGACGCCCTTTTTTATAGACCCAAACAGTATAAACAATCAAAACAACCGTCATACTTGTCATAACGATCAAAAAGAAAGAGAAAAAGACAGACTGCATCCCCCATTGGGGAACAGTCGTCATCAACATTAAAGCGATAAACAACAAACCACACAGTACAGAAAGAACACGCATCATACGCCCTATGATTGTAACCTGCTGTGACAGACAAGCCGGATTCAACGAAAAAGGAAGATTGACCATCTTATAATTATAAGCCGCAGCACTGCATATTGCCATAGCCACCACACCTAATGCCGACAGCATGAATATCATACCCTTGCCTCCCCATCCATCCGCCTCACCCACACTATTAAAATGAACCGGAATACGTTCCGGCAAATAATGGTAGAGAGCAACTGCCAGTACGACAAGAAAAACAGCCAATGCCAACGCGGCCATCTCCAATATACGATCCGTCACTGTAACCGAACCTATATTGTTTTTCATTCTAAAATGTATCATTCTGTTTCTTCCTTTTTGATTATTGTCTTCTTTTTCTTCATTCTGCCACTCTTGCGCAAAGCTTCCGCTATAATCCATTGAAGCTGTCCATTCGTGGAACGGAATTCATCCGCCGCCCATTTCTCGATAGCTTCCATGGTTTCCGCGTCTACTCTGAGCACAAAGCTTTTTATCGTCTCTTTCTTTGCCATTTCCTACACTAATGATTCAACGTTCCGGAATTAATTACCGGCTGTGCCGGCTCGTCCGCACAAAGCACTACCAACAAATTACTGACCATAGCGGCTTTCTTTTCTTCATCCAGTTCTACAATTCCATCCTCGGCTAATTTATCCAAAGCCATTTTAACCATAGAAACAGCCCCCTCCACTATTTTTTCGCGCGCGGTAATAATAGCACTTGCCTGCTGACGACGAAGCATCACCGCTGCAATCTCCGGAGCATAAGCCAAATAATTGATTCTGGCCTCTACTATTTCCATACCTGCCATAGCCAGACGCTCATTAAGCTGACGTTCCAGCTGGTCATTAATCTCCTCACCTCCTCCACGCAAGGTCAGTTCATTCGTATCATGCTCATTGTCATCGTAAGCATACTGTCCGGCCACCTGGCGGAGGGCCGCATCACTCTGCACACGTACAAAATCCTCAAAGGCATTCATACGCCCTGCCACGCTGACACTTGCCGTCCCTGTCCCTTTACTGTCCGCCATCGTCTGCGCGTCAATCTCAAACATCGCCTTATAAGTATCTTTCAATTTCCAGACCAAAACCAGCCCTATCAGAATAGGATTACCAATCTTATCATTCACCTTTATCGGTTCCACATCCAGATTACGGGCGCGAAGAGACAACTTTTTCTTGTTCATGAAAGGGTTTACCCAAAAGAAGCCTGTGTTTTTAAAAGTGCCTTTATATTCACCGAAAAACACCATTACACGTGCTTCATTGGGTTCTTGAGAAAAATATCCCGGAAGCATCAGCACAAACAACAATACCAGCACAAGCAAAACAGGAATAAACAACCAGGGCAGTTGTCCAAAAATCAAAAAGTTCAGAAATACTAGTGCAGGCAACATAACCAAGTTAAAGAACAAAGCCATAAATCCATTGATCACCAGCTCATTGTAAGAAGTTTCTTTTGTTTCCATAATGATTTATTTTTGATATTATTATGATATCACAAATCAAACAATATTTCTTGAGATAAACAAACCGATTTATATGTTATACGGCAGAAACAAACAAAATATTCACCAAAATGCAACAAGAAACTCCTACTTTGTTGACCTAAATCAATAAAATTGGGATATTGATTAAAAATATGCTTCAAAACATATATCATAACGAACAAAGGCTTTATCTTTGTGTTGTAAAACATAAAAAGATGTTTTTTAGTAGCTACTAAGGTAAAAAGAAAGATTGTTTAAAGAAGGTCAACCGTGAGGTGCGCCTGCTATTTATGAGTGTTTTTAGGTATTAATTAAAAAAAGAAAGGATAACATTATGAAAAAGGTAAAAAACATTTTTCACAAAATCGCTAACGCTGATCCTATGATTTGGGGTTACGTTATGTTGAACGAAACAAAGTAAATTAGAACCCATACAGGGCAACTCCCTGTAGGACTATAAAAAAGGACGGTTATTTAACCGTCTTTTTTATGCCTTTTTACGGGATTTCCACTATCTTTGCCCATTCATTTTCAAACGTATGGACAAAATGCAAGTAGATACCCATAATAAAGAATTTCAAGATGCCTTGAATCTTATCCAATATACACATCAGTCAGTATTCCTCACTGGAAAGGCGGGTACAGGTAAATCTACTTTTTTAAAATATGTCTGCGAAGTAACTAAAAAGAAACATATAGTACTGGCTCCCACAGGAATCGCAGCCATCAATGCCGGTGGAAGCACACTGCATAGTTTTTTTAAATTACCATTCTATCCACTTTTGCCGGATGATCCTAAATTCAGTTTGAAAGGTGGAAAGTTACATAGCTTTCTAAGATATACTTCCGCCCATCGCAAACTGATAAGAGAAGTAGAGCTAGTGATCATCGATGAAATTTCCATGGTCCGGGCAGACATTATTGACTTTATAGACAAAGTGCTGCGAGTATATTCACAAAATATGCGTGAGCCGTTCGGAGGCAAGCAAATTTTGCTGGTGGGAGATGTTTTCCAGCTGGAGCCAGTCATTAAAAATGATGAACGTGAGATAATCAACCGGTTCTATCCCAACCCTTATTTCTTCTCGGCACGCGTCTTTCAGGAAATGGAGCTGGTATCCATCGAACTGACCAAAGTGTACCGCCAGTCGGACAAAGTTTTTGTTCATGTATTGGACCACATCCGTACCAACACTGCCGGAGCGGCCGACCTGCAACTGCTGAACACCCGCTACAACACCCTAATAGAAGAAAATGAAAGTGATATGTACATCACACTTGCCACCCGGAGGGATACCGTGGATTTTATCAATGAAAAGAAATTATCCGAACTACCCGGAGAACCAACTCTGCTGACCGGTGAAATACACGGAGAGTTTCCAGAGAGCAGCCTTCCCACCCCAATGGAACTGGAAGTAAAGCCAGGAGCACAAATCATTTTTATAAAAAACGATTATGACCACCGTTGGGTGAACGGTACGATTGGCACCATCTCAGGTATAGACGAAGAGGGTACGTTATATGTTGTCACTGAAGACGGACAGGAATTTGATGTTAAAAAAGACAGCTGGCGCAATATTCGATATAAGTATAATGAACAAGAAAAAAAAATAGAGGAAGAAGAGTTAGGAGTATTTATACAATATCCGATCCGTCTGGCATGGGCCATCACCATACACAAAAGCCAAGGGCTGACTTTCAGCAGAGTCGTTATTGATTTTACAGGAGGAGTATTTGCCGGCGGACAAGCCTACGTGGCATTGAGCCGTTGTACCTCCCTGAACGGCATCCAACTAAAGAAACAAATTACACGCGGAGACATCTTTGTCCGCCCGGAAATAATAAATTTCTCGCAACGGTTCAATAATCGCCAGTCCATCGAAAAAGCATTGAAGCAGGCACAAGCTGATGTACAATATGTAGAAGCGGTAAAACACTTCGACAAAGGTGATTTTGAAAGATTTCTAGAACAGTTCTTTCTTGCCATCCATTCACGTTACGACATCGAGAAGCCTTTGATTAAACGGTTTATACGTAAGAAACTGGGAATCATCAACAATTTGAAAGCCGAAAACAAACGACTGAAGGACCAGCTTCATGTGCAACGCAAGAATCTTGAAAAATATGCCCGCGAATATTATTTAATGGGAAATGAATGTATCACCCAAGCACATGATTCACGTGCCGCCATTGCCAATTATGACAAGGCGATTGAATTGAATCCTTCTTATACAGACGCCTGGGTACGTAAAGGTATCACATTACATAACAACAAAGAATATTACGAAGCCGAAGTCTGCCTGAATGAAGCGGTACGCCTTAGTCCCGCTTTGTTCAAAGCTATTTATAATCGAGGAAAAAACAGACTGGCACTAGATAATATAGAAGGAGCGTTGGGAGATTTTGACCGGGCTGTCTCTCTAAAGCCGGAACACCCCAAAGCCCATGAATATTTCGGAGACGCATTGATGAGAGTAGGAAAAGAAGAGGAAGCCGCCCTGCAATGGGCCATTGCGGAACAGTTGCGTGAGAAAAACTCTAAAAATTAAAATAACATGCTTTTAAGACTTTACAATAAGGATAATAATCCCAAAGATCTGGAAGAAGTCGTCCGGATATTGGAAGAGGGAGGATTGATTATTTACCCTACCGATACGATGTATGCCATAGGATGTCATGGTCTGAAAGAACGTGCGATAGAACGTATCTGCAAACTGAAAAACATTGATCCACGTAAAAACAACTTATCCATTATCTGTTACGACTTAAGTAACATCAGTGAATATGCCAAAGTAGATAACAGCACATTCAAGTTAATGAAACGAAATCTTCCCGGACCGTTTACTTTTATCCTGAACACAGGAAGCCGCCTGCCTAAAATATTCAAGAACCGTAAAGAAGTAGGCATACGCGTACCTGACAACAACATCATCAGGGAAATATGCCATTGGCTAAAAGCACCGATCATGACCACCACGCTGCCTCTGAAAGATGGTGAAGATATAGAATACATCACTACTCCAGAACTGATAGAAGAAAAGTTCGGGAAAGAAGTAGAACTAATTATTGACGGAGGAATCGGAGACATAGAACCTTCCACCATTGTGAACTGTACAAACGGAGAAGCGGAAATCGTCCGTCAAGGCAAAGGCATTCTGAACGATTTTTAATCTGAATTGTTTTATATATTAGAAATATCAAATTAAAGTAAACGCAGCAAGAAAAAGCAAGGTTGATGATAATACAGCAAGAATGCAGTCTATTAAGCAGTTAGGTGTTTAACTCATAATACTGCATAAGCTGAAAAAGGAGATCCGCTAAAAACTGCGAAAGACTTCAGTTCCCATATCGTTACTGATATAACGGGAATAAGAAACGGCACAACGGGTTCTATTTCAGCAATTTGCACAGTTTTTCATACCTGAGGACAACTCGCTTGATATTAACTTTGTAACGATCAAAAAAGTATGAAAACGAGTATGAGCAGATCGACTTTCAAAATCCTCTTCTACGTGAAGAAGGGCAGCGAGAGAGCCAACGGTTATCTCCCCCTAATGTGCCGTCTTACGGTGGACGGTGAAATCAAGCAGTTCAGTTGTAAACTGGACGTACCTCCGAAACTTTGGGACGTGAAAACGGCACGTGCCACGGGCAAGAGCGCCGAGGCGCAGAAAATCAATGCGGCGGTTGACCGGATACGCGTGGACGTGAACCGCCGTTATCAGGAACTGATGCAGTCCGACGGCTATGTCACCGCCGCCAGGCTGAGGGACGCCTGCCTCGGGTTGGGCGTGAAACGCGAGACGCTGTTGAAACTCTTCGAGCAGCACAACGGGGAGTTCATCAAGAAAGTGGGACACAGCCGCGTGCAGGGAACATACAACCGCTACCGTACCATATACAGGCACCTTTGCGAGTTCGTCCCGAAAGTATACCGCCGTGACGACATTCCTCTGAAGGAACTCAACCTGACGTTCATCAACAACTTCGAGTATTTCCTGCGTACGGAGAAGAAATGCCGCACCAATACCGTATGGGGTTACATGATCGGGCTCAAGCACGTCATCTCCATCGCCCGCAACAGCGGTGCGCTTCCC
>Ga0129316_1000798_pt1 | contig 15044 bp, 23 predicted proteins | sample Cm1ome_2_FD_94429 | JGI IMG/M metagenome (GOLD analysis project Ga0129316, IMG submission 94429) | Eastern black-and-white colobus group fecal microbial communities from Wisconsin, USA - Cm1022B metagenome | ecosystem: Host-associated > Mammals > Digestive system > Large intestine > Fecal...
TACAATGAGAGCATTAGTATCTCAAAAGAGTGCTAGTCATATTGCTAGTTTAAGAGGTAAGAGTGTAGAGGAGATTAGATAATATGGAATTAAATAATTTAAAATACACTAAAGGATCTATTCAAACTCGTAACAGAGTAGGAAGAGGAATAGGATCTGGTAATGGTAAAACTTCTGGAAGAGGTCAAAAAGGACAAAACGCTAGAAGTGGTGGAGGAGTTAGACCTGGTTTTGAAGGTGGACAAAATCCATTAGTATTTAGAATACCAAAGAGAGGATTCAATAACTATGAATTCGAAACTAAATATGCAATTATTAATGTTGGTGTTTTAAATAACTTCAAAGATGGTACTGAAATTACACCAGAATTACTAAAAGAAATGGGATTAGTTAAAGACATGAAAGATGGTCTTAAAATCTTAGGTAATGGAGAAATTACTAAAAAATTAACTGTAAGCGCACATAAATTTTCAAAAATAGCTAAAGACAAAATAGAAAATGCTGGTGGAAAAGCGAAGGTGATCTAGTATGTTTGCAAAATTTAAGGACATTTTTGCAAAGAGAAATAAGGAACTTAGAAAAAGAATCTTATTTACACTAGCATGCCTTGCAATATTCATTATTGGAACAAATGTTAGAGTCCCTGGTACAACAGAAAACAGTAATTTAGGATTCTTAGAACTATTAAACGTTATTGGTGGAGGTGCTTTAAAGAACTCATCAATATTTGCACTTGGTGTTATGCCTTATATTAGTGCATCAATAGTAGTTCAATTACTTCAAATGGATATAATTCCATATTTCTCTGATTTAGCCAAAGAAGGCTATGCAGGAAGAAGAAAATTAAATAGAATTACAAGATATTTAGGAATAGCAGTTGCTTTAGTACAAGGTTTTGCTTTATCAATCAGTTTACTTGGAACTGGTGGAGCAACTTTTGATTATATTAAAATTACTTTAATATTAACTGCAGGTACTGCATTCTTATTATGGATTGGTGATCAAATTACTCAAAAAGGTATTGGTAATGGTTTATCATTAATCATTTTATCAGGTATAGTTGTTTCATTCCCATATATGATGAGTGAAGCATTCAAGACATTTGTTTTAGGAAATGAAAACTTATTCATCGGAATAATTTCATTTATAGTATATTTAGCTATATATTTTGCAATTGTTATTGGTGTAGTATTTATTTCTGAATCAGAAAGAAGAATACCAATTCAATATGCTAATAAAACTACAAGCTCATATGGAGCTAAACAAACTTATATTCCATTCAAAGTTAATGCAGCAAACGTTATTCCAGTAATTTTTGCATCAGCATTAATTAGTATCCCACAAGTAATTGCGAGATTCGTTACAAATGAAGGATATTTAAAGTTTGTTGGAACATATTTAAACTATAATACTACTGTTGGTTTAATAATTTACTTATTATTAATAGTAATATTTAGTTATGTTTATACATTACTTCAATTTAGACCTGAAGAAATAAGTAAAAACTTACAACAAAATGGTGGTTATATTCCTGGAGTAAGACCTGGAGTAGAAACTAAAAAATATATCACAAGTGTATTAATTAGAATAACTACTTTTGGTACTTTATTCTTAGTTGTTATAGCAGCATTACCAATAATTTTCCAAAATTATTCTAATGTTGAAAACACTAATATCTCTGTTGGAGGTACTGGATTAATTATCGTTGTTGGTGTTGCACTTGAAACATTCAAACAAATTGAAAGTGTATTAGAACAAAAAGAATATAAAGGAAGATTTTAATATGAAGTGCATTGTTTTACTAGCTCCTCCTCAAGCAGGAAAAGGTACTGTATCTCAATATATTCAAGAAAAATATAATTTTAAACAAATTTCTACTGGTGATTTATTAAGAGAGGAAGCTAAATCTAACGAAGATATTAGAAATTTAATTAGTAATGGTAAATTTGTTTCAGATGAAATAGTTCTTAATTTATTTAAGAAATATGTATCTAAACTAAATGAAAACATTATATTAGATGGTATTCCTAGAAATATAAATCAAGCAGTAGAACTTAGTTTAATATTAGATGAATTAAATATTGAACTAGATAAAATTATATTTATTAATGTTGATGAAGAAACAGTAGCAAGCAGAGTAGGAAATAGATTAATTTGTGATAAATGTAAGAAAGTTTACAACAAGACACTTATTGATAGTAAAATATGCATAAATTGTGGTGGTAATTTAATATCTAGAGATGATGATACAAAAGAAATATTCATGGATAGATATAATACTTATATGAGAGAAACAAATCCACTAATTAGTTATTATAAGAGTAGAGTAATTGAAATTAATAATAATGGCACATTAGAAGATTTGTATAACAATGTAGATAAAATTTTTAAAGGAGATGATTTAGATGATAACAATTAAATCTCCAAGAGAAATTGAATTATTAAAAGTAGCTGGTAATGTAGTTTATCAGACACATCAATATATAAAACCTTTTATTAAAGAGGGAATTACTACTAAAGAATTAGACAGACTTTGCGAAGAATTTATCAGAAGCAAAGGATGTACACCATCATTTAAGGGTTGTGAAGGATTTCCTAATGCAGTATGTACATCTGTTAATAGTTGTATAGTACATGGAGTTCCTAGTGACTATAAATTAAAGAATGGTGATATTATTACTTTAGATATTGGTGCATGTTATAAAGGATATCATGGAGATTCAGGTTGGACTTATGCTGTGGGAAACATTAGCAATAATGATAAATATCTTATGGAACATACTGAAAAAGCATTATATGAAGGTATTAAACAAGCAGTAAAAGGAAATAGAGTTGGTGATATCGGTTATGCTATTGAAAAATATGCAAATGAACATCATCTAGGAATAGTAAGAGAATTTGTTGGACACGGTGTTGGAACTTCAGTACATGAAGATCCTAGTGTACCAAACTATGGAGAAAAAGGAAGGGGACCTCTTCTTAAAGAAGGTATGGTTATAGCGATTGAACCAATGTTAACATTTGGGGATGAAGAAATAGATATAGCAGATAATGATTTAACTGCATATACTCTTGATGGGTCAAATGCAGCGCACTTCGAACATACTATAGCTATAACAAGTGAAGGACCAATAATATTGACAGGAGTGATTAATAATGGCTAAAAATGATACTTTAGAAGTAGAAGGTAAAATTATTGATGTTTTACCAGGAGGAAAGTTCAAAGTTGAACTTGAGAATGGATATACTGTAGAAGCTCATGTTTCTGGTAAAATACGAATGAATAACATTCGCATCTTACCAGGCGATACAGTTGTTTTAGAATTATCACCAGTGGATATAACACATGGGCGTATAATATGGAATAAAAGATAATGGAGGTAAATTATGAAAGTTAGAACTTCAGTTAAGAAAATCTGTGATAAATGCAGAATTATCAAAAGAAAAGGTGTGGTTAGAGTTATTTGTAGTAACCCTAAACATAAACAAAGACAAGGTTAATAGGAGGTATTAGTTTATGGCACGTATTAAAGGTGTAGATTTACCAAATGAAAAGAATATTTGGATAGCATTAACTTCAATTTATGGAATCGGTCAAAAATTATCTAGTGATATTTGTGATGCTGCTAAAATTGATAAAGCTAAAAAAGCTAAAGATTTAACAGACGATGAAGTAGCTGCTATTAGAAAAGAAATTGATAAACATATGGTTGAAGGTGACTTAAGAAGAGAAGTTGCAATGAACATCAAAAATAAGATGGAAATTGGTTCTTATCAAGGACTTCGTCATAAAAAAGGATTACCAGTAAGAGGCCAAAGAACTAGAACTAATGCTAGAACTCGTAAAGGTAAACCAAAAACTATAGCAAATAAAAAGAAATAATAGGTTAGGAGGAAATATTTTATGGCTTATAAAGCAAGAAAACGTAAAGTTAAAAAGAATGTACCTATTGGATCAGCTCATATAAAAGCTTCATTTAATAATACAATCGTAACTATTACTGATCCAGAAGGAAATGCAATTAGTTGGTCAGCTCCAGGAGCAGTAGGTTTTAAATCTGCTAAGAAATCAACTCCATATGCTGCACAAGTTGCTGCAGAAGCTGCTGCTAAAGGTGCATATGATGCTGGTATGAGAAAAGTTGACGTATATGTTAGAGGTCTTGGTCCAGGTAGAGAAACTGCTATCAGAGCTCTTCAAGTTGCAGGACTTGAAATTATGTCAATTACAGATGACACACCAATTCCACATAATGGTTGTCGTCCACCAAAACGTCCAAGAGGATAATAAATAAAAAGGAGTGTGTGAAATGATAAAATTTGAAAAACCACAATATAAAGTTACAGAATATGATGAAACTAGTAATTATGGTAAGTTTGAACTTGAACCACTTGAAAAGGGATTTGGTTTAACTTTAGGAAATGCACTAAGAAGAGTAATGCTATCTAGCTTACCAGGAAGTGCAATTACTTCAATTAATATTGAAGGTGTAAATCACGAATTTGAAACAATCGATGGAATATTTGAAGACGTTACAACTATAGTATTAAACTTAAAGAGTGTAATTGTTAAAAATTATACTGAAGAAGAACAAACTTTAACTTTAAGTGCTAATAAAGAAGGTGTTGTTACAGCTGCAGATATTGAATGCCCAACTGACGTTGAAATTATCAATAAAGATCAAGTTATTTGTACTATCGTTAAAGGTGGTAAAATTAACATGGAAATTACTGTTGGTAATGGAAGAGGTTATGTTAGAGCAGAAGCTAATAAGAAAGCTTTAAAGAAAGCAAAAGTTGGAACTATAGCAATGGATTCTAATTACTCTCCAATTGAAAGAGTTAATTATGAAGTTGAAGAAGCTAGAGTTGGTCAATCAACTAATTATGATAAATTAATAATTGAAATTTGGACTAATGGTGCTATGAAAGCTGAAGAAGCTATCGCATTATCTAGTAGAATTTTAATTGAACATTTAAACATTTTAACTGATTTAAATGAAATCGCTGATATTACTGGTATCATGGCAGAAAAAGAAGAAGATCCAAAAGTTAAGGCTTTAGAAACTTCAATTGATGACATGGAATTCTCAGTAAGAGCTTATAACTGTTTAAAGAGATCTGGTATTAATACAATGCAAGATTTAGTTAACAGAAAAGAAAGCGATATGATGAAAATCAGAAATTTAGGAAAGAAATCATTAAAAGAAGTTCTTGATAAAGTAAAAGCTATGGGACTATCTTTCAAAAATGATGATTAGGAGGATTTATGTCATATAGAAAATTAGGAAGAGATTCTAAACATAGAAGAAGTATGCTTGCTAATTTAACTAAAGCTGTTATCATGAATGAATCTATTGAAACAACAGTTGATAGAGCAAAAGAAACTAGAAAATTTGTTGATAAAATGATTACATATGGTAAAAAAGGTGATTTAGTTTCAAGAAGAAAAGCATATGCTTTCTTACATAACGATAAAAAATGTGTTGAAAAATTATTTAATGAATTAGCACCTCGTTATAAAGAAAGAAATGGTGGATACACTAGAATCATAAAGAAAGAAAATAGAAGAGGAGACGATGCTTTAGTAGTTATACTACAATTAGTATAATTACTAGCATCTCTTTTTTTTCTTTACAATAAATATGAATTCTTATATAATTAAAAATGAAAGGAGTGGTACTTATGTTTTGGCCAACAGCATTAATTTTTGATGAAAAAGATAAAAAAGCATTCACTCAAATTACAACAAATTCATGTCCATCAGTTGATGATGCTATGAATACAATAGAAACTTGGAGAGAAATGTATAATTCTAATATTTTATGTGCTTATATTAAAGATGATGAAACAGATAATGTTGTTTATATAGAAAACAATGTAGATGGTTTGGGAAATATTAGAAAAAAGGAACCACGTAAAAAATAAAATAGAAGGATTAGTCCTTCCTTTTTTTTGTGTTATAATTAAGTTGAGGTGCTTATGAAATTAGAACAATTAGTCGATAAAAAGAAAAAAATAAATGTAGTTGGAGATATAAAACCATGGAAAACGCCTGAAGTAAGCAAACAATTCAAAGATATTCTTGAAATAGAAACAAGACAATTCTATGTTAATAAAAAAGGATTAGTATTAACAAAAAATAAAAAAAGATAAGTAGATTGAAATCTACTTTTTTATTTTTATTTGGGTAAAATCAATTGACATGAAATCTTTAAATTGATATAATGCTATATAGAATAAGAGGTGTTGGTTATGGATACAGAAGTACTAGAAACTAATGAAATAATAATTCCAAAAGAATTAAATGAATATTTAGAAAGTGATAATAATGCATTTACTAAGTTTGATGAAAAAATTGGTGAAGTAGCAAATAAATTATCTGATTTAGCTAAAGAAAAAGAAGAAAAAGAAAAAGAATTTGTTAAACGTTTAGAAGATTTTAAAAAACAATTAGAAGAAGAAATTAAAAATTCTGATATTGCATTTGCTGATAGAGAAAAAGAATTAACTGATGAAAAATCTAGAATTGAATCAATTAAGTCAGATCAAGAATCTAGAAAAGAAAAATACGTTGAAGTATTAAAATCTATAAACGATAAATATAATTCTAAAATATCTTCTATTAACGCTGCTATTGAAATTGCTTCAGATAATGAATCATTAAAGAAAGCATTAGAAGAAGAAAAAAATAAATTAAAAGATGATTTAGATAATGAAGCTAATAATAGAAAATCTGAACTTGAAAATGCATTAGGTTTAATTGGAATTAATGAAGAAAAGAAAGAAGAACCTATAATTGAAACTCAAGTAGAAGAAACTAAAGAAGATTCATATAATGATGAAGAATATAATAAATTTATGGATATTTTAAATTCAGAAATATCTAGAATAGAAGCTAGTAAAGAAGTAGTTGAGTCTAGTGATAATGAAGTTGTTATGCATGAAGCAAGTGAAGATGTTATTAATGAAATATATGTATCAGAAGAAGTTATGGAAGGACATGTGTTCCCATATCTTAAAGGATTATTAGGAGAGTAATATGGATAGATTAGAATATGAATTAGTAACCTTAAAAAATAATAAACAATATTTAGTTTTAGCAAGCTTAATGCATGAATATAATGTTTATGATTTAGTATTAAATGTAGAAGATGAAAATGATATTAAAATAGTTCTTCAAGATGTTAAAAATGGTAAAACAATTTTAACTGAAGTAGAAGATAAAAATCTATTAAAAACATTAAGTCCTTTATTTGAAACTAAAATCAGAGATAAACAAAATAATATATAAGAAATTACTAAAAAGTAATTTCTTTTTTTAATATTTTTTAGTATAATAAACAATTGTTTAGAGGAAATGTATATGAATATAATTGAAGCACATATAAATTTTGAAATAGATAATAAAGTGTTATTTGAGAATGTTAATATCTCAATTAAACAAGGTACTTTTGTCTCTATAATTGGTGAAAATGGTGTTGGTAAGACAATGCTATTAAAATTATTAAGTGGTTTAATTATTTCTAATAACAATATTAAAATAGATAACGTACAAGTAAATAAATATAATATGGAAGAAGTTAATAGAAAAGTTTCATATATTACTTCTAATAATGAATTTTTCTCTAAAACAGTCTTAGAAGAAATATTGGGTGATCAAAAATTAAATAATGTAGTAGAAGTAAATAGATCTAAAAAATTACTAGATGAATTTAATTTACTATATTTAGAAAAGATGTCACCACTTGATTTATCATATGCTGAAAATCAAATAGTAGCGTTAATTAAAGCTATTGTTAAAAGAAGTAAGATTATTATATTAGATAATGCTTTCTTAAGACTGGATATAGATAAAAGAAATGAATTATTCTCTTATATAAAAAAATACGCTTTAGATAATAATGTTACTATACTAATGACTTCTACTGATATTAATGATTTAAGATATAGTGATAGAATATTATTATTAAGAAATGCATCAATTATGTTTGATGGTAATTATAATGCACTAGTTTCAAATATTAATTTGAATAAAGAAGGATTAAAGTATCCTTTTGAAATAGAAATGTCTAATAAATTAATAATGTATGATTTAATTAGAAATGTTTATGATAATGTAGATTCTATAGTAGGTGAATTATGCGAATAAATGATGTATTAGATACTAATAAAATAATAGGTATTATAGGTAATAGTGGTTCAGGTAAATCTGCATTACTAGATAAATTAAAACAAAGTAAGAAACTAGGTATTATTAATGAAGATATAATTAAATGTAATATAGTAAAAGATCAAATAGAATATTTTGTAAGAGAATATAATTATAGATTAAAAGAATTAAATGATAGAGAAAATGAGATAATTACTATGCTTGAAATAAATGAAGATATATTAGATAAAAGTATATATTCAATTTCAGAAAGTGAATTATCTAAAGTATTAATCGCATCTATAATGCTTTATAATCCAGATAATATAATATTTGATGAAGTATTATATTCATTAGATCATAAATCAAAAACTAAATTATTAAAATTATTAATGAAATTAAAAAAATTCTTTAATAAAACAGTAATTATAGTTTCACCAAATATAGATGATATATATGAATTTATAGATGATATAATTGTTGTAGATGAAGGCAAGATTATATTATGTGATAATAAATATAAACTATATAATGATAATTATGATTTATTAGTAGATAAAAATATTAGAATACCTACAATAGTTTCTTTCATTAGAAAAATGAAAGATAAAGGTATTAATCTAGATAATGTTGATACTATAAATGAATTAATAAAAACTGTATATAGAGAAATGAGATGATAATTTGAGATATAAAATTACTTTTAGTTATGATGGATCAAAATTTAATGGTTATCAAAAACAAAAGGGTATTGATAATACTATTCAAGGTGTAATGGAAAAAGCATTAAAACAAATTAATGATAATAAGGATACAAAGTTACACTCATCAGGAAGAACTGATAAAGGTGTATCTGCGTATAAACAAGTAGGGCATGTTGATATTGATGTAAATATTACACCATATAAATTAAAAAGTGCAATAAACACTTTAACACCAGATACTATATATGTTATTGATGCTGAAAAAGTAAGTGATGATTTTCATGCTAGATATATGGCAAAAGAAAAAACATATATTTATAAAATAAATACTGGTATATTTAATCCAATAGAAAAGGATTATGTATGTCAATTAAATAAAGAATTAGATATAGACTTATTAAAGAATGAAATAAAAGATTTTATAGGTACATATGATTATTCAGCTTTTATATCTAATGAAGATAAAAAAGAAGAAAATATTAGAACTATATATAAGGCTAGTGTTTCTAAAAAAGGTGATATAGTAACATTTACTTTTACAGGTAATGGTTTCTTAAAATATATGGTTAGAATAATGAGTGGATATCTTATTAGTGTTAGTCTAGGCAAGACTGAAAAAGGTAAAATAAAATATCATTTATCTCATCCAGAAAAAAAAGTAACAACAAAAACTGCTTCTGGCGCAGGATTATATTTAAAAGAAGTAAAATATTAAAAAATGTATACAATAATGTATACATTTTTTAATCTTCAAATAATTCTATAAGTAATCTAATATTTAATATACCTGATATACCTACTAAAATATATACTATTTTAGTAAATAAACCACCATCGCCACCAAATATAGTAGAGACTAAATTAAAGTCAAATAAACCTATTAAACCCCAGTTAATGGCACCAATAGTAGTTAATATTAATGCAATAACAGTAAGTATCTTCATAATTCCTCCTTTGTATATTATTATGTTAATCAATTTTTAAAAAAATATTCATATAATATGATATAATTTAATTAGGTGATAATATGAAATTAGTTGGTATAGTTGGTAGAGCTTATTATAATCTAGATAAACAAGAAATATTTCAAGTTCATGAACCAACAAGAAAATTTTTAAATAGTTATGGTGATGTTAGTTATATTTCATTACTTCCATTTGGAGATTATGATTATATTAATCTAGATAATGGTGAAGATATACTTAATGATTCTGATAAAAAGAAATTAGATTTTATATTAGACAAATGTGATGGATTTATTGTTCCAGGAGGATCTAGAGTATATAAATTTGATGAATATATTATGAAATATGCGATTGAAAATGATAAACCATTAATGTGTATATGCGCTGGTTTCCAAGCATTATGTTCTATGTATTCTAAAGATAGAGATAAGTTTGATATGTCTATAGAATTAGCTAATAAAGAGATACACCATGCATCTAAATTTGAATATGTTCATGATGTTAATATAATAAAAGATACTTTACTATATGATATATTAAAGGAAGATAAGATTAAAGTTAATAGTGTTCATAATAACTATATAAATAATGAATTAAATGAATTAATTCCTTGCGCATATAGTGATGATAATATATTAGAAGGTGTATATCTTCCTAATAAAAAATTTGTTATGGGATTAGAATGGCATCCTGAAGGTATTATAGATGAATATACAAAAAAAATAACAGATTATTTTGTGTCTAAATTATAAAGAGTTTTATAACTCTTTTTTTATTCATAATAATTATTTTTAAAAATATAATTAATTAGAAATATTTAAGAGGTGAGTTATGAAAAAAATATTTTTAATTATGTTTAGTTTTATATTTTTATTATGTGGATGCAAAAGAGTAAATGAAGAAAGTGTTAAGAGTGATTTAAATAAGAATATTAATAGTATTAAAGGATATCATATAGTAGGTAAATTAGAAGTATATAATGGTGATAATAAATTTAAATATGATGTAGAATCTTCTAAGTATAAAAGTAATTATAGAGTATCATTAATAAATAAAAGTAATGATCATGAACAAATAATATTAAAAAATAGTGATGCAGTATATGTATTAAATCCTAGTTTAAAAAAGAGTTATAAGTTTCAAAGTAATTGGCCTGAAAATAGTTCTCAAATCTATATACTTGAATCACTACTTAGTGACATTAATAATGATAAGAATATAAAATTAATTAGTAAAAAAGATAGTTATATCTTAGAAACTAAATTAGCTTTTACTAATAATAAAAATTTAGTAAAAGAAAAAATATATTTAGATAAAAATTTAAATATAAAGAAAGTTGAAGTATATAATGATAATGGTAGTATTCAAATGAGATTTAAAATTACTAGTTTAGATAAAAAAGCAGTATTTAATGATGATTATTTTAAACCAGATGAAAATATGAATACAGATAAAGAAGAAGAAACTATGAGTACAATTGATGATACTATTTATCCTATGTATTTACCTAGTGGAACATATTTATCTAATGAAGAAAATATATCTACTAGTAATGGAGAAAGAGTAATATTAACATTCCAAGGAGAAACTCCATTTATTATGGTTCAAGAAACAGTAGATTTGGATAAAGAAGAAATGAGTGTTAGTGGTGATCCAGAATTTATCACAGATACTGTAGGTAGTGTATCAGATAATTCTATTGAATTTATTTCTAATGGTATTAGTTATTATATATCCTCTGATTCAATGAATTCACATGAAATGATGCAAGTGGCAGAAAGTTTATCTCCAATCACAGTAATGAAATAGATTTTATATCTATTTTTTTTCTTTGTATTATGTTATAATTTAGATGGTGAAGCATTATGAATAGAAAACAAGTATTAAAAGATATGAAAAAACAAAAGAAGAATTATGAATTAACTGAAGAACAAAATTATCTTGGTAGATTCGTAATGACAATAGGATTAATTATTATATTATTAATCGCATTATATTTAATAGTAGGTGTATTTGTTACTAAGACTATTGATTTTAGTAAGAAAGAAGAAGAAAAAGAAGAAGTTAAAATTGATAATACAACTATATTCTTATCATCTTTATTTGATCAAAAAGAAGAAAGTTATTATGTATTAATATATGATAAAAAAGATACAACATCTAATGTAGAAAAATTCTTATCATTATATAAAGGTAAAGAAGGAGCATTAACTGTATATACAGTAGATTCTTCTCAATCATTTAACTCTAAATATATAGTTGAAAAAGATAGTAATAAGAATCCTACTAGTATTGATGATTTAAAAGTAATAAGTCCTACATTAATTAAAATAGAAAACAAACAAGTAGTAGAATATAATGAAGGTATGGATTCTATTATAGAAGTATTTAAATAAAAACTATTATTAAATAGTTTTTTTTGTGTTATAATGAATAAGGTGATACTATGAAAAAGAAAACAGAAAATAAAGTAGAAAATATTACTAAATATATAGTATTCCTGCTTTTTGGTGTATTAGTAGGTGTAAGCACTACTTTCTTATTTATTAAATATGATGGTGGAGCAAAGGTTACTAAAACTAACTATAATAAAAAATTTAGTTCTTTATATGAAACATATGAAACATTAAAGAGTGAATATTATAAAGATTTAGATGATTCTAAATTAATAGAAGGCGCAATTAATGGTATGATTAACGCTACTGAAGATGAACATACTATGTTCTTCACTAAAGAAGAAAAAGAAAGTTTTGAAACATCTTTGGCAGGATCATATTATGGTATAGGTGCTCAAATAACTAGTGTAGAAGAAGAAATAACAATAATTAGAGTATTTGATAATTCTCCTGCTAAAAATGCTGGATTTAAAGAAGGAGATATAATATCTAAGGTTGATGGAGAAGATGTAAAAGGTTGGGATGTTAATGATGTAGCATCTAAACTAAAAAGTGATAAAAATCCTAAAGTAACTGTAGTTATTAAAAGAGATAGTGAAGAATTAACTTTTGAAATAGAAAAAGCTGTAGTTGAAATACCATCTATATCTTCAGAGATGATGGGAGATAATATAGGTTATATTTATATTAGTATATTTGGTCTTAATACTGATGATGAATTTGATAAAGCATTAGATAGTTTAAAAGAACAAGGTATGGAAAAGTTAATTATAGATTTAAGAGATAATTCTGGTGGATATTTATCTACTGTTACTAATATAATGAGTAAATTTGTTGGTAAAGATAAAGTTTTATTTCAAATAAAAGATAGAAAAGAGATTACTAAATACAATTCTTTAACAGATGAAACAATGGACTATAAAGTAGTAGTACTAGTTAATGGTGAATCAGCTTCAGCATCTGAAATTATGGCTTCTATGTTACAAGAACAATATGGAGCAACACTAGTAGGAACTAAAACTTATGGTAAAGGATCTGTACAAGCAACTAAAGAATTAGAAAATAATACATTAATTAAATATACTATAGAAGAATGGTTAACTAGTAATGGTAAATCTATTGAAAAAGAAGGAGTAACTCCAGATATTGAAATAGAATTAGATGAATCATATTATGAAAATTATTCTGATGAATCAGATAATCAATTACAAAAAGCATTAGAACTTTTAAAATAAGTTCTTTTTCTTTGTTTAAAAAAATAGTATAATATGTTTAGGAACGAGGAAAAAATATGAAGAAAGGTGAAAAGTATACTATTCATGGTTATAAACATAATGGTAAATTGTATAAAACATGGGATGAAGCTATTCTTTTAGATGAAACAGATGAATATTATGTTTTTGGTAATAAGAATACTAAAGTAACTAAATTATTTGGTAAAGCATGGAATACTAAAGAAACAGCAATATTATTCTATTTTAAAAATAATTGGTATAACATAGTTGCCCAAATAAAAAGTAAAGGTATATTTTATTATTGTAATATCGCATCTCCAGTATTAATTGATAATAATACTATTAAATTTATAGATTATGATTTAGATCTAAGAATATTTCCAAATAATACATATAAAATATTAGATAAAAAAGAATATAATTATCATAAAAAAATAATGAAATATCCAGAAGATCTACAAAATATAATTGAAACTAAATTAAAAGAATTAATTAAAAGATTTAATTACAAAGAATTTCCATTTGATAAAGAAATTATTAAAAATTATGAATTAGAGTACAACAAATATAAAAATATTAAGTAAAATTAATATTTTTTTTGTATAAAAATAAATAAATCTTCCATAACAATCATATAAGTATATAGGAGGATTTTATGTTTTGTAATTTTACTGAAGAAGCAAGAAAAGTACTTATATTATCTAAAAAAGAAAAAGATAATCTAAATAGTAAAGAAATTAGTAGTGTGCATTTATTACTTAGTATATTATCAATTAATAATGAATTAACTAGATTATTAAAGAAATATAATTTAACTTATAAAATTATAAAAGATACTCTTAAAAAAGAAGATAATATTAATAATAATTATTATCCTTATAAAAAAGAATTAAAAAATGTATTAGAAAGATTAATAATAGATTCTAAAGATACTGATGAAGATATAACTTTAAATAATTTATTCTTATCAATTATTAATGATGAGACAGATGCGAATAAATTATTAATAAAATTAAATATTAATTTAAATGGTATTAATGATGACTTAAATAAAAAAAGAAGAAGAAAAAGTATATTAGATACTGTTGGTATTAATTTAAATACTAAGAATAATAATAATAATAATATTTATAATAGAGAAAAAGAGATAAATAGAATAATAGAAATATTAAATAGAAAAAATAAAAACAATCCAATATTAGTTGGAGATGCTGGTGTAGGTAAAACATCTATAGTAGAGGAACTAGCAAGAAAAATAGAAAATAAAGATGTACCAAGCAATTTATTAAATAAAAAAATAATTGAACTAGATGTATCTAATTTAGTTTCAGGAACTAAATATAGAGGTGACTTTGAAGAAAAGATAAATAAAATAATAAATGAAGTAAAATCTAGAGATGATATTATTTTATTTATAGATGAGATACATACTTTAGTAGGGGCAGGTTCATCTAATGATTCATTTTTAGATTTATCTAATATACTAAAACCATATCTTTCTAAAGGTGATATTAGATTAATAGGTTCTACTACTTATAGTGAATATTCTAATTCTATTGAAAAAGATAAAGCATTGGATAGAAGATTTCAAA
>Ga0129316_1000800_pt1 | contig 15037 bp, 11 predicted proteins | sample Cm1ome_2_FD_94429 | JGI IMG/M metagenome (GOLD analysis project Ga0129316, IMG submission 94429) | Eastern black-and-white colobus group fecal microbial communities from Wisconsin, USA - Cm1022B metagenome | ecosystem: Host-associated > Mammals > Digestive system > Large intestine > Fecal...
GCACTCTTTGCCGCCGTCCAGCATATCAAACTGCACAGGGCGTTCTACGCCGTTCAGATCGTCGTTCAGGCCGGTGCCCACTTCCACAAACAACGGGGCCGACACACGGCGCAAGCTGAGCGAGCGGCTCAGATTATCCTGAAACAGGCTTTTGATCAGGCCGATGGCACGCTGTGTATCATACAGGTTCAGCACGGGCTTATAGCCCTGCGGAATAAATGCTTTGCTCATATTTTTCCCACTTTCTTTTTCCGGCTGCCAGCTTTTTTTGCAGCCGACGCTTTTGCTTGCTGCGCCGCCGTTTGAAGTGGCGCGGTATTTTTTAATTATGCCACACTCGCTATAAAATGTAAAGAGCTGGCCGCGCTTTGCCCGCCTGGGCTTTTTCAAATTGCACGCCCTGCGCTTATTGCGCAAAAAAGACTGTGGTGCTATAATAGAAACAGTTCTACGGCCTGGTGCCGCCAACCATAAAATGCCCGCTGCTGCGGCAGCTGCAAAGGAGAAAGCTCATGCAGATCTTTAACACTCTGACCCGCAAAAAAGAAGAATTTGTGCCCATGAAACCCGGTGAATACCGCATTTATGTGTGCGGCCCCACCGTTTACAATTATATTCACATCGGCAACGCCCGCCCCTTGATCGTGTTTGACACCCTGCGCAACTATCTGGAGTGGCGCGGCAACAAGGTGATCTATGTGAGCAACATCACCGATATTGACGATAAGCTCATCAAAAAGGCCAACGAAGAAGGCGTGACCAGGAAAGAAGTGGCCGAGCGCTTTACCGCCGAATATCTGAAGGACAGCGACGGGCTGAACTGCCGCCGCCCCACCGTGCAGCCCCACGCCACCGATCATATTTCCGAGATTCTGGATATCGTAAAAGATCTGATCGAGCGCGGCCATGCCTATGTGGCCAAAAACGGCGATGTGTATTTCCGCGTAAAGAGCTTTCCTGAATACGGCAAGCTGAGCCATTTGAATCTGGAGGATCTGGAAAGCGGCAACCGTGAGCTGCGCAGCCAGATGGACGATGATCTGAAGGAAGACCCCGCCGACTTTGCCGTGTGGAAAGCCGCCAAGCCCGGCGAGCCTGCATGGGAAAGCCCCTACGGCATGGGCCGCCCCGGCTGGCACATTGAGTGCAGCGCCATGAGCCGCAAGCATCTGGGTGCCACCATCGATCTGCACGCAGGCGGACAGGACCTGATCTTCCCCCATCATGAAAACGAGATTGCACAGTCCGAGTGCGCCAACGGCGTGTGCTTCAGCCACTATTGGATGCACAACGGCTTTTTGAACATTGACAATGTGAAAATGTCCAAGAGCGCCGGAAACTTCTTTACCGTGCGCGAGATTGCAGACAAATTCGGCTACGAGCCCATTCGCTATTTCATGCTGACCGCCGGTTATCGTATGCCGCTGAACTATACCATTGACCTGATCGAGAGCTGCAAAAACAGCCTGGAGCGCCTGTACACCTGCCGCGGAAATCTGGATTTTGCCATTCAGAACGCCCACGGTGCCGACACCTCGCTGGTGGCCAAGGCCGATGAAGCCAAGGAGAAGTTCATCAAGGGCATGGATGATGACCTGAACACGCCCGATGCACTGGCTGCCCTGTTTGAGCTGGTGAAGGATATCAACACCGGCTCGGCAAACGCTGACCGGGCAAGCCTGGAATATGCCGCCAAGATGTTTGACGAGCTGACCGGCGTTTTGGGCCTTTTGTACAACCGCAAAAAGGACGAAGTGCCCGCCGAGGTGACCGAGCTTGTGCAGCAGCGCGCCGATGCCAAAAAGGCAAAGGATTGGGCCACCGCCGATGCCATTCGCGATAAGATCACTGCCTTGGGCTACACGGTGAAGGACACCGCACAGGGCCCCCAGCTGATCAAAAACTGATCGTTTGAATCACACGCCCCCCGAACCCGGATGGATCTTCCGATTCGGGGGGCATTTTTATAAAGCCGTATCACGCAAACGGAGAAGATCATGTCAGAACGCACACCATTTTCATCAAAACGCCTTTTCGCTGTTCTGCTGGCGGCGGGCTTTTGCCTGCAGCTGGGCATTGCCGCCTGCACCGAGGGCTACCCCTATGACCAAAGCTGTTTTTTATCCTGGGCCCTGCGCATGGCCGATCTTGGCCCCGCCGGGTTTTACAGCGCCGGATATTTTTGCGATTACCCGCCGGGCTACCTGTATGTTCTGTGGGGCATCGGCAAGCTGATGCAGCTTTTGCACATTGGCCACGAAACCGCCATGGCCCGGATGCTGCTGGCTTTGCCCTCGGCGCTGGGTGCCTGCGGGCTTTCGGCGCTGGCCTTTTTGATCGCCCGCCGCGCCAACCGGCCCGGGCTGGCCCTGCCCATGGCGGGCTTTGTGCTGCTGTGCCCGACGCTGCTGTTTGACACCGCCGTGTGGAAACAGATCGATGCGTTTTTTCTGCTGCCGCTGGCACTGGCGTTTTATTTTTTGAGCGAAGATCACTTTGTGCCTGCCGCCGCCCTGTATGGGCTTGCACTGGCCATTAAGCCGCAGGCTCTTTTGGCCGGGCCTGTGCTGGCCGCCGCGTTTGCGGCCGCCTTTGTGCGTGCCCGGGCCGGGCAGCGGCTTCGCGCTGTGCTTACCACTGCCGCCTGCGCCGCCCTGAGCGCCGCCGTGGTGGTGTTGGCCGGGCTGCCGTTCTGGGGCAGCCGGGTGCTGGCCGGGCTTTGGGAAAAATACACCTCCACCGGCTCCAGCTATGCCTATGCCGTAATCAACGCTTTTAATCTGGCCGAGGGCCTTGGCGGAAACTGGGTGCCGCAGACGAGCCGCCTTGGCCCCCTCAGCTGGCAGCAATGGGGCATTTTGCTGCTTTGCCTGCTCACCGCCGCACTGGCGCTGCTCACACTGGCCGGGCTGAAAAAGCACACCTTCTGCCCGCTGCTGCTGGGGGCATTTTACACCGTGGGCGTATTCACCCTCAGCCACCGTATGCACGAGCGCTATCTGCTGCCCGGCCTTGCCTTTACGCTGCTGGCCGCCGCCAAATGGGGCGATCGTCGGCTGCTGGGGGCGGCCGCAGGCCTGAGCCTGACCGGCCTTGTCAATCTGATACAGGTGTACAGCTATGCCGGCACCGACGATGAATTTATGACCGGCGCACTGCCCACGCTGGCCGCACGGCTGGGCGGCTTTGCGGAAACCGCTTTCTTTATTCTTCTGGCGTGGACTGCCGCCTCGCTCACCTTGGGCGCACAGCCGCACCCCGTGCAGCACCGCGAAAGCGCCCCGCCGCCTTTGCCTCTGCCGCAGCCGCGCTGGACCATGCCCGAAGCTGTGCGCCTTGGCCTGCTTTCGCTGGCTGTGCTGGCCGTAAGCCTGTGGAATCTGGGCAGCACCAAAGCCCCGCAAAACCCGCTGGAGGTTCTGAACGGCTCGCAGAGCATCACCGTGCAAACGCAGGCGCCCGCCGCCGAGGTGTGGGTGTATCCCGGCATCTCCTATAACGGCGTGGTGGAAATTTTCGATGCCGACAGCGGTATGCTTTTGGTCAGCCAGAATCTGGATTACAGCGTTTCGTTCAGCTGGCTCTCGCTGCCGCTGCCCGAAAACAGCGGGCGTTACTGCATTGCGGTTTCGGCCGGGCGCGTGATGGAGCTTTCGCTGCGCGATGCAAACGGCAGCGCACTGGCCGTTTCGGACACAGACAGTGCCCTGTTTGACGAGCAAAGCCTGGTGCCAGGCCATATCAGCTGCCGGAACAGTATGTATTTTGACGAGATCTACCACGCGCGCACTGCGTATGAAATGGCGCACCGGCTGCCCGTGTATGAAACCACACACCCGCCGCTGGGCAAGGATCTGATCATGCTGGGCGTTATGCTGTTCGGCATGACCGCCTTTGGCTGGCGCGTGGTGGGGGCTGTGTTCGGCGCGGCCATGGTGCCGCTGTTTTATCTGCTGGCACGGCGGCTTACCCGCAGCCCGCGCTATGCCCTGCTGGGGGCCGTGCTGCTTTCGCTGGACGGCCTGCGCTTTGTGCAGACACGCATAGCCACCATTGATGTATACGCTACCTTTTTTATATTGCTTTCGGCTTACTGCATGGTGTGGTATGCCCAGCAGGTGCTCAGCAAGGGGGTTCACCATGCCCTTTTGCCCATGCTGCTGTGCGGTGCGGCCTTTGGCCTTGGCTGCGCCAGCAAGTGGACCGGCATTTACGCCGGTGCCGGGCTGGCCATTGTGTATTTTGCCGTTTTGTGGCTGCGCCGCCGCCAGGGTGTGCCCGGCTTTGCACACGAAGCGATTTTGGCCATAGCGGGCGGTGTTTTGTTTTTTGTTGTGCTGCCGTTTGGCATTTACCTTGCTTCTTACCTGCCCTATTATTGGCGCGATCCCGCTTTCAGCCTGCAGGATTGGTGGAACTGTCAGCTAAGTATGTATTGGTATCACAGCACGCTGCAGGCCAGCCACCCCTTTGAAAGCCGCTGGTATACATGGCCGTTTATGCTGCGCCCCGTGTGGTATTATGCCGGGCACGGCCTTGCCGAGGGCATGAAAGCCAGCATCGCTGCCATTGGCAACCCGGTGGTGTGGCTGGGCGGCACCGCAGGCATCGGTGCGCTGGTGTGGCGCGTTCTCAGCGGCAAAGGCGAGCGCCGCAGCGCCTGCGTGCTGGTTTTCTGGCTGGTGCAGGTGCTGCCGTGGCTGCTGGTGAGCCGCTGCACATTCCTGTATCACTATTTTCCCGGCATGATCTTTTCGCTTTTGGCGCTGGTGCTGGCGCTGGAATCGGCCCGGCGCGAGGGGCACCCGCACCCCTGGCTTTGCCGCGCATTGGCCGCCGGGGCCGGTGTGTGCTTTGTTGTGTTCTATCCGCTTCTCAGCGGCATGGCTATGCCCGCCGCATGGCTGCAGTGGCTGCAATGGCTGCCCACCTGGGGCTGGTAAGCAAAAAGCCGTTTCCACACGGGCGTGGAAACGGCTTTTTTTATGATGATTTACTCCGCTGTTTCGTGCAGGGCGGCGGGCACCGTGAAGCGGTTCAGCCGGCGCACATTGTGCAGCTCCTCCCGGCTAAGGGTAAGCTGCTGGCGCAGCTCGTCGTCTAATTTCATGCGATGCACTGAAAATATGCACCGAATTGCCACAGGCTGCAGGTTTTGGTGGTTCAAGCCGCACAGCATGCCGGGGGTTTCCTGCTCGCGGCCCATCGGCGTGTTGAGATAGATCATAAGCTGCTCGGCATCGTTGCACTGGTTGCGCAGCACAAAGGTGATCACGGTGCTGTGGTATTCCACCGTGCCCTCGTAAAAGCTGGCGCAGTTTTGATAGTTGTCGTCACCGATATCCACATCCATGTACAGCTCGGCCCGGTTTTGTTCGCTGCCGGGCAGAATGCGCAGCACGCTTTCGCTCATGTGCATACGGCTGCCGTCGAACTGATACAGATAAATGGTATCCGCCGTGGCAAACGCCCCCTGCCCCAAATGGCTGCGGCGAAGATCTGTGCCGGGCTCGGTGTAATTGGTAAGCTGGGCAAGGCTGATGCCCAGCACCTGCGAAATATCGTTGAGTGTTTCCACATCAATGGATATTTCGCCCTTTTCATACTTGGATACGGTGGCCTTACTTTTGCCGATGGCATCGGCCAACTGCTGCTGGGTGAAGCCCTTCAGCTTGCGAAAAAACTGAATGCGCTGGCCCACATAATGATTTACCTTTCCCATTATACTTTTTCCCCACTCTTCGATCTGCCAGTCGCACAAACAAACCGCTGTACTGTTTGTTTCGTAAAAATTGACAGAAGACTTGATTTGCTTTTTTCCCCTCGTTTGTTATTTAATTATCCAATATTCGAGGCCATTTGTCAATCCTCACGAAACTTTATTTAATTAAAGTATCACTATGCGATAATTTTAACAATTTGCAATTTTTTCCAGTTTATGCAACAATTTATGGGAAGGGGTGCGAGATTTGTTCATGTTGCCGCATACCCCACTTTGCGGTAATTTGTTCTTTTTCAGCATCCGGAGAGATAGTGAAGGAGGAATTTGTATATGCTCAGTTTTTTCCTGTGTTTGGCAATTCTGATCATTGGCTACTTTACATACGGTAAAGTGGTTGAAAAAACATTTGGCCCTGACGACCGTGAAACCCCGGCCGTTAAAATCAACGATGGCGTTGACTATGTGGTGATGCCGCAATGGAAGCTGTTTCTGGTGCAGCTGCTGAATATTGCCGGCCTTGGCCCCATTTTCGGCGCACTGCAGGGTGCTTTGTGGGGACCTGTGGTATTCTTGTGGATCACTTTCGGCACCATTTTTGCCGGTGCTGTTCATGACTTCTTTTCCGGCATGATGAGCGAGCGTAATGACGGCGCTTCCATTTCTGAGATCGCCGGCATCTACCTTGGCGGTGTGATGAAGAATGTTATGCGTGTTTTCAGCGTTGTGCTGCTGGTTATGGTTGGTACTGTGTTCGCCGTTGGCCCCGCTGGCCTGATCGTGACCCTGTGCAAGAACGCCGGTGCAAGCGGCCTGCTTGCCACCACCCTGTTCTGGCTGATTCTGATTCTGATCTACTACTTCATCGCCACTTTCCTGTCCATTGATAAGATCATCGGTAAGGTTTACCCCATTTTCGGTATCTGCCTGATCATCATGGCTGTGGGCGTTGCCATTGGTATCTTTACTCATTCCGAGTACAACATTCCCGAGATCTGGACCAACTTCTACAATATGCACCCTAAAGGCACTCCCATTTGGAGCTTTATGTTCATCACCGTTGCCTGCGGTGCTATTTCCGGCTTCCATGCCACTCAGAGCCCTCTGATGGCTCGCTGCATGAAGAGCGAAAAGCAGGGCCACTTTGTATTCTACGGCGCTATGGTATGCGAGGGCATCATTGCTCTGATCTGGGCTGCTGCAGGCTGCTCGCTGTACGCTGTGACCGGCGGCCTGAACACCGGCCTGCAGGAGGCTTTGGCAAACGGCCAGTCCGCTGCTATTTATGATGTGTGTGCAAAAACCATGGGCGGCATTGGCATTGCTCTGGCTATGCTGGGCGTTATTGCCTGCCCCATCACTTCCGGCGATACCGCATTCCGTTCTGCTCGTCTGGTGCTGGCTGACTGGCTGCATGTTGAGCAGAAGAGTTACGCAAACCGTCTGAAGCTTTGCATTCCCGTTCTGGGCGCCGGTGCTATCCTGGGCATCGGCAACTGCCTGGGCTTTATCAACTACACTGTGATCTGGCGTTACTTCAGCTGGACCAACCAGACTCTGGCTATGATCGTTCTGTGGGCTGCTTCCATGTTCCTGTTCTATGAGAAGAAGAACTACTGGATCACCGCAGTTCCCGCCACCTTCATGAGCGCTGTTTCCGCCACCTACTTCACGATGGCTCCTGAGTGCTTGGGCGCATTCGGTCTCACCTCTGCTGTTGCCTACCCTGTGGGCATTGTGGTGGCTGTGCTGTTCCTTGGCATCTTTGTTTACACCATCAAGAAGCGCGATGTAAAGCCCGCTTATGAAACCCTGAAACATTGATAAAACCGTTTTGGGCCGCCGCACAATGCTTGCGGCGGCCCTTTCTTTTTTAAATGCTGCGCAGGCATAGCTTTTGTCTGGTGCAGCCTGCCGCCGTGTGCTGCGCATTGGTTTGCGCCGGGCGGCAAAATGCTGTATGATAATCCTACCGGCCGGATTTAAAGCCGGGCCGCCGCGCTGCCCCTTTGCCGGGCGGCGCAAACCAAATTTTGGAGGGAGAGACCCCACTTATGCTGCTGAAACCCATTGCTTTGAGCGCTTCCACCCTGCCGATGGATGTGCTGGAACAGGATAAAACCAACTGTAAAAAAATCGGCCCCTGCGGCCTTGGCCAAAAGGCGCTGTATTTGAACAGTTTTTATATTGACCGCCGCTATTACATTCCCTATGGCAGCATTCAGCGCGTGTATAAGCGCATTGCCATGAGCAAGGGCGGCTTTACCGGCAAGGGAATGTTTGCCACCATGTCGTATCTGGTGGTGGAATACGATAACGGTAAGGAAAAGCAGTGCAATTTTAAATTTGAGCAGAATGTGGATCTTTTGCTGGCAGAGCTGGCCCGCATACAGCCGAAGATTCGGCTTGTGAGTGCGCGCTCGGAGCAAAAGCTGGCCGAAAAGGCCGCGCAGGAGGCTGCCGCCAAAAAGCAGGTGCAGCTTAGCCCCAAGGCCGAGGCTCTGGCCGAGGAGCTTGGCCGGTGCGAGCAGTATCTGGCCGCACAGCCCGGCTTTGCCGAGCAGATGAGCAGCGTTGCCAAGCGCAAGCGCTCGGGTGACCGCTCGGCCCCGCATTACAAATGGGTGGCGCTGGCATTGCTGGTCGGTGCGCTGATCACGCTTGTGTGGGGCGGCTACAGCTTTTTCTGCGGTGCCTCCGGCCCCTTGTATATTTTGCTGATCGGCATGGGACTGATCTTTTTGTTCAGCGCCCTGCAGGTAATGCCCACCGCCTTCCGCAACAAAAAAGAGCTGGCGTGCCAGCTGGCGGACATTCAGGCACAGGCACAAAAGCTGGTGGATGGCTATTCCCACGGCAGCTTTCCCGTGCCTGCCCGCTATGCCCACCCTGTGGTGCTGCGCCGCATGAAGCGTGTGGTGGAGGCCGGGCGCGCCGATACTGCCGAAGCCGCACTGGAACAGGTGAAGCAGGACCTGAAGGCCCTGAACGCCGATGTGCAGGTGGAGGAGTGGGAATACGATGAAGTGGTGGCCATCAAGCCCATGTTCCTGCTGGCCGACTATCAGTGACCGCCGCAAAAGCGCATTTTCTTAACGCAAATCCTAAAAAAAATCTCTCTGTACGAAGCCGTGCAGAGAGATTTTTTTGCTTTTTTTTGGGGGGGCTGCTCATGCCGCAGATTTTATTAGATTTCACCCATGCTGCGCATAACAAACTGACACTTGTGCCAGTGACGACCAGCAGAAAAGCCTTTATAATATGGGGTGTACAGGGCATGGACCCAGCCATACAAAAGCAGGGCAGCCGCCGTGTATTTCATTTAGTTTCAGACGAATGGAATATTGATGAATGGTACAATTATTTCTTGTTTTTCGTTCATCGGTGTGCTATATTCATACATGGCTGGGTACTATATCGTTGAAAATCATTTTTACAGGCACACAGGCGCATGATTCTGGTACGCCATCCAACCGGGGCCAAGCCCCCGGCTGGATGATATAAATAAACGGATGAAAAGGAATCAAACATGAAAAAGCGGACATTATCCAGACTTCTGGCTGCTTTTCTGGCAGTGATGCTTATGGCACAATCGCTGTGCCTTACAGCATTTGCCGAGGAAACCACGCTGGAAGCCACACCCGAAGCAGTCACGGAAACCGAGCCGTCAACGAGACTGTGATCAACGAGCCCGAGGTTGAAGAACCCAAGGTTGAAGAACCCAAGGTTGAAGAGCCCGTGGCTGAAGGACCTGTGGCTGAAGAGCCCGTGGTTGAAGAGCCCGTGGTTGAAGAGCCCGTGGCTGAAGAGCCTGAGACTGAAAGCGAAGTTATTCCGGTAAACATTCCCGCCGACAGCAGTGTCGAACAAGTAAACCGCATTTTGACAACTGCCATTTTGGGTGAAAGCACGGAAACAAAGAACTGGGAATACCATTGCAAGGGTAAAACACCTTCTCTCGGAATTCCGGGCAATGCTTCCTGGGGCACCGTTGCGGGCTTCACAAGCGAAACCAGCAAATTGTTCGTCACGACCACCTACACCCACCCTGCGCTGGCCAAAAACGATGACGGCGTTTATAATGTGCGCGTTGCCGGTAATATCGACACTGTATATACCATTGAAAAATCTGCCAAGCTGCAGGGCTCTATTACGCTGCACGAAAGCCCCTCTGCCGCACTGAACAGTGCGGATTTAAAAAGCGCCATTTTCAGCGCCGTGGTTGCATCTTCCACCCCTGCCGAGCTTACCGCAAACGATGTAACCATTGAATATTATGCAAAGGCTACCACCGGCGCTGTTGGTAGCATTGGCATGAAATGGGTTCCGTTGGAAGGCGAAAAAGTAGGATCTCTCACCACCTACCCTGCCATTGGCTTGGGCGAGCATGAAGTCCGTATTTCCTGGAACGGAAACGACATTTACGCCGGCTTTAAAACGGTATCCAAGATTCAGATCACCAGCGGCAAACAAGTTTCTGCCATTGAGCTGAATCCCGATGCCACGGTGCCCATGGTTTATGGGGAAAATGCACAGCCCGACATTGATGCCACCAAGGCCGCTATTTTCGATGCCGTGGTTGCATCTTCCACCCCTGCTGAGCTTCCCGCAGCCGATGTAACCATGGAATATTATGCAGCCAGCTCTTTAACGGGCATCAGCAAAAACTGGGCCCCGCTGGAAGGCGGCAATGTAAATGGCATCCCCTACCCCGCCATTGGCCTGGGAGAGCAGAATATCCGCATTTCCTGGGGCGGCAATGAGGAATATGACGGCTTTTCTGCAGAAACCACGATCACGCTGACCGAACGCCTCGCCCCCGATTACACGCTGAAGGAATCCCCCAGCATCAAGCTGGTTTACAACGATGATCTGGATGTGGATTACGAAAACATTGAATCCGCTGTTTTTGATGCCATCGTGGATTCTGCACCCTTCACTGCCAGCGATGTGCGCATTGAGTACTATGCTGAAGCCTCCTCTGGTTCTTTGGGTGACATCGGATATAAATGGGTTCCGCTGAAAGGCGGCAAAGTAAATGGCCTCACCTACCCTGCCATCAGCGAAGGCACATGGAGCATTCGCATCATTTATCCCGGCAGCCAGACTCTGGCCCCTGTTACCATCAAACAAGACCTTGTAGTGCGCGGCCGTGAGCCGATGCAGTTCAACCTGAAAGAAGGCCCCTACGCGGTCGGCATGGTGTTTAATGAGCAGCAGGGCTATGATTTTGCTGCCACCGCCAAGGCCATTTATGAGGCTGTGGTGGAATCCACCGTTCCCACACTGAATTTTGAAGATGTTAAGGTAGAGTTCAACATTCTCCCCTCGGATAAAATTCCCTCTTACCAGCCGCTGGACTATGCCGTTGCCGGAAAAACCCTGTTCCGTGACGGCACTTGGTCCATCCGTATTTCCTGGGGCGGCAGCAAAGAATACGCCCCCGGCGATACAGTGGTTACCGTTACCACTACCGATAACCGCATTGCCAGCCAGATCACGCTGAAATCGGATGCATCCTTTACCTATAATATGGATGTGGCCGCCATGAAGCAGGCTGTTCTGGACAATGTGATCGACTGGAACGCCTCCACCCTGCCTGCAAAGGAAACCCTGAGCCTGGATGATTTCACCTTTGAATACAAGGCATCGCTCTCTATTCTGGACGGCGTAGAGGGTGAAATTGCTGACAAAGTTCTTGAGCTGCTCAAGAAGAATGGCGCATTGGATGCAAAAGTATATGTTCCTTTCGAGGGTAAAAATTACGACACCCTTATCAGCGGCCAGACCATTGCCAAGTATCCGCAGATCGGCGCCGGTGTGCAGAGCATTCGCGTAACCTACAAGGGCAGCGCCGAATATAAGCCCAGTCAGCCGACTGAGGGCAGCATCACCGTCAACAAGGCCAAGGTGAAGGTGCATGTTAAGAGCGCCAGTATGTATGTGAGCGAGGCCGCAAACGGCCTGAATCTGGTCACCACTACCCCCGACGATCATTTCAACACCTTTGTTATTTACGCCGGTGTGACCCGCAATGTAACCTCCGCCGTATACCTGCAGCTGCCGGAAAGCTACACCTCCAACCAGGTGCTGATCAAGCTTCTTGACAAAGCATTGGAGGGCCTTGGCCAGCCCACCTTTACGGAAATGATGCAAAACGGCATTACCCTGGGCCAGCTGCGCCAGCTGCTGAAAACCAAAGAGATCGTGGATGTTCTGGAAAAGATCGGCATTGATACCGGCGCTTTGGGCCAGCTGATCAAAGTGATTGACAAACTGCCCGCCGTGGGGGATAACTTCCGCATTGCCGTGGGTGTTCCCAACCGTGCAGGCGCTTACAGCGTAACCGCCATCACTGACAACAAAAACTACAATGTCGGCGTTGGTGTCGGCGCACTGGTTTTGAAGGCCGATAAGGCTAAGCTGGTATGGAAGCAGGACATCGGCAAAAAGATTTCTGCCGCCGATGCCAAAAAAGCTGATTTCACCGCCGAATTGCAAATAAACGGCACGGCTGTAAGCGATCAGTCCAGCGTTCATGTGCTGTACTCCGGCTTAACCAGCAAGTGGAAGGTTTATTCCAGCACCACCACAGCCCCCACCGAGCCGGGCCGCTATGTGATGACGGTGGTCGTGCTGGGCGGCAACTATCAGGCTGCCCCCATCACCCGCTCTTTCCAGATTACCAAGTGATCGGCGGCGCTGTGTAACAAAGCAGCCGCACAACGCCAAAAAACGCAGCAAGGGCTGCCGGGCAAAATAGCCCGGCAGCCATTTTTTGTGCGCCTTGGGGCGCAGTGGATTTTCACAGGCCTGCACCAGCCAGCCCTGCTAAAAAATTCTTACAAAAAAGCCATGCGCGATTTTAAACAGATCGCGCATGGCTTTTTGTATATGGTGGAGCTGATGGGAGTCGAACCCATGTCCGAAAAGGGGTCCAAGAGAGTATCTCCGGGTGCAGGCAGTCGTTTCGATTTCCCTTACAGTTCAGACGAATGCCAGACCGAACTGTTTGGTAGCTTCATGGGTTCGTGACGGGCGGCAAAGCTTATGCCCGTTCATGTGCTGTGCCTAATCGATGCCCTGGCCCCATCCGGCACAATGGTGGGCAGAACAGCTGCCTTAATTAGGCAGCGACTGCAACGTTACGGTTGTCAGTTAATTGTTTTGGAGAGTTTTAAGCAGTTCCCCGCTGCTACCCGCTGCTCGCCCTTCTCCCTCCCCGTCGAAACCTTGACAGCCCCACGGATTCGGGGCCAAACGGCCCCGGGAAAGCGAATGTTTCTTATAAATTTTATCGGCCGAAATTTTTCAGCGCGCGGTCAATATCGCGCTTGGCGCTGCGGTCGGCTGCTGTGGCGCGCTTATCATACAGCTTTTTGCCTTTGCAAAGGCCCAGCTCCATTTTTACGCGCCCGCACTTGAAATATAGCGAAAGCGGCACCAGAGTGTAGCCCTGCAGCTTGATTTGCTGCGCAAGATGGCGAATTTCTTTTTTATGCGCCAGCAGCTTGCGCGGGCGCACGGGATCGCGGTTGAAAATGTTGCCCATATCGTAAGGGCTGATATGCATTCCCTTTACGATCAGCTCACCGTCTTCCACATCCACCCAGCTGTCTTTCAGGTTCACCTTGCCTTCGCGCAGGCTTTTCACCTCAGTGCCTACCAGAGAAATGCCGCATTCCAGCGCTTCGACCACAAAATATTCGTGCCGCGCCTCACGGTTGGCGGCAATGCTTTTGGTTTTCACTTTTTCCACAGCCATGCTGCCGCCCCTCCTTTTTCTGATATTACACTATATGATACCGCAAAAGCCTGTGCCTTGTCAAGAAGAAACCGCCCGTTTTCACAGTTCTCCTCGGCCGGAAATGGCACGGTACAGGGTTGTTTCATCGGCATATTCCAAACTGCTGCCCACGGGCAGGCCATAGGCAAGGCGCGTGGCCTTTACCCCCAGCGGTTTCACCAGCTTGGCCAGATACATGGCGGTGGCCTCGCCCTCTACCGTGGGGCTGGTGGCCATGATCACCTCTTTCACCTCGCCGGTGCCAAGGCGGGCCAGCAGCTCTTTCACGCACAGCTGGTCAGCACCAATGCCGTCCATGGGGCTGATCAGCCCGTGCAGCACATGGTACATTCCGTTATACTCGCGCGTGCGCTCAATGGCCGTTACATCGCGGGGGCTTTCCACCACGCAGATCACGCTGCGGTCACGCTTGGGCGAAGAGCAAATGCTGCACAGATCGCTTTCGGTAAAGTTTTGGCAGCATTTGCACCGGTGCAGCCGCGCTTTGGCATCACGAATGGCGCCGGAAAGTTCCAGCACCTCGGCATCGCTCATGCCCATAACCTGATAGGCCATGCGGGTGGCGCCTTTGCGCCCAATGCCGGGAAACCGCGAAAACTGGTCGATCAGCCGTTCCAGCGGTTCTGCATTATTTGCCATGCAAACAAACTCCTTTTTAGCCCAAGCCGGGAATGTTCAGGCCGCCGGTGATCTTGCCCATTTCGCTTTCGGTGGTTTCATCCACCTGACGGATGGCATCGTTTACAGCTGCTGCCACCAGATCTTCCAGCATTTCGATATCGTCCGGGTCCACCGCTTCGGGCTTGATCTTTACAGCGGTCACCTGATGTTTGCCGGTCATGGTAACCGAAACCATTTCACCGCTGGCAGTGCCGGTGAATTCACGGCCTTCCAGTTCTTCGGTTTTGGCCTTCAGGGCCTCCTGCATTTTCTGCACCTGGCGCATCATGGCGTTGGGATCGGGGCGGCCGTAACCGGCGGGCATTCTTGCTTTCATGGGATATTTCCTCCAATAATAAGATAATATTTGGTATTTCTGGTAAACTTATTCTTTTTCCTGCACGATCACAGGCACCCCCATGGCCGAAAGTGCCTGCAGGGTGGCATCGGCGCTTTGCAGGGCGGGCGTTTGCTTTGCCTGCCCCTTTGGGGTATAGGGGCCGATGCCGCACCGGATGCCGGTTTTTTCGGCGATCACGGTTTTGATCAGCTCCTGACTGTCTTTATTGGTGCGAATAAAATCGCGGAACAGATCGCTGCATTCGATCAGCACACGCTTGCCATCGTAAAACGCATGGGTGCCTTTTAAAAAGCTGATCAGCATTTTATCACGCTGTTCCAGTTCTTCCAGCACAAGCGGCCACTGGGCAAAGGGCTCGGGCGGGTGCTGGCTGGCCGACTGCGGGCGCACCGGCGGCTGCTTTTGCGCCGGGGCAGATGCGGGCGCTGCGGCGGGGGTGCTGGGCAGGTGTACCGGCGCAGCATTTTGTGCGGGCTGCACGGGCGCGGCC